>Ga0181532_10004101_pt1 | contig 12877 bp, 15 predicted proteins | sample PEATcosm2014_Bin_33_FD_119768 | JGI IMG/M metagenome (GOLD analysis project Ga0181532, IMG submission 119768) | Peatland microbial communities from MTU Mesocosm Facility, Houghton, MI, USA - PEATcosm2014_Bin11_30_metaG | ecosystem: Environmental > Terrestrial > Soil > Wetlands > Peat | place...
CGGAGCGTCCCGAACTGCGCGAAGCACTGCCGGCGCTCGAAGAATGGCTGCAGCAGCGCAACTACGCCGTGGTGGTCGATCGGGAAAGCGCCGCCTATTTCTCGGCATCCAACGTGGTGTCGCGGAGCGAGTTGGCCACGCGGTCGCCGGATCTGGCTCTGGTGCTCGGCGGTGACGGCACTCTGCTTTCGGCGGCGCGCGCGGTGGCGAAGGCCGGAACGCTGATCCTCGGCGTCAACCTCGGTACCCTCGGATTCATGACGGAAGTTCCACTGGCCGATCTGTACACCGCTCTGGACGCGATCGAGAAGGGGCACTATGTTGTCGACAGCCGCTCCATGCTGAGTTGCTCGTTGGTACGGAGAGGCGAGACTGTCGCTACGCACGGCGCATTGAATGAGTTGGTGGTGAGCAAGAGTGCTATCGCGCGCTTGAATTACTTCGAACTTTTCGTGGACTCCGAGTTCGTTTCCAGTTACCGGGCCGATGGTCTGATCATCGCGACGCCGACTGGTTCCACCGCATATTCTCTGGGAGCGGGCGGGCCGATCCTCAAGCCGGATGTGGATGCTTTCGTCATCACTCCCGTGTCACCCCACGGGTTGACGCACCGTCCGGTGGTAGTGCGCGACACGGTGGAAATCGAAATCCACGTCAAGACCGGGGATGAAGAAGCGTACCTGAGTCTCGATGGACAAGTCGGCATGCCCATGCGAGACGGCGACGTCGTGCGCTCGGTCAAGGCGGAACATGCGGCGAGGCTGCTGCGTTTTCAGAAAACATTTTTCGAAGTGCTCGCCACCAAACTCAAGTGGGGAGAGCGCTGAGGCCGGAGCGAGCCGGTGAAGTAATTGTGAGTGAAATCTTTCCAGGCCTCGTCGAGCGCAGCTTCGACAGCGGTGAAGTTCGCTTGAACTATGCCGAAGGCCCTGCCCATGGGCCGCCGCTCGTGTTGCTGCATGGACTCGGCCGGCGCTGGCAGGTATTTCTGCCGGTGATTCCCGCGCTGAGCCTGCGCTGGCACATCTTCGCGCCGGACCTGCGCGGTCATGGCAAGTCCTCTCGCGTGCCTCGCGGATATCATGGGTCGCAATACTCTGAAGACATCGCTTGCCTTTTGCGCGAGCGTGTTGCCGCTCCCGCTGTGCTCTTTGGACATTCGCTCGGCGGCATGCTCGCCATGTGGGTCGCTTCACATCATCCGGAACTGGTTCGCGCCCTGATTCTCGGCGACAACCTGATCGTCGTGCGGCACCTTCAAAACCCGATGTACGCGGCGCTGTTCTCGGGACTGCGCGATCTGGCACGCAAGGGCGGCTCCGTCGAGCAGATTGCGGACGACATCGGCAAAATCGCGCTGCCCGTTGCGGGCACTGATGAATCGGTGACGATCCGCCAACTTCCCGGCAACGACGAGGCTTATTTGCTCTCCTGGGCGCGCTCGGTGCAGCAGGCCGACCCTGACACCTACGAAATGACGCTTGACGGATCGTCGCTTGAAGGCTGGGACGGGGAGACGGTGTTGCGCGGAATCGCTTGTCCAACGCTGCTTCTGCAAGCCAGCCAGGAATTAGGCGGCCTGATGTCCGACGCGGATGTTGCGCTGGCCACGCGCCTGTTGCCCCATCACACACATGTGAAGTTTCGCAACCTGGGACACGCGCTGTTCATCCAGCAGCCCGAGCCAGTGTTGCGCGCAGTGACGAATTTTTTGGAGTCGCTGTAAAGACGGCTAAACTTTCTCCATCCTCATCTGGTCCTCTACGCTCTCGCGTCGCCGGATTACCCTCGTCTTCGCCCCATCCACCAGCACTTCTGCCGCGCGGCCGCGCGTGTTGTAGTTCGACGCCAGCACCGCACCGTACGCGCCGACGTCCAGAATAGCCAGCAGATCGCCTTCGCTGACCAGGGGAAGTTTTCTGTGACGCGCCAAAAAATCGCCAGTCTCGCAGATGGGACCGACCACGTCGGTGATCTCTGTTTCGTGCGACTTGCGGCTCACTGGAACGATCTCGTGATAGGCGCCGTAGAGAGAAGGACGCAGCAGATCGTTCATTGCCGCGTCGACAATCAGAAAGCGTTTGCGATTATTCGTTTTCCGATAGAGGACGCGGGTCAGCAAAACGCCTGCCGGCCCGACGATGGAACGTCCCGGTTCGAGCAGCAAATGCAGCTTCAACCCGCGCAACGGCTCGATCACCGCCCGAGCGTAGGCCGCGATCTGTTTCGCAAAACTCCCCTGCGCTCCTTCGTAGGAAATTCCCAAGCCGCCGCCGGCGTCGATATAGCGAATGTCGTGTCCCTGCTCGCGCAGCACGCGAACCAGATCGGCCACGCGTTCGAGCGCTTCTTGAAATGTGCCGACATCGGTAATCTGCGACCCGATGTGTACGCTCACTCCGGCCACTTTCAGATAAGGTTGCTTCGCGGCCTGGGCGTAGAGCGTTTGCGCCTCGGGAATCGGCACGCCGAATTTGTGCTGATGCAGTCCGGTCGAAATGTAGGGGTGAGTTTTCGCCGAGACGTCTGGATTGACTCGCACCGCTATCGCTGCTCGTTTCTTCAATCGGGCCGCGGTTGCTGAAAGCAAGCTCAATTCCGAAGCGCTCTCAATGTTGAACAAAAGTATCCCCGAGCGCAATGCGATTTCCATCTCCTCCGCGGTCTTGCCCACGCCGGAGAACACAACCTTGGGCTTGCTCGTTGCCTTCAGGCTAACGCGCAAAACTCGTTGCAGTTCTCCTCCAGAAACCACGTCAAAGCCGGCTCCATGGGCCGCCACTAGTCGCAGAATCCTGAGTGTCGAATTGGCTTTGACCGAATAACACAGCGTGTGGGGGATGGAATGAAACGCGTCAGCAAACGCGTTCGCCCTCGCGCGAATCATTGCCGAGGAATAAACGTACAGCGGAGTTCCATGGCGCGCAGCGAGGCCTGCAAGGGCAACGGCCTCGCAGTAGAGGTCCGCACCACGCTCTCCCGTCGCCGCGTCATGATACGCAAACGCGGGCGGGCGTAACGCTTGCGATGCACGCGCTGGTTTCACTTGCGTTTGCCAGGACCGGCTTTCACCTTGATGGCGACCACGGTCTGATCGTCGAACGTATCCACGCCGGCGGCGTGCTCAGTAACCGCCTTGAAGATCTCGTTGACCACGCAGCCCGCCGATTTCGTGACGCAGGCGGCAACGATCGCTTCCACACGCTCCGGCCCAAACGATTGACCGTGGCGGTTGCGTGCGTCGAGAATGCCGTCGCTGTAGAACACGAACACATCGCCCGGCTTGGCCTTGAAGCTGAATTCGTCGTAATCGGCTTCGTCGAACAGACCGAGGGGCAGCCCGGTCGCCTCGATAAACTCGATTTTGCCGTCATGACAATGGATGGGCCGCGGCAAGCCCGAATTCGCGACCAGCAGCGTCCGCTGCTCGTCATCCCATACCGCATAGATGATCGACACAAACTGCGCCGCGATCCTGCGTTCCGCGAGCGAAAGATTCACCGCCGAAAGCATCTCCGCCGGGCCCGGCTCAATCGGCGCGTGGGAACGCAGAATGCCGCTGACCAGCGCGGCATAAATGGCAGCCGGCGCGCCTTTGCCGCTTACGTCTCCAATCGCGATCCCCAGGCGCGATAACGAATAAGGAAGGAAATCGTAGAGATCGCCGCCAATGGCGCGGGCGGGAAGAAACTTCGCCTCGACGTCGAGATGCGGCATCTTCGGCAGCGAATGCGGCAGCAAGCGAAACTGCAGTTCGCGCGCCAGCGCCAGATCGCGCTCCAACCGCTGCTCCTGCCGGGCAATCTCCTCGTACAGGCGCGCATTTTCAATGGCGATGGCAAGCTGCGCGGCCAGCGTGGTCAGGATCCGCTTGTGGTCCTCGGTGAAATAGCCGCGCCGCGTGTGCTCCAGATCGAGCACTCCGATGACTTTGTCCTTGTAGATCAGCGGAACCGCTAGTTCCGAGCGCGTCTCGGGATTCACCGCGATGTAGCGGTCGCTCCTGGCGACGTCAGGCACCAGGATCGCTTCCTTAGCCTGGGCGGCGTACCCCACCACTCCCCGACCCAGAGGGATGTCGTGCTTCAGATGCAGTCTTTCCTCGAAGCGCTGCGAGAAGCGGTGCTGCAGTTTTTCTCCCGTCTGGTCCACCAGAAGAATGCTGAACATCTGGTACTCGATCAGCCGGTTGAGCAACTCGGCGATGCGCTTGAGCAGTTCGTCCAGGTTCAGAATCGAGGAGAGTTCGCGCGCAATCTCGTTCAGCAGCAGCAGAGTGCGCGCCTGGCGCGTTATGCGCGTGTGCAGCCGCGCGTTCTCGATGCCCACCGCCATGCGCGACCCGATCAGCGTCAGCAGGCGTTTGTGCTCTTCGGTGAAGTAACCCTTTTCGCGCGCCTCAATGTCGATCACGCCGATTACCCGGTTCTTCACGATCAACGGGATGGCTAGTTCCGAGTGCACATTGGGCAGGGCTTCAACGTAGAAATCATCCTGTGTCGCATCGGCGACGAGCACTGCTTGCCGAGCCTCGGCGGCGCGCCCGGTAATGCCTTGGCCCACTTTTACGCGCAGGCGCTCGGCGACTCCCGGCGGATAGCCTACATGGAAGCGGACGTACAATTCCTGACGCTGCTCATTAAGCAAGAGGATCGCAAAAATTTCGTAGTCGATGACTTTGCGTACCAGTTCCGCCACGCGCCGGAGCGTGGTTTCCAGGTCGAGCGTGGTGTTCACCACGTCGGCCACTTCCAGCAGAAGGGGGTCCACCTCAGAAGCGCGTCCAGGTGGCGAGGCGGTCGTTTTCACAAGCTCCATCATAGCAGCCACATCATTTGTGATTGGTAATTTGTACTTGGTAATTCAAGAACTCGATGATGCAGGTTTTACAATTACAAATTACAAATTACAAATCACCAATTACAAATTTTCGAGCACGCAGATATCCGGAAGATTGCGGTAACGTTCGGCATAGTCCAGTCCGTAGCCGACCACGTAGGCATCGGGAATCGTGAAGCCGATGTATTGCACTTCGATCGGCAGCTTGCGGCGTGAAGGCTTGTCCAGCAAAGCCGCAATGCGCAGCGACCTTGGTTGATGGGCCTCGACCAACTTCGAAATGTAGTTCAGCGTCAGCCCGGTGTCGAGAATGTCTTCGACTAGAATCACGTTGCGGTCCGCCAGCGATTGATCCATGTCCTTAGTCAAACGGACTTCGCCGAGCGAATCCCACGCCGCGTGGCCCGCCGGGTCTTCTTTGGCGGTGGGGCGGTTTCCGTAACTCGAAACTCCGATAAAGTCGAAGGTGGCATCAAGCGGAACCTGACGCGCAAGATCGCTCAAAAAAATGGCCGCGCCTTTGAGAACGCCGACAAAGATAATCGACTGGCCGCGAAAATCGCGCGCAATCTCTTCTCCCAGTTCGGCGACCCGCTTGGCAATGGTTTCGCGTGAGAGCAATACTTTAAGGTCGGGCATCGAGCACCATCTTATACACAAATTTGGGTGCAACCGGAATGATTAAAATCAAAGCGACATTTCCGCGGGGTCTGGTCGCCCGTTGCGCGCTCTTTTCCAAGCCACTAGAATCTAGTTCGACCTAACCCCCGGGAGTGTTTCGTGAATCTTAAAGGAATCCAACTCACATGGCTGGGCCATGCCACCTTTCGCGCGCAGACGCCGGAAGGGAAGACCCTCTACATCGATCCGTGGATTGCCGGCAATCCCAAGTGCCCGGAGAGTGAAAAGAACGTGAAGAAAGCCGACGCGCTGCTCTGCACCCACGGGCATGGCGATCACATCGGGGACGCGGTCGAGGTGGGCAAGAAGCTTAACCCGATCGCAGTTGGCATCTTCGAGCTCTGCTTGTGGCTGCAGAAAAAGGGCGTCAAAGAGATTGCCCCGATGAACAAGGGCGGCACGCAAACCGTCGCGGGGGTGAAAATCACCATGGTTCACGCGGTGCATTCCTGCGGCATTCAGGATGGCGACCAGATTATTTACGGCGGCGAAGCCTGCGGCTACGTGCTCGAGTTCTCGAACGGAGTGAAGCTGTACCACGCGGGCGATACTAACGTCTTCAGCGACATGGCCATTATTCGCGACCTCTACGCGCCGAAGATTGCCATGCTGCCGATCGGCGATCATTTCACCATGTCGCCGCGCGAGGCGGCCTATGCCTGTAAGCTGCTGCAGCCGGAAACGGTCATCCCCATGCACTTCGGCACGTTTCCGCTGCTGACGGGAACGCCCGGCGAATTGCAGAAGCTTGTGCCGGACGTGGAAGTGCTGGAAATGAAGCCGGGGCAGACGATTTCGTAAACTGATAACTGCAGCCGTTTTTCACCGCAAGGAGCAAGATGACCGATCAACCCGCAAAGCCCGGCTGGCGCATGGGCGGAATTACAGTCCCTGAAGTCGAAGACTACCTGTATGCCATGCTTCCCCCCCGCGACGAGGTTCTCGCCGAGATGGAAGCCGACGCCAGCAAGAACGATGTGTCCATCGTCGGCCCGGCCGTTGCTCGCGTGCTTTATCAACTGGCCACGATCAGCGGCGCGAAGAAGATCTTCGAAATGGGCTCAGCCATCGGCTATTCCACCATCTGGTGGGCGCGCGCGGTGGGCGAAGGCGGACGCGTCGTCTACACCGACGGCGATCCCAAGCGCGCCGAAAAGGCCCGCCGCTACTTCGATCGTGCCGGCGTCAGCCAGCGCATCACGGTTCGTGTGGGCGACGCGCTCGAAATTCTTTCGGAGCAGAAGGAACCCTACGACATCATTTTCAATGACATCGATAAAACCGACTATCCGCGCGTCGTTCGTGCCGCGCTCCCGCGCCTGAAAAGCGGCGGCCTCCTCATCGCGGATAACGTTCTCTGGAGCGGCAAACTCCACAAGCCCAACCCCGACGCCCAAACCAAAGCGATTCTCGAATTCAACAAACTGATCTACGAATCTAAGGAATTGTTTACGACGATCTTGCCCATCCGCGATGGAGTTTCCGTTTGCGTGAAGAAGTAGGGAATCAGGCGCGCGACGCTCGGACCGCCCGGTGCTAGAATTGTCGGTTTGCATCCCTCGCGATAAAGGCCTGACAACCGTGTCCGTCGAACAGATTCCCGAAACTCTGCCCCGCACTCAGTCGCAGTCGCGGCCCGACTCCTGGGCTGACGTCCTGGTGGTGGGCGCCGGCCCCACCGGCATGGCCTGCGCCATCGAGGTCCACAAGGCTGGCTTGAAGGCCCTGATCGTCGATAAGGGATGCGTCGTTAATTCCCTCTATCACTACCCGAACAACATGGTGTTCTTCACCACGCCCGAGTTGCTGGAGATTGGCGACGTTCCTTTCACCACCTCACTGGCGAAACCGACGCGGCTCGAAGCACTGGAATATTACCGCCGAGTCGCGGAGCACTTTCAGTTGCACATCCGCCAGTATGAATGGGTGAAGACCATCACCGGCGAGGACGGTAATTTTCGCGTCACCGCAAGCGACCGGCACAGCGCCATCCACGACTACCGCGCGCGCAAGATCGTGCTCGCCACGGGCTATTACGATCTCGCCAACCAACTCGAAATCCCCGGCGAAGACCTGGACAAAGTGTTTCATTATTACCGGGAGCCGCATCCTTATTACGACACTGATGTGGTGGTGATCGGCGGGAAGAATTCGGCAGCGGAGGCGGCTTTGGATTTGTGGCGGCACGGTGCTCGGGTCACGCTTGTTCATCGCGGACCGCAGATGCACCAACACGTCAAATATTGGGTGCGGCCCGACATCGAAAACCGCATCAAGGCGGGCGAAATCGGCGCGCACTTCAACAGCACGGTGCAGGAGATTGGCGGCGATTACGTGGCGCTGCGGACGCCGTCCGGTCCGCTGCACCTGAAAAACGATTTTGTATTCGCGCTGACCGGGTACCATCCCGACTATGATTTTCTGCGCAGCGTCGGGATCGAACTTTCCTCCGAACAGATGCGTCCGGTCTGCGATCCCGAGAACCTCGAATCGAACGTTCCGGGAATCTACGTCGCCGGAGTGATCGTTGCCGGGTCTCGGACGAATGAAATCTTCATTGAGAATGGGCGCTTCCACGGCAAACTGATCGCGGCGCACATCAGCGAAAGACTGGGCCGCGGCAACCCGAATATTCCTCTTGACGCAACTTAACGCGTAACCGTATAGTTACGCGTTGTCCCTTATGCGAAACCGTTCGGTTACATATTTGTCCGGGAAATATTTGCCCCAGGTCACCTTCCACGCGCTGGCCGATCCCACCCGCCTGGCCGTGCTCGATCTTTTGCGCGGGGAGTCCCGGTCGGTGGGGCAAATCGCGGCCGCCTTTCCCATTTCACGTCCGGCGATTTCCAAACACCTGCGGCAGTTGCATAAGGCGCGGCTGGCGATTCCAACCCGCCGCGGACGTCACCGTTTTTATCGGCTCAACGCCGAGCCCCTCGCAGCGGTGGATTCGTGGCTGGAGCGATACCGAATGTTATGGGCTCAAAATGTGAGCAATTTGAAATGGTTTGTCGAACAGGAGCGCGCCCGCGAAATGGGCAAGGCCGCAGGTAAGGTCCCGAGTAAAGCACCCAGCAAACACAAATAAATCTACGGAGGAGTCTTATGAAGCAATTTCGCAAGCTAACCTGCACCATCGCCACCATCGCCGCAACCCTGATCATCGTCCTCTCCGCCAGCTTGGTTGTGGCCGAGTCGGATGCGCACAAATCGTTTGACCTGCTGAAGGGATTAGAAGGGAACTGGGCGCCGGCGAAGAACTCTGAGGGCCACCTTCAAGTCACCTTCCGCATGACCGCCGGCGGCTCCGCGCTTATGAGCGAGATTCACGGTCATGGTCCCGAAAACATGATCACCATGTTTCATATGGATGGCGACCGCCTTCTGATGACCCACTACTGCGGAGCGGGCAACCAGCCGCGCATGAAGGTCATCGCCTCTGACCCGAAATCCGTCAGCTTCGAATTCTTCGACGGCACCAACATCGGCCCCGGCGACGGACACATGCAGCGCGTGACCTTCACAGTACCTGACGCCGATCACCACAGCGAAGAATGGGTTTTCCTCGATCACGGCAAAGAAATGAAAGAAGTGTTCACGCTGGAGCGGGTGAAGTAGACAATTCTGCGCAGGGACGCGGCTTGCCCCGTCTCCCGCCGCAGAGTGAGACGGGGCAAGCCCCGTCTCTACAGCCGGAATTTACACGAGACTGGGGACGCTTATGCCGAAAGCCATTATTACTGCCGACCAGGATGCCATCATTGCGGAGATCGACATTTCGGCGCCGCCCAACCGTGTTTTCGAGGCGCTGACCGATCCCGAGCAGCTTATCCGCTGGTTTACGGACGCGAGCTGCCCGGTGAAATCCTGGCAGATGGATGCGCGACTGGGCGGCAGCTACAGCTACGCCACGGAGAAGGGTAATTTCGTGGTCAATGGAGTAAGCGAATTCAAATGTCACGGCGAAATCATTGAGATTGATCCGCCGCGGCTGCTCGTCTACACATGGATTGCCAACTGGCATCTCGATGCAGCGAAGAAAACAATTGTGCGCTATGAACTCACGCCCACCGCATCCGGCACACACGTGAAAGTGACGCACAGCGGTCTGGCCCAGGAACCGGAGGCTCGCAAGGATTACAGCGGCGGTTGGATCGGCGTGGTCGAAAAGCTCAAGCAATTCGCAGAGACGGAAAGGTGTAAGTAGAGCGCCGGGCGTCCCGCACGGCAGGACGGGCGAGGATGCCCGTCGCTCCACCGGAAAAGCATCATGGCGACGATTGTAGACTTGTTCCGGTTACCGCATTCTTGACTTCACTTTGATTATCTTGCCGTCCACAGCGAACCTGCCGTATCCGTGGTGGTGGATGGTCTTCGGATGCTTTTGCGCCGGATCGATCCAGGCCTTGAGCACTTCAAGGATAAAGAGATTGTAGCGATTGACAAAACGGGTATCGGCCACCTTGCATTCGAGATTGGCGAAACACTCAGCCACCAGAGGCGGGGCTACGCGCTCGGCTGGCGCCGGCGTGAGACCGAATTTCTCGAACTTCTCCACGTTCCGGCCGGAGCAGTTGCCGACTTCCACGACTTGGGGCGCCAGTTTCAGCGCCGGAATGGCGATCACGCACTCCTTCGTTGCCCGCAATGCGGCGAAGCTGTGATTGGCGTTGGTGACAACACAGGCAATCAGCGGCGGCTCAAACTCGACCATCATATGCCAGGACATTGCCATGACGTTGGCATGGCCTTTGCGGGCGGTCGTCAGCAGGACCACCGGACCCGGTTCGAGCAACTGGTAGACCTTGGACAGTGGCAGATCTTTCATCATGACTAATGAAACCTCCTCACTGATTTATACTGAACCGACTAGAATAAAAGAGCAGGATGCGAGAGTAATTAGGAGCAAGAAGTAATAGGATAGTCCTCTTCTCGGGGAGCCGGCTTGGTCCTCGACCCAGGTATTAGGCCGTAGTTGTTTCGGATCGGAGTTGCTTTAGCTGTGAAGATTGGCATAGATTTCGGTACGACCCGTATTGTGGTTGCAGCCGTGGATCGCGGCAACTATCCCCTCGTCAACTTCGAAGGCCCGGATGGTAACTCCCGTGATTGGTTTCCGCCGCTCGTGGCCGTCCGCGGAGGAACCCGCGTGTACGGGTGGAACGCCTGGCATGTGCAGGGGCAACCGGGTTGGACCATCGTTCGCTCTCTGAAACGTTGTCTGAAGGACGCCGGCCCTGAGACTCAGATCGAAATCGGGAGTCAGTCTTTTGAAGTCAGGCAATTGTTGCGGGAAATGATGGCGGCTTTGCGCGTACAACTGCGCGAGCATTCCACCTTGCCGGAAGATGGCAACAAGCCCCTGGAAGCCATGCTGGGAGTGCCGGCGAGTGCGAACAGCAATCAGCGCTTTCTTACCACCGAAGCCGCTCGCGAGGCGGGGTTCGACGTGCTCGGACTGTTGAACGAACCCTCGGCGGCAGCGGTCGAATTTGCCCATCGCGACCTGATGAACCGCAAGAGCCGCTCCGCGGGCCGGCTCCTGGTCTACGATTTGGGCGGCGGCACTTTCGACGCTTCGCTGATCGAACTGGGCGATGGCGAGCACTCTATTGTCGCCTCCGACGGCATTCCAACTTTGGGCGGCGATGACTTTGACGAGATTCTGGCGGAGCTGGCGCTGGAGGCTGCCGGAATTTCTTTTGACGAAAAGAACAGCCTCTCCGCGGCGGAGTGGTTCGTCCTCCTGGACGAGTGCCGCGAACGCAAGGAAGCGCTGAGTCCCAATACGCGCAAGCTGACTGTCGATCTCGAACGCGTCCGGCCGAACTGGCGCGAGGTCCCGGTCGCTGCCAACGTGTTTTACGAACGGTGCCGGCCGCTGATCGAATCGACACGCCGGGTCGTTGATGAGTTGCTGGCGCTCCAGCCCCAGCGGCCGATCGATTCGCTCTACGTCACGGGCGGCGGTTCGGAACTGCCACCGGTCGCGCGCATACTGCGCGAGAATTACGGACGGCGGGTGCGGCGCTCGGCCTACATGCGATCGGCTACGGCCATTGGACTCGCGATCCGGGCCGATGCTCATTCCGGTTACGTGCTGCACGACCGCTTCATGCGCAATTTCGGATTGTGGCGAGAGGCGGACGAAGGGCGCGGCGTCGTTTTTGATCTGGTGTTTTCCCGTGGCACCGAGTTGCCCAGCCCCAAACAGCCGCCGCTGCGGAGCGTGCGTTCTTACCGTCCGGCTCACAACGTCGGCCATTTCCGCTATCTCGAATGCGCGCGACTGGCCGAGGACGGTCGTCCGCTCGGAGAAATTACCGATTGGGACGACATTCGATTCCCGTTCGATCCCGGTCTCGAGGGCCGGGCGGACCTGGCCGCCGTGTCGGTGAGACGAACCCCCGCAACGACGAACTTTGTGGTTGAGGAAACCTACACTTGTGACAGCAGCGGCAATCTGGCCGTGGCCATTTCCAACAAGTCCACTGGATATGAGAAAAGGTTCCGGCTGGGCCGGTGGTCGGAAAGGCAACCGAAGACATTGTCCAGCCGCGCCGCCAAGCGCAGCGCCTAGCGCGCCAACCTGTCTGTCTTTATTCTTACGTCCTTATATTCTTACCTCGGTGTAATTCAATTGAAGTACAATGAAGGCGGAGGGGATTTTCTCATGCCTGCGAACGCATTGGTCCAAACACTGATCGATCCCGCCGTGAAAGAGCGTGCGGCGGCGGTGCTGGAAAAGTTGGGGATCACCATCTCGGATGCAGTGCGAATTCTGTTAACTCGAACCGCCAACGAGGGCGAACTCCCATTCGCATTGACCAATAACGCCGCACATGATGCGTGGTTCCGCGCTAAAGTGCGGGAAGCGCTGGACGATCCACACCCCGGCATCCCGCACAAGAAGGTTGAAGCGCACTTCGCCAAGCGGCGAGCCGCCGCGCTGCGCAAGGCGCGATAGTCGAGGTGCGATAGTCCATGCGGCTGGAGTGGTCTCATTTAGCGCAGGCTGATCGCGACGCGATTTTCGATTACATCGAAGCAGACAGCCTACAGGCCGCCATTACCGTTGATGACCCCATCCGGGTGCATGTCGAGGGCTCGGTGCGGTTCCCGGAAAGCGGTCGTCCTGGCCGTGTCGAGGGAACGCGGGAGCTGGTCATTGACCCCACGCCCTACATTGCCGCTTATCGCGTCGCTGACGACACCGTGCGGATTTTGCGCGTGTTGCACGGCGCTCAACAGTGGCCCGAACAGATCCCCGAACAACCGCTGGGATGAACGCTAGTCTTGGAGCGATGGGGAACTCTCGAACCCTGGTTTATACTGACTCCATGTCGGGGACCGA
>Ga0181532_10004108_pt1 | contig 12853 bp, 13 predicted proteins | sample PEATcosm2014_Bin_33_FD_119768 | JGI IMG/M metagenome (GOLD analysis project Ga0181532, IMG submission 119768) | Peatland microbial communities from MTU Mesocosm Facility, Houghton, MI, USA - PEATcosm2014_Bin11_30_metaG | ecosystem: Environmental > Terrestrial > Soil > Wetlands > Peat | place...
CGCTGCAGTGGGGCAGACTTTCTGCCTGCCGGATTAGCGGACTTGCCCGTCCACCGTGGCGAGCATCCGGATGCACCCCGCGCATTCGCCGAGCGCAAGTTCCTCATTGACGGTGGACCGGGGGGCGATAAGATGCGCACTCCGATTTTACGTTTAATCTGAAATAGAACTATGGCAGTTAAAGTTGCAATTAACGGGTTCGGCCGCATTGGTCGCCTGGTCTTCCGGGCGATGGTCGAACAAGGTCTGGTAGGCAAGGACATCCAAGTCGTGGCCGTCGGCGATATCGTCCCGGCGGACAACCTGGCCTATCTGCTGAAGTATGACTCGATCCAGGGCCGGTTCACCGGCACGGTCGGGTCGGAGAAGTCCGCCCCCGACAAGACGGAGGATGACGTGCTGATCGTCAACGGCCAGAAGATGAAGGTCGTGAGCGCCAAAGAGCCGTCGCAGTTGCCCTGGAAGCAGTTGGGCGTGGAAGTCGTCATCGAGTCCACCGGACTGTTCACCGATGTGGAGAAGGCCAAGGGCCACCTGGCGGCCGGCGCGAAGAAAGTCATTATCACGGCGCCAGCCAAGGGTGATTGCCCCACCATCGTCATGGGCGTCAACGAAGGCAAGTATGACCCCAAGGCGCACAGTATCGTCTCGAACGCGTCTTGCACGACGAATTGCCTGGCCCCGCTGGTGTACGTGCTCCTTAAGGAAGGCTTCGGCGTGGAAGAGGGCCTGATGACCACCGTGCACTCCTACACGGCGACCCAGAAGACCGTTGACGGCCCGAGCAAGAAGGACTGGAAAGGCGGCCGCACGGCGGCGCTGAACCTGATCCCCTCTACCACCGGCGCGGCCAAGGCCGTCGGCCTGGTGCTGCCGGAAGTCAAAGGCAAGCTGACCGGCATGGCCTTCCGCGTGCCGACGCCCACCGTGTCCGTGGTGGACCTGACCGTCCGGACGGTGAAGGAAACCAGCTATGCGGAGATCAGCGCGGCCATGAAGAAGGCCAGCGAGACCTACCTGAAAGGCATCCTCGAATACACCGAAGATGAGGTGGTTAGCTCCGACTTCATCCACTCGAAGTCCTCATCCATCTTTGACCAGGGCTCAGGCATCGAGTTGAACAAGCGGTTTTTCAAGCTCGTAAGCTGGTATGACAACGAGTGGGGCTATAGCTGCCGGGTGGCCGATCTGGTGAAGTATATGATCGGCAAAGGAATTTAACTCTCGGGTTGTGTTGGTTCGGAACGGCGGTCCCGCACGGGGCCGCCGTTTTTTCATCTCATGCTCGCGCGCGACGCGACGCCGCTTTCTCTCCTCACCCGGCCTTCGGCCACCCTCTCCCCATCGGACGGGGAGAGGGCAGGGTGAGGGGCTGCCGTCAGTGCGTCTCGGCCTTTAGCTTCTTCTCGAATTTCTCCACCTTGGGGCGAATGATCGCGCGGCAGTAGGGCTGGTTGGGATTGCTGCGGTAATAATCCTGGTGATAATCCTCCGCCGGGTAGAAGTGCTTGAGGGCCACGATCTCGGTCACGATCGGCCTGCTGAAATGCTTCTGCGCCTCGGCCTTCGACTTTTCAGCGGCTGCTTTCTGTGCTTCGCTGCTGTAGAGGATGATCGAGCGGTACTGCGTGCCCGAGTCCCCGCCCTGGCGGTTGAGAGTGGTCGGGTCGTGCGCTTCCCAGAAGGTTTCCAGCACCTTCTCGTAGGATACTACCTTCGGGTCGTATGTGATCTGAATCACCTCCGCGTGGCCGGTATCGCCGGAGCATACCTGTTTGTAAGTCGGATTCGCCGTCGCGCCGCCGGCGTATCCGCTCGCGACGGATTTAACGCCCGGGAGCATTTGGAAGATAGCTTCGGTGCACCAGAAACAGCCGCCGCCCAGCGTTGCCACCTCCAGGTGATTGGTCGAACTATTCATATGATTGGTTTGGGAGCCAACCGGCGCGCCGCTGCCGAGCAGCAATGCCAGGCAAAGGAAAGCCAGGGTGCAATCTCCCGTTTGGTGGAAGCGTTCTCGATACATCAGTTCGAGCAAACCTCGCATACAAGCCCAAAGGCCGCAAACCAAGGCTGCTGAGGGGCTCTCGGCCCTGGTGCAGGCCGATCAGCGGCGGGTTTCCGCTGCGACGGCTTTGACGGCGTCGGTGATCTTCAGCGCGTCTTTGCGCGCCATTCCGTTGACCTGGAAAATGGCCTGGATGTCGCCATAGATCGCCTGCATCTGCGCCGGCTGAATGTTCCCCGGGTTCAGGACGGCTGCTAGATCGGTGAGGAGGCGATTCCGGTCCTTCTCCGGGAGGGGCTTTTGCGCCAGAGCGGCTGACAATTCTTCCGCCAATGCCGTGACCGTCGCGGAGGAAGGTTTATTCGCACCTTGCGCGGTGGCCAGCAGGTCTTTGGCGAGCTGCTGCTTTTGTTGAGCTGTGACCTGGGAATTGGGCTGGATGGCGGTGAGGTCGGCTCGTACTTTGCCGAGGCTCTGCTGCACCGGGGTTGGCGATGCGGTTGTGGTGGAAGGCGCCGCCGGCTGGGCTGGTGTGCTGGGGGGCGCTACGCCTTGCCGGACGTTGTTCTGGTCGCGGATTTCCTTCGCATGCTGCTTGATAATGACGTCCGATTGGGCGAGCGCGGCTGCAGCCAGCAGGGTGGCGGCACTTATCACGGCACATGTGGTTTTCATAGGCAGAGCGCGAGGTCTATGTGAGCCTGCAAGGGGCTAGTTTGGTTGTCAATCCCTGAGGCGCTTAGTGTCCGGCGGTGACCAGGTTCCCTTTCGGCACCAAGGAGATATAATCCGTCAGGATGTGCTCCGCTTCGGCCAGCGGCGGATCGGTCGCGGAGGCAGGGGCTTCGGTCGGGTCGTCGAGATCGTCCTCCGCAGTGGAGTTGGCTGCGGCGGCGGCAGCGGAGTTCGTGCCGCCGCCCGCAGGGCCGGTTAAGGCACGCGTCGAGATGTTTGCCATGGTGCCATTGGTCCAGGAGACCGGGTCCGGCAGGCCGGGCTGGTCCAACTGCTTGAGGGTCAACTCATAGACCTTTTCCTGCGGCTCGGGCCGGGCGCGGCGTTCCTTCTCGCGCGCCTTGTTGCGCGCTTCCTGGTCTTCATTCTCTTTGAGCCGCACGCGCTCGTTGAGCGAGACAGTCTTGTCCGCTTGCAGTTTCTTGAAGCGCTCGATGTCCTCGCGTATGTAGGTATAATCTTTGTCGGAGACTAACCGCTCGGAAGAACGCCGACGCAACTCCGTCAGGTAGGGTTCCACCAGGTTGAAGTGCTCGTATTTCGCGGGGTCAACCTTGTCCCAGGCGAGCGGGTTGTTGAGCGCACTTTCGCCGACGTCTTTCGATTCGTTGGCCAGGGAAGGCAAGATAATGTCCGGCACCACGCCCCGCAGTTGTGTAGAGGCGCCGCTGGGCCGATAGAACTTCTTGATCGTGAGCTTCAACGCGCCGGGGTCATTCGTCAGAGACGAGTCCACCAGGTGCATGTAAGGCCGTAACTGGTTCACGCTTTGCACCGTGCCTTTGCCGTGGGTCGCGCGGTCGCCGACAACCAAGGCGCGCCCATAATCCTGCAAGGCGCCCGCCAGGATCTCCGAGGCGGAGGCGCTGCCCCGGCTGGTCAGGACGATCAGCGGGCCGTCATAGAGCACCGACGGGTCGGTGTCGTCTGCCTCCTGCACGGTGCCGTCCACCTCCTTGATCTGCACGACTGGGCCGGTCTTGATGAACAGGCCGGTGAGCTTGATGGCCTCCTCCAGGGAGCCACCGCCGTTGTGGCGCAGGTCCAGGATGATGCCTTCTACCTTTTCCTCCTTCAGCTTCTTGAGCAGCCGCGCCACGTCCACCGTCGTGCTCTTGGGCTCCGGTTTATCCTTGGTGTTCACCGCGTCGAACGTCGCGTAGAAGGAAGGCAGGTCAATCACGCCCAGGCGGAGCTTTCCGCCACCGCTGTCGGGCAGTTCGATGAGCTTGGCTTTGGCCGCTGACTCTTCCAGCGGAATCTCATCGCGAATCATGCTCACGACGGTGCGATCTGAGCCGCTGCCGCCGGCGGGAATGATCGTCAGGCGCACTTCCGTTCCCTTGGGGCCGCGAATAAGCTGGACGGCCTTGTTGAGGCTCAGGTCCACGATATCCACTGGCGGCTGGTCCCCTTGCGCGACAGCGACAACCCGGTCGTTTTCCTTGAGCTTCTTGCTCTTGATGGCCGGCCCGCCGGGCAGCAACCGCCGGATCGTGCAGTAGCCATCGTCCGAGAGCGTCAGCTCAGCCCCAATGCCGAAGAGGCTCAGGTTCATTTGCATGGCAAAGCCCTCCAACTGCGCGCGCCCCAGGTAGTCTGAATGGGGATCATAGACGTGCGCCAGGGCCGTAAGATAGGTCTGCAGGACGTCTTCGTTGTTCCAATCGGCAAAAAAGCGCAGGTTGCGGTGATAGCGGTGGTCGAGGGTGGCAATGATTTCCTCCTCATCCGTCTTCTTCGGCGGAGCAGCAGTCGAGCGCGTTTGCTCAGCCGCGCCGGCGGGAGAGCCTGGGTGTGTTTGGCTGGCCGTAGCGCCAGATCCTGGCCACTGCGCGGCGGCTTTTGGCGACGGCAGCATGGGCTGGCGCCGCTGGTCAGCGCCCAGCACTGCGGCCACTTGGACATTGGTCCCCGTCACGCGCGTGCGGCCGCCCGCCGCGTTGGCAGCGCCGGGTGCGCCGTTCGCTTTGGCCGCAACGGCCTGTTTTTTCTCTCGGGCGGCCACCTTGCCCAGCAGTTCCTGCAGGTACTCGAAGCGCAACCGTTCTCGCCAGAGCTTCTTCGCCGCGTCCAGGTTCTCGGGATAGGGTTGTCCCTTGCGGCTCAGCATAATCCGCTCGTTGCCATTGAAGGTGAACTTCTCATTCTTGAGCAACTGCTCCGCGTAAGCCGTGCGCTGGGAGAGGCGCTCGAAGAAGCGATTGAAGATTTCGCAGGCGGGCCGGACGTCGCCCACATGGCGGTCGCTGAGGGTAAGACGATTCAGGTTCGTGCGGTAATGGTCGAACTCGGCCAGGTCGGCCTGCGTGAAATGGATGTGCTGGGGGTCCAGAGTCTCGAGATAAGTGTCGAAGAACTTGCTCGACAAAGCGGTGTCGAAAGGCAGCTTCAGGTAGTGATTCCTCTCCAGCATCGCCGCGGTCAGAAACGCCACCCGTCCGTCAATAAGGCCTGGGGTGATCTGGCGGAACGAGTTGGTGGCACTGCCCAGGCTGGCCGCCGGCGAGGGCGAAGCGACGGCGTCGCGGCTCGCCGATTCGGCGGAGCGGAGTGGCAGGACCAAATAGCCGCTCAGCAGCAGCAGCAGAACCCGGGCGGTAAGACGTTCAATCATGATATCTTGCAGTGACTAAATGATAGCACACCTTTGACGCACCACAGCAAGAACTGTTCAGCCCAGATGAAAATCCTTTAGCCGGGCGGGTGTCTTGCGCTCCAGCCTGGCAACGTCAGAAACTTATGAGGTGTTCACCGGCGTAAGGCTCCGCGCGCCGGGGGCCACCTCGCCGCCGGACGTGTCAAAGCTATCCCACCTGCGAGTGTGCGATCGTACTCAGGCGCGCTTGCGCGTGCTTTGAGAGGCTGGTGATTACCATCGAAACGTGGTAGCCCGTGTGCCTGTTGCCGGTGCAGGAAATGACCACGCCGGTGCAATGAACCGGGCCGCCCCCGATCGGCGACTGCAGGGTCATTGTCATCTCGGTCCAGGCAGCAAAAGGCGTGGCGCTGCGAAACTCGATCCCATTCTTGTGAATGATGACCGAATTCGGGGAGAGGGTTAATCGCGTCTGCCGCGCTTCGACGGTGAGCTCTTGGAACGAGCCCGCATGTTCAATCTTTCTCGCGCTCATATGGTATCACAATGATAGCACATACTAAACGACCGTCAAGTTGGGCTTATCCAGCCCCCCAAAGGTGGGTGGGAGCCTCTTCCGAGCATTCGGAGCACCGACTTGCCGCCGCCTCAGAACGCCCCTCGCCATAAGCGGGCTTCCCGCAGGGCCGGTCATGCAAAGCCCGCTCCAGGTTGGCGCTCCGATGCCAGCGCAGAGCCTCCCCGGAAAGGGGGCTCACCATTCAATGACCGCCGCGCCCCAGGTGAGTCCGGCGCCAAAGACGATGAGCAGAATCAAGTCCCCGCGCTGCACCCGCCCCGAGGACACGGCTTCGTCCAGGGCAATGGCGACCGATGCGGCGGAGGTATTGCCGTATTTATGCAGGTTGAGGAAGAATTGTTCCGGCTTGGCCCCGAGGCGCTCGCAAACGGCATCCACAATGCGCCGGTTGGCCTGATGAGGGATGATGCACTTAATGCGGGTGATGTCTATCTCACAGCGGCGCAAGGCTTCCTCCGCGGCCGTCTGCATGGCTTGGATCGCGTTCTTGAAGGTCTCTTTGCCCTCCATTCGCAGGTAATGAAGGCGCGCGGCGACCGACTCCGTCGTGGCCGGGCAACGGCTGCCTCCCCCAGCCATGAACAGCAGATCAGCCTTGCGGCCATCGGCACCCATAACTGCCGTGAGCAGCCCGTGCGCATTGGGCCGGTTCTGCAGCACCGCCGCGCCCGCTCCGTCCCCGAAGAGCACGCAGGTGTTGCGGTCTTTCCAGTCCACGATCGAGGACAGCTTTTCCGCCCCGATGACCAGCACGGTGTCGTAGGTCCGGGACATAATGAACTGCTGCGCGATTTCCAGGCCATAGATGAAGCCCGAACAGGCCGCTTCCAGGTCAAAAGCCGCGGCGCGGTGGGCGCCGATCTTCCGCTGCACCAGACAGGCAGTGGAAGGAAACGGCATGTCCGGCGTGATAGTCGCCACCACAATCAGGTCGATTTGCTCGGCGTTCACCCCCGCCTTGCTCATGGCGCGCACAGCCGCATGCGCGGCGAGGTCGGAGGTGAATTCGCCTTTTGCGGCCAGCCGGCGTTCCTTGATGCCCGTGCGGGTGGTGATCCAATCGTCCGAAGTGTCCACCAGCTTCTCAAGGTCCGCGTTGGAAAGGACCTTGGCCGGCACATAGGAACCGACTCCGCTGATGGAACAGGTGCGGCCCTGGAAGTTATACTTGGCTCTGGGGTTTCTGAATCTGGGCGTGGAGGTAGGGCTCATGCGGGCGCAGGCGTCGGAACCAGCGGTTCGGCGGCGAGCAGGCGCTCATTAGCCTTCGCAACTTCTTCGGCGATGACCTGGTTGACGCGATGGTGGATGGTTTCGATCGTGACTTGGATGGCGTTGGCGATGGCGCGTTCCCGGGCAGACCCGTGCGCCTTCATCACGACGCCGTTAAAGCCGAGCAGCGGCGCGCCGCCGGCACCCTCGGGGTCCATGCGCCGTTTAATGGCCCGGAGGGCGTTGTGGGCCAGCAAAGCCCCGAGCTGGCGGCGGGCGCTGGCGCCCAGTTCCTGCCGCAGCATCGAAAACAGGGCCGTAGCCAGGCCCTCGGCAGTCTTCAATACCACGTTCCCGACGAAGCCGTCGCACACAACAACGTCCACGCGGCCTCGGAACAGGTCGTGGCCCTCGACGTTGCCGATGAAGTTGAGATCAAGCTGTTTGCAGAGTTTAAAGGCTTCGAGGGTTAGCTCGTTACCTTTGCTCTCTTCGGTCCCGACGCTGAGAATGCCAACCCGCGGGTTCTCGTAGCTGAGGACTTCGCGCGCATAGATGCTGCCCATGATGGCGTAATGGGCCAGGTGGATGGGTTTGCACTCGATGTTGGCCCCGGAATCCAGCAGGACGAATGCGTGGTCGGGCGTGGGGATGACCGTGGCAATCCCGCCGCGGTCCACGCCCGGAATCCGCCCCAGCTTCAGGGTGGCGGCGGCGAAAATCCCCCCCGTGTTGCCCAGCGAGATCACCGCATCGGCCTTGCCGTCGTGGACCAGCTCCACGGCGCGCGCAATCGAACAGTCCTTCTTCTTCCGCAGGGCCGCCGTGGGCTTGTCGGCCATCGTCAGCACCTCGGTAGCGTGGACGACCCGCACCCGGTGGTCGCGGAACCCGCGCTGGGGCAGTGCGGCGTGGATTTCCGTCCGATTGCCGACCAGGTAAAGCGCCGAGATTCGCCGGTCAGCCTGGAGCGCTCGTTTGGCGGCTTCGATGACGACCCCGCATCCGTGGTCGCCGCCCATGACATCCACTGCGATTCGCATAAGGGAAACCGACGCCGATAGGCTTCGGGGACCCCGGGGGCGACCCCTTAGGCGCCGGCGGTAACGGTGATAACCTGGCGGCCTTTGTAATACCCGCAGGCTGGGCAAACGCGGTGCGGCACGTACGGCGCCGCGCACTGCGGACAAGTGCTGAGCTGCGGCAAGGTCAGCGCGCTGTTATACGCGCGGCGCATGCGTTGACGACTTTTCGACGGCTTTCGCTTAGGAACACCCATAAATCAGTTAGTATCAGAATTTCAGTTTGTTTAACTCAACCCAAGCCGGCGAACCAACGTCGGTTGTACCGGACCCGCCGGGCTTCTTTGCTTTGCCTGCGGACGTTTTAGGTATTCCGCGGCATTGCGGATCGCAAAGCGGATGCCGCGGAAACTCGAGCAGAATATCTTCCCGCACAAAAGGCGTCAAGTCCACGCAATCGCTGACAATTGTCGCCTTTTCTTCGCCCTCCAGGGGCACGTGGCAGGCCCAGTTTCTGAGGTCCAGGGGGTATTGAAACGGCTTCAGGCAGCGCACGCACTGGCAATCCAGGGCCAGGTGCAAATGGCCCTGCAGGAGCAGCCCGCCTTCGACTGCCTGCACCTCCACATCGTATTGGAGCGGCTGGTTGACCTGGATGACTTCGTCCCGCGAATCCACGTCCAGCTCCTCGACGGACAGCTCGCCCTCCAGACGGGCGTTGTGCGCCTGCAAGTGGCGCAGGTTTACTAACAAAGGCATAAGATTCTCCTCTAAGCCGGCGGGCGGGTGAACCTGGCCGCCAGGGCCGTCCGCACGTGCGCCGGCACAAACGCGCTGACGTCACCTCCCAATTGCGCCATCTCCTTCACAATCCGCGAACTCAGGAAGGTGTATGTGTCCTTCGGCATCATAAAGATCGTCTCCACCCGCTCATTGAGTTTACGATTCATCAGGGCGAGCTGGAATTCAAACTCAAAGTCAGATACGGCCCGCAGACCGCGCACGATCGCCTGCGCCGCGCGCCGTTCCACGTAGTCCACCAGCAGCCCCTGGAAGGAATCGGCCTCCACGTTCGCCACGTTCCTCACGGCGCGGGCCACCATCTGCACACGCTCCTCCAGCGTAAACAGCGGATGCTTCGGCTCGCTGCGCGCCACCGCCACGATCACCCGGTCGAACAGCTTGGCTGCCCGGTGAAGTACATCCAGATGGCCGTTGGTGATAGGATCAAAACTGCCGGGATAGATAACCGTACGCATGGGGCACAATCTAGCACCCCCGCCCCGGAAATGAAGCGGGAAATCCGCAAGGCACCCGGCCCCAGCCAGGCAGGACCTCCTGGCCGTTGCCGGAACGCTTCGACTGGCAAAGCGTGCCCAAAACCCATGAGCCTGGATGATAGTGCTCACCCTTTCTGGCCCGGGACTTGGGGCCAGTGCTTAGTTGCGCAAGTTCACGATAGTATTGCGCACCTGCGGCTTTTGGTCTGGCAGGCAATGGCTTGGCCATTGGATAGCCAGTGGTAAGCCAGTGGTAAGCCAGTGGTAGGCTTAATTGAAAATGTATTAAGCCTACCACTGGCTTACCACTGGCTTACCACTCTGGGGCCTTCCCGGTGCCCCAACCATTTGGGGCGGCCGGGTTTTCGGCCACTTCCGTCTGTTTGCCCCCATCGTCCGCAGCCCTTCGGAATGACGTGGCTCCGTTAACGTTATCTGCCGTTCCTTGGCCCGCTGATTATACAGGAACTATGGGGGCAAGGCCGCATGCCCGCGCCAAACCTCCTTGCCTGCCATGTCCGATTCCGAGCTGGCGCGGCGGTTGGGGCACCGGCCTGCCGAGGTCAGATGGGCGCGCAGGGGCTCCGGCATCCCCGGCCATTGCCGTCTCAAGAAATGGACCAAGGCCCAGGAACGCTGGTTAGGCACCGCCTCGGACAGGGTGGTCGCCCAAAGGCTCGGACGGACTGAACGGGGTGTCGAGGACCGGCGCCGCCGTCTGGGCATTGCAATGAAGGACAGCAAGCACCGTCTCTACACTCCCGCCGACGATCGGCTGCTGGGCACTATGCCGGATGAAGAATTAGCCCGCCGGCTTGGGCGCACGCCTGGGGCCATCGAGGTCCGCCGCGTCGCCTTCGGCATTGCCATGTTTGGCCGCCACGCCGCAAGCAAGGCTGGCAAACCGACCCAGCGTCGAGGTGGCTTTGAATGAGTTCTTATTCCGCGGCTCCCGCTGGCCAGGCTCACAATTTCCTGTGTTGACACTTCTGCCGAAACGGGCGTTAATTGTGGCACAATGAACTCCATCACCGGTCTATCGCCAAAACAATTGCGGCAAGCAGCCAACGTCCAGGAGAAGATCCTGGAGCTGCAAGCGGAACTGAACAGCCTCCTCGGCGGTGATTTCTCCGCCACTCCCCATGCTCAGGCACCAAGGAAGCGGCGGAAAATGAGCGCTGCGGGCCGCCGGGCTATTGCGGCTGCGGCCAGGAGAAGGTGGGCCCAATACAAGGGCGTGAAAGCAGCACCAGCCAGGAAAGGGAAGAGGAGGCTGAGTGCACAGGGATTGGCAAACATTCGAGCCGGCGTCGCCAAAAGGATGGCTGCGAGGGCAGCGGCATCAAGACCTGCCCGAAAGCGAACGATGAGCCCGGCAGCCAAAGCCAGGATGGCGCTCTTGATGAAGCAACGGTGGGCGAACGCGAGGAAGGCCGGCAAGACGCGGCTGTAGTGGGTTATTGGGGGTGGGGGGATAATGGCTGGGTTTGACATCCTTTCGCCCGAGGACAGAGTAGTATCAACAGCGCGAGCGAGGACCAAGACGCCTCGCCCGCGCGCAGGACTGAACTGATCACTTATTATGAAAAAAGCAGTGCTATCTATTCTATTGACGCTGGCAATTCTGGGACCGCCTCCGCTCTCAGCGGCCACGACCGTGCTCTACCCCGTTGCAGTGGACGGGCGTTGGGGATTTGTGTCGAAGTCCGGCGACCTGGTCATTAATTCCCAATTTGAGCGGGCGGAGGCTTTCGCGGAAGGACTAGCCGCCGTTCGCGTCGGGAAGTGGGGTTACGTAGATGCTGCGGGGAAGATGGCAATCAACCCGCAGTTCGACGACGCCGACGTTTTCAGCGATGGCCTGGCGGCAGTCAGGCTGGGCGGGATTCCTCCCAGGCCTTTTGGTGGCGGCGGTCGCTACGGCTACATTAATCGGGAAGGTAAATACGTCGTCAACCCCCAGTTTGACGACGCGGGGAAGTTTGCCGGGGGGCTGGCGGCCGTCAAGCTGGGCGGTCGTTGGGGCTTCATTGGCAAGACGGGGAACTTCGTCATCAACCCGCAGTTCGACGAGGCCGCCGCCTTTTCCGATGGTCTGGCAGCCATCAAGGTGGCTGGTGTTTTTGGCTACACGGACGCCAGCGGGAAAACCGTCATCAACCCGCAGTTTGAAAGGGCGCAGCAGTTTTCAGAAGGGCTGGCGGGGATCAGAGCGGCTAAGCGCTGGGGCTTCGTCAACAAGACTGGGCAGATCACCATCAATCCGCAGTTTGAGGAAGTTGGCCGCTTTGTCCAGGGCCTGGCACCGGCCCGGGAGGCCAAGCGCTGGGGATACATTGACACCGCCGGCAAGTTTGTCATCAACTCGCAGTTCGATGAGGCCGCGCCCTTTTCGGAGGGCCTGGCGCAGGTCCGCATGTCGGGACGCTGGGGATATGTGGATAAAAGCGGCAAGCTGGCAATCAACCCGCAGTTCGACGACGCCATGCCGTTCAGTGACGGCCTGGCCCGGGTCAAGATGGACGGCCGATTCGGCTACATCAATGCCAGCGGGAAATACGTCTGGAATCCCAGCAAGTAAGGCTACTTGGGGCAGGTTGATCAGCGATATTCCTCCCACTCGGGCTCGTTGTCGAAGATCCAGCGGTAGTACTCTTTCTCGGCCAGATTGGCGGCGGCTTCTTCATCCACGATGACTGTCGAGCGGGGATGGAGCTGGAGCGCGCTAGCGGAGATCATGCTGGTGATGGGACCCTCGACGGCCTGAGCAATGACCTTGGCCTTGCTGCTGCCGGTGGCCAGGAGGAGGCAACGGCGGCACTCGAGGATGGTGCCCACGCCCATGGTGATGGCGCGGCGGGGCATGGTGGCCTCGCCGCCAAAAGAAGCGGCGTTCTGCTTGAGCGTAACCGGGGTGAGAGCTTTGACGCGGGTGCGTGAACGGAGGGCCGACAGGGGTTCGTTGAAGCCGATGTGGCCGGCCTTGCCGATGCCGAGCAATTGCAGGTCAATGCCGCCAAAGCGCTGGATGGTAGCCTCGTAACGGCGGCATTCCTCATCCAAGTCGGCGGCAAGGCCGTTGGGCAGGTAGGTGTTCCGGGGGTCCACATTCACATGCCGGAACAGGTGGTTGTTCATGTAATACCGGTAGGAGTTCGGGTCGGAGGGGAACAGGCCGACATACTCGTCGAGGTTAAAGGTGCGGCAGAGCGAGAAGTCCAGCTTCTCGGTCTGGTGCAGGCGGACCAGGTGGCGATAGACCCGTTCCATGGTCTGGCCGGTGGCCAGGCCCAGCACCAGATGCGGGTTCGTGCGCAGTTCACGGGCAATAATGCGGGCCGCCAACCCGGCGGCAGCCTCGCCATTCTGTCGTATGATGACTTCCATCTGAGGGGATAGTGGCATGAAAGGCCGCCC
>Ga0181532_10004111_pt1 | contig 12849 bp, 8 predicted proteins | sample PEATcosm2014_Bin_33_FD_119768 | JGI IMG/M metagenome (GOLD analysis project Ga0181532, IMG submission 119768) | Peatland microbial communities from MTU Mesocosm Facility, Houghton, MI, USA - PEATcosm2014_Bin11_30_metaG | ecosystem: Environmental > Terrestrial > Soil > Wetlands > Peat | place...
ATCGTGGGGTTCCTGCAAGTCTTCATCAACTCGGTCGATCAGTGGGGCAACGTGGATGCCACCGTCCTGAACGTGGCGGGCTGCAGCAATGGAAAGAGCAGCACTGTCGGTAACCCGGTCGTCGGTTCTTCGCCCGTCCCGACCCGGTTGATCACTCCCCAATAGCCCCAGAAAAGCCTTACCTCTGCTGAGTTCGAACTCGGGCTTTTAACAAAAGAATACTATTGGTCGGGCGTGTTTGCGTCGGGCGGAGCCTTGACTTCACGTTGCTCTGGAGGCAGTGTGGGTACTTCGGCGCGGTTGGGCGGCTGGTTGCTCGCGGGTTCACTTTCTTCCGGGTTGTCGTTCTGCGCGCTGACTGGAGCCAGCTGAGGTATAAATGCGGCTTCAGGGCGGGGGGTGAGGATCACGCGATCCAGGCGCTCCGGATCGTTGGGCGCGCTCAAAATCAGAAAATTAAATTTGGAGCCATTGAGCAGCCGCGCCAGAACTTCAGGGGCGGGTGCCGGCGCAATATCCGCCACCACTTGTTCCTGCTCCGCTCCGGCGGCAATGGCAACCTGGGCTCCGGTACGCTGCTGCACGGCGAACAAGACCTCTGAGAGCGTCACCTTGTTGGCTCGAATCCCCAGCAGGCCATCGCGAAAAGTCACATCAAGCAACGGCTGGGCCGATTCTTCCACCTTAATGGGTACCACCTGGACGGGTTCCACCTGCGTCGTGTAGTTGGCAACCACCAGGCTGGGGCGCTTGGCCGGCGCTGGGGAAAAATCGTCGACTCGGGCTGAAGCGTCGCCGCCGCCGCCCATCACCTTGATGATGACTGTGCGGCCGGAGGGAAAAATCTGGTACGACTGCGCGGTTTTCAAATCGAGCACAACCCGCGTGACCGGGGGCTTCGACTGAAACAGGCCAATGCGCAAATCCTTTACTTCTCCGCGATCCACCGACTGACTGCGCAACTGGTTACTGGGAACAGCGTTGGGAAAATCGACCACCAGACGATCCGGGCCGGTCAGGACTTGCGTCTGCGGAACGATGCGGTCACTGGCTTCCACTTCAATTTCGACCGCGTCTTTGCTGCCGAGAACTTTCACCGAGCGAACCGAAACCTGATTTGCCGAGGCTGACGCGGAGGTTTGCGCCAGCAACCCAGACCCGGCCAGTGGCGCACAGAGCCCGGCCACGAGCAGCCGACTCACGATGATTCGCGGAAACCTGTGCATGAAATGCCTGCGCCTGGGCGGTCTCCAGGCGTGTGCCTACGTTTGCTCTTTCCAGTTAGAACGGGTTCTAGCGCGATTGTAGCAGTGATGCCTGGGGTAGGGACTTACCTTAGTATTAGAACTAATGAGTCATCGCTTCGTTTAGTGCGTCAACTAGTGCGTCAACGGCTTCAGAATGTCTCCCAAAATGTCGGGCTGTTCCGACACGCGCTCCAGGTGCGGATTCTTCTCGCCGTCGTGATAGGCAACCGAATAGGTCTTGAAAAACTGTGCGTTCTCGACCAGCAGTTCGATCGGTTGATCGCTTCCCTGCGCGGCTTTCAGGGCGGCGCGCAGCACGGCGGGCGTAAACTTCCGTCCATTAACCGCGACCAACTTCATGCCCGGGCCGATCCCTGACTGGTAGGCAGGCGACCCCACGATGACGTCGCCGAGCTTGCCATCTTCGCTGACCGAGAACCCCAGCGAGTAGGAGAAACTGGCAAAGTGAGCCAGTTCCTCTTCGGCGTGAGTGAACGAGTTGGGCTTCTCGTTGTAGACCAGCTTCCAGCCGCCCCGCTCGATCCCGCCCAGCGGCGCATGGGTGCTGGTCACCTCAACCCGCTCGCGCAGAAGCTTCGCCCAATCGTAGGGCGCGACCTCGTTGAGCGTGCGTACGACGTCGTCGAACGTATAAGTGATGACTTTGGGCGGACCGCTCTCGCCGCCCTGGAAGCGCCGGCAAAAATCGTTCAACGAGTGTTGGCCGTGCGTCTGCTGCCGGATGATCGCATCCACTTCCAGCCAGATCACCTGGCTCTCGGGATAATAATCGAGGCCGCGACGCCAGCTTCGCCATTGCGCTCCCCCGAAGCGCAACATCTGCACCGAGCGCGCCGTGTCTTCCAGCGGCCTCCACGTGCGGCCGGGCTCATGATCGAGTTCTGCGGCGGTTAGCGCCAGCGATTCTCGATATTGCTCATCCGTCCAAAGTCCGCTGCGCTCGGCCAACAGCGTGCCCAGATATTGCGTGAGTCCCTCATACACCCAGAGCAGATCGCCGACCATCGGTTCCTGATAGTTCGGGGTGGCGAGTCCGGCGGGACGACGATACTTGCCATTCCACGAATGGACAAACTCGTGCGGCACGAGGTCGGCGTAGAGCATGTGCAGGTCCGGGTCGAGCAGCGTGCGCTCTGCAGCCGCACTATCGTTGGATTCGTGATGCTCGAGTCCATGGCCGCCGACCTGATCGCTCAAGGTAAGAAGAAAATCATAATGGCGATAGTGCCGGGCTCCGAACAATTCACCCGTCTCCGCTACTAGCTTCTGATAGGCGGCGAGATCCTGCGGCGTCATCGCCAGGTCGGCTTCCGCGTCGGCAACCAGGTCCATTGCGTGGACGGGTGTTTCTCCATGCTTGGTCAGTTCGGGCTTCGTCAGTTCGATCCTGCGGTAATGAACTCCGGCGATCAGCGGCGAGTCGACGAGCGTCGTGAGCGAGACCGGCGCGAACTCCACGTCGTCTCCGGTGCTGCGTGTCACCGGTAACGCGGTGCCGAACCTCCATCCCGCGGGCAGCGTGACCGAGGCCACGAAGTTCACGTCGTCGGAGCGCGCGCCCTTCGGATAAAGGACGACCGCGTTCCAGTTCAAATCGAGAATATTGCTAGACGCTGCGGGTCCGCCGCTGCCGGCACTGTCCTGGGTAGTGATCGCGTCCAGAGCAACGTCGAGAGTATTTACGCCCGCGGGAACGCTGACGTGAAACTCGTAACTCTCGACGGAATCGCGCTGCCAGGGGAGCGGGCGCCCCGCAGCCTCCATGCGAATTCCGGTCAGCGCGCCGATGGGCCCGCTAGGACGGTGATTCCCGGGAATGAATTTGGGAAAGACCAGCGCCATCTCGCCGGCGTGGGCAGGAATCTCCAGATGCGCGTGGTAGATATTTCGGGGAGCGTCGGTCAAATCAACATGTAGCCGGATGGCTTGAGCAGAAAGACTCTGCGCACAAAAGAACAAGAAAAGCGGCGAGCTCCAGCCACGCAACCAGCGCACACCAGCAAAACGCATTGGAACCCCCCCGGTGGGAAGCAAAGGCAGAAGGCTACCGAAAGAATGTGAGCGAGTGCAAGAGGTGAAGTCCTGATGGAAGCTAAGTTCGAGCGAACCTAAGCTCGAGCGAACCGGTGACGAGCCTTCCAGTAAATCGCGGCCAGCCCTGATGCAACCAGCAGCCAGGTGCCAGGCTCTGGAACTTCGCCCCCGCCGCCGCCGTTGCCGCAGGGGTCCGCCTTCCTCTTCTTCGTAGGGAAAAAGGTTTCGGCGGAACTCGTGCCCTTCGGTTTCTTGCCAACGCCGCAAACGCCGGGGAGCGGTGGCGGAGAGAGCGGAATCCAGGTGCCGAAGCCGATGGGATCATACGAACTCAGCGGGGCCGCTGGTCCTAATCCCGGCAGCCCAGGACGGTTCATCAGGGCGGATTGGAAGGCAACGGGAGGATTCGCGACCGCGGTGCCAGTGGATGGATGGACGGGTTCTTCAAACTTGGCGGCCGGCGGTTCGGACGAGGACGTCGCCTGTTGCGGAACTTCTTCAACTCGATTCGCACAACGCGCGCGCGCGGTGATCTTGCCATCGGTGATCACGGTTTCGCCCTTGTGAAGCGTGATCCGGTGCCTGGTCCAATAGACTTTATTGCCGATCCGGTAGGAAACGTAAGCCGTCCGCGCCAGGACCAACCGCACCACGCGGGCATGATCGTAATCGAATCCGGCATAGTGAGCTGCCACCACCGGATCATGTTCCGCCACCCACTTCAGTTCGCGCGTGTCTTGCACTCCGCCGGGCACGATCGAATATGGATAGACCGGACGGCCTTCCGTCGGCCGCAGGGTTTCCTGTCCGGCGCGCAAGGGCTTGTCCCGGCTGGCCTCAACGGCCTGAAAGTCAGGACGGATGGAAGTAGAAGTGTGGAACGGAGATAGAAACTGGGGCGCAACGAAGGCGAATCCGATCGCCAGCCCGGCGCAGAAAACCATCAGCAGGATGCGTCGAATCTGGCGATTCCGACGATGACGCCGAGTCCGGCGACGCCGCTTTACCAGCTGCACTCCCGCTTCCGGTTGATTGTCCAACTTCTACCTGCCTTTAGCGTCCGGTTTTCTGGGCTGCGGACTGAAAGACACTTCGCCGCGCTCCTTAGGTGCAGTTCAAGGGCCATCGCCAGACGCCATAACCCCCTCGATTCGCAGAGGATACGGGCTCGGACGACCAGCATGTTAGCAGACAGTGCAGCCGTTTGCACAATATATGTCTGGTATTAGCGAATCTCGAACTGAAAAACGTGGCGATTTGCTTCTATTCTGCGCTGGCTTGCAGAGCAGCCCCGCGGGGAACGCTGCCTTCTTACCAGTTTGGTCCGACGTGCCCCTCCGTGATTGACAGCTGCTCAGGATGCGATAAGCTTGAGAGAATCTCATAGAAACCTCCGAGGCCATTTCCCATGAAATTTTTGCCAAGCAGGGCGCTTTGCTGCGTGTGGGTAAGCTTGCTTTTCTGCACCATTGCGCTCGCGCAGGATCCCCTGAAAGTTGAGCCCACGCACTACAGACTGGCTTTTGAGAATGAGTATGTGCAGGTCGTGAACGTACACTATGGGCCGCACGAGAAGTCGGCTCTGCACGCGCACATGGGAGGCGTGGTCGTCGTGCTCACTGCCGGGCACCTGCGGTTCACCGATGAAAATGGAAAGGTCCAGGAAGTGCACGCCAAGCCGGGCGATCCGCGGTGGTTCCCACCCTTCAAGCACACCGTGGAAAATCTGGGAGATTCGGCCTACAACGCCGTCTATATCGGAATCAAAGACAAGCGGCTGTCCACTGAACTCAACGTGCGGGGGGACGCTTCGAACTCCGGCTCGGAGATGGATGAGCAGACCAAGAAGCTGGTGGCCGCCGCGCTTTTAGGCGCTGCGAAATGAAGCACCGGCGTTCGGGGGGGCTGAGCCTAAGACTTAAACCACGAAGGACACGAATTCACACGAAGGAATCCGATAGACCTGAAGTCCTTCGTCATACTTTTTGTGTCCTTCGTGGTTGTGTGCCTCTAGTTCGCCGGGGCCTGCAGGGTTTTCACCAACCAGGGAATAATCACTTCCTTGAAAATCCTGGGATCGGGCCAGACGCCGACTTGCCGGCCGAGATGGCCGCCGCGCGGGTTGATCCAGGCTTCTTTAGGGACGTCGCCTTGGTTCAGTAGCAAGTATTCGTCATCGATGGGAACCTGCGTATCGAGCACGCCTGCGAGGATGAGCATGGGCGCCATCGGCTTGCCCAGCAGTCCCTGATGCACCAGCGACATCCTCGGCAGATACTCGCCCATCTCGTCGAGCGAGTGCACGCCTTCGAGAATGTTCATGAGCGCGGGCACCTGATCGAAAAGATATTCGCGGTTGCCCAGCAGCGAGTTCATCAGGAAGTCTTTCTGGAAAAATCTGTCAACGGGCGGTGATTGCGCGCTGCATCCGCGCAGGCGAGCGCGCTCGACGATCGCCATTTTCGTCGCCCAGTAGGCTCCCCAACTCACGCCGTGCAGGGCCAGCCGGTTCTTGTCGACTTCCGGGCGGGACTGCGCGTAGTCGAGCACCTTCGAAAGCATGCGCTCGGAGGTTTCGCTCACCTTGATCGGCGCCTGTCCGGTGCCGGGGCCATCGACGGCAAGATATCCAATGCCGAAGGGGAGGATCGCGCTGAAGCTTTCGGTCAAGTCTTCCTTGCGGCTGTCGAGGCCGTTAACGGCAATAACCAGCGGCACGGGGCCGTTGGCATTTTTTGGCAAGCGCAGGTAGGCGATGATCTCTTTACCCTCGAACGGAATGTGCACCACTTCGAGCGGCGGATCGAAAAACTTGGCGTGCGCGAGGAATGCCTCGATGGCCTTCTCGTAGGAGCGCTGCTTGCCGGGCGACGCAGGAATGGGCCAGCGTCCGAAGGAATAGAGGCGCCAGGCGCGGATGTAGTCGGCGTTGGCCTTCGCCGGATCTGTTTTTTCGAGTGATTTCGCCTCGTTGAGGTACCGATCGGCGACGCGCATGAAGCCGGCGGCCCACTCGTCTTTGTCGGCGGTGTGGATGCTCTCGAAGGCTTCTTTGACGTCGGCGGGATCGAGACCGATCAGCGGATACTGTCCAACTTCGGCGCGATGAATGGCTTCGGATTTGACTTCGTCAATGGTTCGTTCGCGGCGGGCTTGCTCCTGGGTGAACGCCATGGTCGAAACAGCTACGGTCCCCGTTAATAAGATGAGTGAGACAAATGCATTTCCCTTCAGCATGATTCGGCCCTCATAGATCGCGCTCGCCAGCCAGCGAGCGAAGTGAGATGGAAAAAGGCCGGACGGAATCTCGTCCGGCCTGAAGTGTGCTTCTTTCAGCGCGAACTAGAAAACGAACTTCGCCCCCAGCTGAATCGAGCGTGGTCCGCCGGAGCCGATGGCAGGATTGGCGGCCGCGATGTCCGGCGTGGCGCAACCGCAACCGAACGGCCGCACCGACGGATCGTTGAGACCGAACCCGTTTTGCCCGCCATAAGGGTTGGCAAAGTTCGGGTGATTGAAGATATTGAAGAACTCGGCGCGCAATTGGAGACGCATGGCTTCTCCGAAATGGAAGTTCTTGCCCACCGAGAAATCGAAATTCTTGAAGCCAGTGTCCTGGAACATGTTGCGGCGCATGTTTCCAAATTGGCCCAGCGGAGGGGGCAGCATGATTGAATTGCCGTTGGCATAGCAGCCAAAGAACGCGAGCGATTCAGTCGCTGCGCCCGGACTGCCTCCATCGATGTCGAGAGCCTGTGTGTTGCAGGCCGAGTTGCCACTGGCCTCCAGGCCCATCGAGGGAATGGTGGGCTCGTTGTTTCCGGAAACATACGGAATCCCAACCCCCTTCTGCGACTTGAAATCCGGAGTCTTGCCGTAAAAGCTCCAGCGGATTGGACTGTTGGCGGGCGGACTCACCGGCAAGGGACCAACGCCGGCGGCGTCTGTTCCCTCGTCCATCGGGCCCCAGTACTGCGGGGTCTCGAGCGTGGTGATGGTATTGAGTTCCCATCCTTCCGCCATCTGCCCATATCCCTTGCGTCCGGGAATGGCATAGGTGAGGGAGACGGTCAGCCGGTGTCGCATATCGAAGTCGCTGTTGGCATACTCTGCGCCGGGGTTGTGCGCGTTCTGCGGTAAGCCCGAGCCGTAGCCGAAGTCCCAGTTCGCGCCCACGTCATCAAGGGCGTGTGCGTAAGTGTAGCCCGCTACCATGCTGAGGCCGTGGTAGTTGCGCGCGTTCAGCGTCACTTGCAAAGCGTTATAGTTCGAGCGGTAAACATTGCCCATCTGGAAGATGTTGGCCAGATACGGAAACTGCGTAAAGGGTCCAACTTCAGGCGCAAGCTGGCAGGCAGGGTTGTTCAATGTGTCGTAATTGCCTGAGGGGGTGAGATTCGCGACCTGGTTGCAAGTGGCGACATTCGCCGCCGGCCACCCCGAGCCCACGGCTGGCTGATTGATGTCGCGAATGCCCGTTAGATTGGTGCCGCGATTGCCCACGTACGCGAATTCCATGGACACGTTCTGAGTGAAAGCGTGCTGCACATTCAGAGTCCAGTTCCACACGTAGGGCGTGGTGAGATTGCGGTCCACGGTCATGATGGGGCACGGACTCAGGAAGCAATTGATGGTGCCGTTGCCGTAGAGTGGCGTGGTCGGAGAATCCCAGAGCTGGGGAGTCGGAAGATACTTAATGGTGGCGTTCCCGGTTGTGATTCCGTTTGGAACCGAAACGTCTCCCGCGGCGTCGATGGGCGCTCCGGTCGGAACGCTGCCCGGACCGAAGGCATTGTTGAAGGCGACGAATGACTGCCAGTTTACCGTTTCGTACATTAGTCCACCGCCGCCGCGCAGGACTGTCCGCCCGTTGCCGAGGATGTCCCACGCAAAGCCGCCGCGCGGTCCAAAACTCTTGTGATACGGGTTATAGAGGCTACTGATCCCGTGGCCCACCTGCACCATGCCCACGTTAGGATCGAAATTTCCCAGCAGATTGTTCGCTTCCTGCGGAACACTGCTGAACTCGTAGCGAACCCCAAAGTTGATAGTCAAATTCTTGGTGGCCCGCCAGTCATCCTGGAAAAAGCCCGCGTACGCCCAGTTGTGCAGGTGCAGCGTTGGATTTCCTACCTCGACCGATGCCTTGAACGGCAAACCGGCAAAGAAATCCTCCAGCGGCGTGGAGACGCCGGTGGCCTGTCCGCCCAGGAAAGTAATGCTGCCGCGGGCGTTGCCGTACGCCGCGTTCGTCACTTTGTTGTAGTGCAGATCGCCGCCGAACTTCATGGCATGCTTGCCCGCGCTGTAAGTGACTTGGTCGACAAACTGCGTGATCGAATCGGGCCCCTGGAACTTTGGCCATTTGAAACCGCCCAGCCCGGGAAAGAAATAACCGCCAAAGCCGATGCGCGGCAGGCCTCCCGTATTGGGTCCGCTCGCTCCGGTGTTCAGACCGTACGACGAGGCCGGAGAATTGAGATCGCCAGGCAGCGTCGGCTGATACAACCGGTTGTAGCCGGCGCGCACTTCGTTGACCCAGCGGGAACTGGGAGTCCAAATCCAGTTGCCGCCCAGCACTTGCGCGCGGGTATGAATATCGGAGAGCCACTTCTGCTGCAGCTCAGGAAAATCTTCGACTGTTCCAGAATCGTTGCCAAAAAAGTATGTCCCGCTGATCGAGTGCTTGTCGTTCAGGCGATAGTCCACTTTCGCGACCAGGTTGTCGACATGCACAACGTTGTTAAATCCGTTGGTAATGCTAATGCTCTGGGCGTTGTTCAGAGGAAATCCTGAGCCGTTGCACGTGACTGTGGCTCCGGAGAGCGCGCAACCCGCAATATTCAAACTGGCCGCATCAATCGCGACTTCGGACGCCTGCAGGTCGGCAACCGCGTTGGGAATACTGTCGGCACAATCGACGGTAGGCCCGAGAGAAGTGCAGTCCGGCGCTCCGGAAGTCAGAGTCATGGGAACCATCGATGGGCTGGTGACTCCTCCGTAGGAGTTGCCCACGTTGTAACGCTGGCCTTCGTAGGCGCCGAAGAAAAACGCCTTGTCCTTGATGAGCGCCCCGCCCAGGCTGCCGCCGAACTGCTCCAGCGTTCGGGTCAATTTTGGACTCGGCGCGGCATTGAAGAAGTTGCGTGCATCCAGCGATCCGTCGCGGCCAAAACCAAACGCCGATCCGTGCACCTTGTTGGTGCCCGACTTCAGGCCCACGTTCACCACGGCTCCTGGTTTGTATCCGTATTCCGCGGGCGGATTACTCTGCAGGTTGAATTCCTGAATCGCGTCAATCGGAAGAATCGTCGCCGAGTCTCCCGCGATACCCGCACCGTTCACGATGGATTGTCCGGAGTAAGGTTCGCTGTCGAACAGACCTTCAATGTAATAAGCGTTGTCTTCGGCGCGCAGGCCGTTGGCACTGGTGGTGGAGAATCCACCGCCCGGATAGCGGATCACGCCGGGACGCAGTTGCAGCAGGTTCTCGTAGTTGCGCCCGCTCAACGGCAGGTCGTTGATCTCCTCGTTGCTGAGCGTGCCGCCCAGGGTGGAGGACGTTGTGTTGACCAAGGGAACCGCTTCTTCGACGACCACAACCTGCGAAACCTGCCCGGGCTGCAAGGCGAAGTCGACGCGCACGTCGGTGGCAACTTCAACGCCAATGTTCGGACGTTCGCTGGTCTTGAAGCCCTTGGCTTCCACATGGATCTTGTAAGTGCCCGGCAGCAGTTCGGGGGCAACGTATCCGCCGGAATCATCCGTGGTCAGCGTGCGCGATATACCGCGCTGAACATCGGTGACCACCACCGTGGCGCCTGCGACCGAGGCCCCGCTCTGGTCGGTCACTGTGCCAAGAATGCGGCCCGCAGTGGTCTGGGCCACCGCGGAAGCAGCGAGCAGGAACAGCATGAAGGCACCGAATATCCACCGGGAAGCTGCAGTCCGGGCGTAGGGTGACGAGGCGGCGCTGACCGTGCGGGATAGCATATAGAGAACCCCTCCACATTTCTGGTCCGACAGCCATACCACTATCGGAGAAACAGTGTCAAGCACATTCAAATCTTGGATGGAAGCTGAACGAGGTTATACCGTGTCGGAGTTGCAAGGGGAGTTCATAAGATGGCAACCCTTGGAAACCTAGCCTCTGGTTCGGTTTGGGTTGGTTCCGGCGTTGCATTGTCGGCGCCTAGTAGTGTACCCTTGCCACTGGTCATACCACCATACCTTTACCAATCCCAATGTCCTTCGCTCAACAAACGCGCCGCCGCCCCTTGGATATGCGGTATAGTAGCCGGACCATAGCCAGTCTGTGGGCTGGCTGCGCGTCACCATGTGCGGGGGGCGAAGTTGTGTACAAACTCGTTCGTACGTCGCGACTCTACGAGCAAATCGTTCAGCAGATTGAAGAGTCCATCGTCAAAGGTGATCTGAAGGCGGGAGATCAACTCCCCGCGGAACGCGAACTGGCCCAGCGTTTCGGCGTCAGCCGCACGGCCGTGCGCGAGGCGGTGAAAGCTCTGCGCGAAAAAGGTCTCGTCGAAGCATACTCAGGCCGCGGCACTTTTATCACCGACGGAACCACGCAGGCAGTTCGCCAGTCGTTCGATCTGATGGTGAAGATCGGCCAACCGGAAGGCTCGACACATCTGGCAGAAGCACGGGCCATTCTAGAGCCAGAGATTGCGGGGCTGGCGGCAACACGCATCCAGGAACCCGAACTTGCCACTATGCGTGAGGCGGTCGCCGCCATGGACCGGGCCGGGCAGGATCCGGAAACCTACATCGAAGCGGATCTTGATTTTCATCTCGCACTGGCCGAGGGTGCGGACAACCCCATCATCCTTTCTCTGCTGGATTCCATTGTTGCCCTTCTGCGAGAGCAGCGGCTGCGAATTTTTAAAGTCCCGGGCGGTCCCGAGCGCGGGCAGGTGCACCACAAGCGAATTCTTGACGCGGTCGAACGGCACGATGTCGAAAAGGCGCGCGAAGCGATGCGGGCGCATCTTTGCCAGGTGCGCGACGACAGCGCGGCGCCGACGGCGAAACGCGCTCCCGGCAAGCACGGAACCAACTAATGGGGTTGAATTTGGGGAAGGATGCGGCTTTCAGCCGCATCTAAAACGTACACAAAAACCGGACAGCGGCTTTAGCCGCGAAGGAAAGCAGATGGCGAAAGTTGGATTTGTCGGTTTGGGCGTGATGGGCAGCCAGATGGTGAACCGGCTGCTGAGCAAGGGTCACGCGGTCACCGGCTACAACCGCACGCGGGCCAAGGCGCAGTGGCTGGTGGAAAAAGGCATGCAGTGGGCCGATTCGCCGCGCGCGGTAGCCAGCGCGTCGGACTATACCTTCGCCATGGTGACCAATGCCGCGGCGATTGCTTCCATTACAGAGGGCCCGAATGGGCTGCTAGCCGGGCTGAGTGCCGGCAAGATTTTCATCGACATGAGCACGGTGAGTCCGACGGTGAGTCGCGCGCTGGCCGCGAAAGTGCGCGCCCTCGAAGCCGACATGGTCGATTCACCGGTTTCCGGCAGTGTGATCACCCTGCAGGAAGGTAAGTTGTCGGTGATGGTCGGCGGTAAGAAAGAGACTTTCGACCAGATCAAACCACTGCTGCTTGACATCGGCCCCAAGGTCAGCTATGTGGGCGACAACGGTCTGGCGCTCTCCATGAAGATAGCCATCAACTTAAGTCTGGCGGTGCAGATGCTGGCGTTTTCCGAAGGCGTATTGCTGGCGGAAAAAAGCGGCATCGCCCGCGAAGTCGCAGTCGATGTGCTGGTCAACAGTGCCGTGGCCTCGCCGATGATCAAGTACCGCGGCCCGTTTGTCCTGCAACAACCGGAAGAAGCCTGGTTCGATGTGAACATGATGCAGAAAGACATGGTGCTGGCGATCGACCTGGGCCGGCAACTCGATGTGCCGCTGCCGACGACTGCCGTGAGCAACGAATTTCTGACGGCAGCCCGCGGCATGGGCTGGACGAAGTATGATTTTGCCTGCATGTTCGACGTGCTGGCCGCCATGTCGGGCGTGACCACTCCCGTGACCGCAGGAGGACCGAAGAAGTGACCACCGCTACTTCCATGCCGGAAGCGGGTCGTGAGGCAGGCGCTGAAAACAGGTGGCTGCGCGCCTACCGCCAAATGGTGAGGATCCGACTGTTTGAAGAGCAGGTGAACGAACTCTACACGCGCGCACTGATGCCGGGCTTGGCGCATCTTTACAGTGGCGAAGAGGCCGTTGCGGTGGGCATTTGCGAAGCGCTGAGAATCGACGACTACATCACCAGCACGCACCGCGGCCACGGACACTGCCTGGCCAAGGGCGCTTCCCCCGACCGCATGTTTGCCGAATTGCTGGGGAAAGAAGCGGGATACTGCCGCGGCAAAGGTGGATCGATGCACATTGCCGATGCCGCGACTGGGAACCTGGGTGCGAACGCGATTGTTGGTGGCAGCGTAGGAATCGCCACCGGCGCGGCGTTTGCCTCGAAGCGTTTGGGCAACGAGCGCGTGGCCGTCTGCTTCTTCGGCGA
>Ga0181532_10004112_pt1 | contig 12847 bp, 10 predicted proteins | sample PEATcosm2014_Bin_33_FD_119768 | JGI IMG/M metagenome (GOLD analysis project Ga0181532, IMG submission 119768) | Peatland microbial communities from MTU Mesocosm Facility, Houghton, MI, USA - PEATcosm2014_Bin11_30_metaG | ecosystem: Environmental > Terrestrial > Soil > Wetlands > Peat | place...
CATTTCTTTAACCGGGTGCCGCAGGAGTGGGCCAAGGCCGGGGTGCTGAATGACGTTACGCTGAATGACGCGGTGCTACGCACCTTCGAAACCACCGGGCTGAGCGTTGTCTTGTGCATAGTAACGGCAGCCACCGCCACCGCGTCACTGGCAACCTCGAGTTTCAAGGGACTGGCGGAGTTCGGGTTCATCCTGACCGTGGGCATGTTCATGATGATGTTGCACACGCTGTTGACGGTTCCGGCGCTGCTGGGATTGTGGTGGCGATTCTCCAAGCCGCGCGCGCCGGAGACGATCACGTTCCGGTTGCTGCCGTGGGTCGCGCGGAACACGGTCGATTTTGTGGGACGGCACGCACGGCTGGTGGTCGGCTTAGGGTTGGGAGCGTTCGTACTCTCATTATGTTTTCTACCTACTATCAAGATGGGAGGGCGGTTCGAGATCGCGGGCGCGGATAACCCTGCGGTGGCCGCGCAGAACCGGCTCTCCGCACGATTCGGGATTGAGGGCAGTCCGAACGTGCTGTTGATCGCAGGCGGCGAGGAGGAGATACTGCGCCGGGCCGAAGAGTTGACGTCCGGCCTGGAAGGCTATCGGCAGCGTGGGGTCATCAAGTCCATCTTCTCGCCGACAGCTCTGCTTCCCTCTGCTCGAACCCAGGGCGAACGGGCCAGTTCGCTGGCCGGGGTGAATCTGGCGGCCTCGGCCCGCGCGCTTGAGGATGCGCTGCGGGAGAATGGTTTTCGCATCGAGCCGTTGCAACCGATTATCGACCGGCTGAAAAACCTCGGGCAAAGCAACTATTTGATTAAGAATGATCCCATCACCCTGGAAACGGCCGCGAAGTTTTTGCCGCCGGGACTGCTCGACAACAGTATTCGCAAGACCGGCGACGGCAGCTATGTCGCGGCGATCGCCTTTTATTCGACGGATCCGGACGCAATCGAAGTGGTTCCGGAGAGTGTGATCGAGTCCTGGAAAAAACAATTTGGTCCGTTCGTGGAGTTCTCTTTCGACAAGATGAACCGCGACATGCAGAACCAGGTGCTGCATGACAGCCGCAGGGCGTTAATCTGGACTGCGGCAGGCATCGGGTTGATCGTATATCTCTGTTTTCGCAACCTGCGGGTATCGCTGATCGTGTTGATCCCGATCATATTCGGCATCGTGGTAACGTTCGGGCTGTTGCTGCTGGTGAGGCACCGCTTCAGTTTCATGTCGATCACGGCGATTCCGCTGATCATCGGCATTGGGATTGACAATGGAATCCACTTGGTTCGCCGTTACCTGGAAAATGAGAGCCTCGGAATTATGGCGATCGCGAAGGCTTCGGGGGCGGCGCTGATTCAGTCGAACCTGACCACGATCGTGGGATTCGGGGCGCTGATGGCCTCGAGTTTCGCGCCGCTGGCTGAGATGGGTCTGGTGACTTCGTTGGGTGTCGCTCTGGCATTGGTTGGCGGCCTGTGCTTGGTTCCCGCGGTCATTCTGTTGGGGGAACAACGACGCGGCGTTTGAGATGCGGAGAGAAAAAGGCAGGAACCATGAAGGGCACGAAGTATCACGCAGGGCACTTTTGTAGATTTTCCTTCGGCGATTTTGGATCCCGTCGTGGTTTATGCATCAGATTGCATGACCTGCTCGACATGGTGGAGTTCGAGTTGCTCGCGAACGTTCGTATATACTCGTCGCGAGACCCCGGGCGCGCGACAGTTTCCTTCCATGAACATCGGTCAAGTTCCTGATTCCAGGTTTCGGATTTAAACGCGATGAAATTATTGCTTGGCTCGGCAACGCTGCGGTTCTCCCGGATATCCTCGCGAATAACAGGTTTGAGGCGAACTGCAGCGGTTCTGCTGGGTTCGGGTTTTCTGTTTTTGCCGCTGAGCGCAGAAGCTGCTCTGCCTCGAGTTGCCATCTCGATTCCGACGGACCAGAACGTAGCCGCGAGGTTGAAGGCCTCGGAACAATGTCAATTCCCAGGCAAGCTGATCGTCCTTCCGCCTTTGTCTTTCGAGTTCGGCAGCGGCGAAAACCCAGCCAGCCTTGTTGAGGAGCAAGCACAGGCTATCCAGAACGTGCCCGAGGGAGCCGAGGTCTGGCTGCATGTGGTGGTGGGAGCCGGATCTCTGGCGGGCAGCGAGTCAGAAAGACAGATTACGGACCGGGTGGACGGGTTCCTGAAACCGCCGCTTCTCTCGGCGCCCGCGGTGCGGGGATTGATTGTCGAGATCGAAACGAAGCAACCGCTGACGGCTCCCGATCTATTCGCCTTCGGACTGGTGCGTCTGGCATTGGCGGCCAAGGCGGGCAACGCCGGGTTGCGCGTGGCGTTTGTTTTCCAGCCCGGATTTGTTGGCCAGCACGGCGATCTGGTGAAGCGGCTGGCCACCTACGCCGATCTGCTGGGCACGACCTATTCCGAGAGCTGGCGCCAGGATGCCGCGTGGATCGCCGAACAGGCGCTGAATAAGCCCCTCATCCTTAAATCGAGATCGCTCAAGCCAGACTCGTCCAATTCGGATGCGGGAACGTCCTCGGCCTCGCTGTCCTTGCAAGCGATGCTCGCCGCCAGCGGAACCTCAGTGGAAATCGTCTGGTCAGAACCGGCGGACGCTAAGACCGCGGACGCGGTGTGCGCCGTGAACAGATTCATGGCGCATTCCATTACTGCCAACTTGTATCCGGCGGATGCCGCGGCGTCACCGTTCAGTGTCGCGGTGGATGGTGTAGCGAAAGATGAACACCGTTGGTCTGGCGGCGGGAAATCGGACGTGGTCATTGTGGCGCGCGTCAATGGCAGCCCCGACTCTGCGAAGACGGTCCGACTGCAGGGCGTTCGCGCGGGACCGTTCGAGATCAAATGGTACGACCCCGCGACTGGAGCCCCGCTCCAGGCCGGCGAAATGACAAAGACGGACCAGGGCTTTGCGCAGACCTGCGCCTGTACCAGCGAGTACGCGCTGATTTCCATTCACCAACAAGGTGAGGACGAGACCGCCTACAACACGGTGGAAGTGAAAGGCGGAGTCGAGCTCAAGGTTGAGGAAATCATTGCGCGCTGGCAGCAGAACCGCGAAGCGCAGAAACAGAAGCTGGAAAACTATCTGGCCTCCAGTTTCATGAGCCTGCACTTTGAAGGCACGAATCTGGGGCCGGGGTTTGACGTTTCCATGCAGCTCAGGCAGTTTTTCAGCCGAGCTGGGCAGACGGAACTGGCGCAAAAGGAGTTTTACGTCAACGGCGTGAAGTTCGGCAAGAACCGTGAATTTCCGCTGCCGCAAATCGAGCCGGAAAAGGTGCTGACTCAGCCCCTGGAATTGAAGCTGAACGAGCGCTACGAATACAAGCTATTGGGCACGGAGCAGGTGAACGGGGCCATGTGTTATGTGATCGGCGTGGAACCTAAGGTGCGGGAAGAACTTCTTTACAGCGGCAAAGTGTGGATCGACGGCACTACGTTTCGCGAAGTGAAACAGTATCTGAATCAGCGCGGCGCCAAGAGCAACGTGCTGGTGAATACGGAGACCCAGAATTTCGAGTTAGTCCGGGACAGCAAGGGCAACCAATTCAACTTGCTGCGCTCGATTTCCGCACAACAACTATTAAACGCAGCAGGACGCGATTTTGTGGTGCAGAGGACAGTGCAGTTTTCGGACTACGTCATCAACACGCCGGAATTCAGTGGGACGCTAACGGCCGAGCACAGTTCCGACGATCCCATGTTCCGCGACACCGACGAGGGATTGCGGTCGCTGAAGAAGAAAGGCGACGAGCGGGTTTTAGTGGAGAACAGCCCCAAGCGCATCCGGGCGCTGATTGGCGGGGCGATGTATGGAGGAACGTTTAATTTCCCGATTCCGTTCCTCGGCATCAGCGTTGCGGATTTCGATTTTCACCACAGCGGCGCGCAGCTTTCGACTTTCTTTGCCGGGCCTATCCTTGTTTCCGATCTCTCGAAGCAGTACCGGCCGAAGTTTCGCTTGGCGCTGGATTTGTCGCTGAACGGATTGCCCGGCGAGAACCGCTTGTACACTGGCAACACGGAAGCGGTGCAAGGGGACGTATGGACATGGGAGCAGACCGTCGGACTGCGCGCCTCGTGGCAAGCCTCAACGCATCTCAGCGTGACGGCGTCCACCTACTTCGCATACGACAACTTTCTGCGGACCAGTCAGGCGGCGGAGCAATATGAACTGCCGCGCAACGGACTGAACGTGCTTCCCGGCCTGGAAATAAAGTACAACCGCAAGGGTTATGTATTCGACGCGCAGGGGACGCGCGGGGAGCGCATCAAGTGGAGGCCGTTTGGATGCAGTTCGGCGGCTGATTGCGGTTCTTCGTCGCAGGATTTATTGGTGCAGCGGCCGCAGAACGCGTTCACGCTCTACAACGCAGACTTCAACAAGGATTACTACATCGGAAAGTTCACCAAGGGCGGTTGGGATATGTCTTACTGGGGCGGGGACCAACTGGATCGGTTCTCGCGTTATTTCCCTTCGTTTCTTTCTTCGCCGCGCCTGCACGGCATTCCTCCCGGAACGGATTCTTTTGACGCGATCGCCACGGCTAATGTGCATTACGGCTTCAACGTGATGGACTTCATGAAGGTCGATGGCATGTACAGTTATGCCCGCGCACGCAACCTGGATGAGTCTTTCCGCTTCCGCAAGTTCGACGGCCTGGAGCTTAACTTCAACGTGCCGGGCCCCATGGGCATCCTGGCGCAGGGTACGGTTTCTTATGCGCTGGACGGGAATATCGCGCGCTATAACTCGCGCTGGGCGGCGTATCTTTTGGTCTTCAAGCCGTTCTAGGTAAGCGTCCCGGCAAAAAGCGTGAACCACAGAGGAAACAGAGTCACACAGAGGACCCTCGGGGCCTAATCAGAGCTTCCGTCAATCAAGCATATGGCTGAAACCGGGCTGGAAGAATCCGCACTCAAGACCGCGCTGGTGACGGGCGCTTCAGGAACGATCGGGGCGGCCATCGCGCAGGCGCTCGGAAGTGCGGCGTACCGCGTCGCCGTCCACTACCATCACGGGAGAGAGTCGGCGAGCGCGGTGGTCGAGAGCATCGTTGCCGCGGGCGGACAAGCGCTGGCCGTGGAGGCCGACCTCTCGCGCCAGGAGAGCGTCGCGCCGATGTTCGATCGCATCGAGCAGCAATACGGTCCTGTCGATTACTTGGTGAATAACGCGGGCATCAATCGCGATGCGCTTCTGGCCTTTATGTCGGAGCAGCAGTGGGATGAAGTCATCGACACCAATCTGCGCGGGACGTATTTGTGTTCGCGGCTCGCTCTGCCGGGCATGATGAGGCGAGGCAGCGGAGCCATTTGCAATATCGTGTCGCCCAGCGGAGTTCGGGGCCAGGCCGGGCAATGCAATTACTCGGCGTCCAAGGGCGGCATTATCGCCTTCACCAAGGCGCTGGCGCGCGAGGTGGGGCGATTCAATATCCGAGTCAACGCCATCTGTCCGGGCGTGATTCCCAGTCCCATGTCCGCCAGTTACATTGAGAAAGAGGAGAAACGACTGCTTGCGGAAATTCCTCTGGGGCGTTTTGGCAAGGCCGAAGAAGTGGCTCCGCTGGCGGTGTTTCTGGGATCGCTGGAGGCGAGCTACATCACCGGACAGGTGATCGCAGTCGATGGCGGACTGCTCTAAACATCGCGCCTCTGGCCGCTTCTGACCGTTTTCTGCGGTGAGGTTTGTGATATGCTCTGAGGCTGCACAGAAACCATCATGGCGAGCGTCAAAGAGCAACTCAAGCCCATCATATTGAAGAGTTTGCGGATCACCGACATGACCCCGGAAGATCTGCGCGACGATCAGCCGCTGCTGGGGGGCGAACTGGAAATCGATTCCATCGACATCCTTCAACTCGTGCTGGAAATTGAGCGGCACTTCGGCATCAAACTGGTGCACGCCAACTTCGACCGGCAACATCTGGAGAGTATCAACGTTTTGGCCGCAATCATTGAATCCAAAATGGCGGCATCGAGCAACTGAAACCTAAAATTCCCCCGGCAGGCAATCCCACGTTGTCCAAGCACAAACTCTACGGCCTCATGACGGCAGGCGGAAATTGACGCGCTGGTACGAACACCGTTTTCACAACATCCCAGCGCAGCGGATCATATTTGCCATCATCCCCAGGCTGCCACGCATCGTCCATCCTCCCATCGCGGTGGTCACGGCGCTGCTTTTCTTTCTTATGCTGAAGAAAGAGCGGCGGGCGGTCGCCGGCAATCTGCGGCGAGTTTCGGGCAAGCGCGGGCTCGCCCTGCAGAGGAAGGTTTACTGGGTCTTCTATTCGTTTTGCGATTTGATGGTTTCGTATTGCTACGTCCCCCAGGCTGCGCATTCCGAACTGCTGGGCATGCTGGTCGACCAGGAGCGGGGCGCGGCCAAGATCGAGCAATGCCTGGCCGCGGGCAATGGGCTGATTGTGTGGACGGCACACCTAGGGAACTGGGAATTTGCCTCGCGCCTGTTGGAGATGCATGGGCGGCCGGTCAACGTGGCGCGGGTGGTTGAGGACAAGCCGGCGGAGATCATGCTGCGGAATCTGATGGCCAGCGAGCGGCTCAAAATTGTAGATCTCAAACAAGGCGCGGCGGCGACCATCGAACTCCTACAGGCTTTGCGTCGAAATGAGATTGTGGCCATGCAAGGGGACCGCGTCTATCAGCGGCATAGCGCCGACGTGCCGCTTTTTTCGCAACCGGCGGCGTTCCCGCTGGGGCCGTTCCTGCTTTCGCAGGTGTCGGGGGCTCCGGTGCTGCCGGGATTCGTGATTCGCGAAGGGTGGCTGCGCTACCGGGCTTGCATGGGCGATCCGATTGCGCCGGTTCCGCCGGGTGAGGGCGATGCTGGCCTGCACGGGGCTTTGGAGAAGGCCGTCCGGTTCCTGGAAAAAACGTTGACCACCCATTACGATCAGTGGATGAATTTTTTTGACTTCTGGCCGGTTGCCGCGCGTGACTGATCGTCATATGAACGATCGCCGCATGAACGAGCGCCTCATGATGATCCTCGCATGGATGATCGTTACATGAACGACCCTCGGAAAACCATCGTCGTTACCGGCGTGGGCGTGGTCAGCCCCTACGGCCTCGGCATGGATCGCCTGCAGGCCGGGGTGTTGTCGGGCAAATGCTGCCTGGAACCGGCGAAGGATCTGTATCCCGGATTTGTGGGAAGCACTGCGCAGGTCAGCGATCTGCAGACGCCAGCGGACGGAACCAGTTCCCGATATTCGCGGAGCGATCGATTGGCGATGGTGGCAGCTCGAGGCGCGGTCGCGAATCTTGCATTTGAAAGCGCGGCCTTGCGCGAAAGCGGCGTCATGATGGCGAGCACGGTTGCGGGCTTGAGCGAAATCGATCCTGAAATCGCAGCCGATCCGGCGGCGTGGTACCGAGGGGGCGGTCTGGCGCGGGCCGCCACCTATCCGCCGTCGCGGGTTGCAGACTCCGTGGGCGAGGATTTGGGTGTGTACGGGCCACGTTGCGCCGTTTCCGCGGCGTGCGCGTCGGGAGCAATGGCGATCGCGCTTTCCGCTAACCTGCTCCTGGACGGGGCCGCACCCATGATGCTCGCGGGAGGCAGCGACGCACTGTGTCCGTTCACGCTGAGTGGGTTCAATTCCCTGCAGGCGTTGGACCCGGAGCCTTGCCGGCCGTTTGACCAGAATCGTAAAGGACTGAATCTGGGCGAGGGAGCCGCGGTACTGGTGCTCGAAAGGCTGGATGGGGCTATGGCGCGCAATGCTCGCGTTCTGGCGGTGCTGCGAGGATGGGCCATGACGAACGACGCGTTTCATTCCACCGCGCCGCACGCGCAGGGAAACGGCCTGGCGGATTGCATGCGCCTGTGTATGGAAATGGCGGAGGTCAGTGGCGAGCAGATCGGCTATGTGAATGCCCACGGCACGGGCACGCCGCTCAACGATATTGCCGAGACCCACGCCTACGAGGCGGTCTTCGGCGGGCGCAGCCGTCCCATTCCCGTATCTTCGACGAAATCTTACTTCGGACACTGTCTGGGCGCGGCGGGGGCGCTGGAGGCGGCGATCACGATCGCGGCGGTTCGTTGTGGCGCGCTGCTGCCCACGCTGCGGCTGACGGACCCGATTGAGAGCCCGAGTGTGAACTGGCTGCGGGGAGAAGTTCTACGACAGTCGCTGCCGCTGGCCATGTCGGTCTCGGCCGGGTTTGGTGGCAGCAACGCTGCGCTCATATTTGGACAAAGCGGGTTCGGGCGCGACGAGCCTACGGAAGCAATGTTCGGGGATGTCCGCTCATGACACCCAAAATGACTCCGAATCTGGCCGCTATTACCGGGATCGGATCGGTGAGTCCCTATGGTGTCCTTGCCGGACTGATCCCAAAGAGCCAACCGGAACCCGAGAGCATTACCGCGTGGCCAACCGCCGGACTGCGGCGCGCGTTTCTGGTGAAGCCATTTCGGCCGGCCAGCGTAGTGCCAGGACTGAAGACGAGGCGTCTGGATCGCCTGTCGGCGTGGGCTTTGGTGGCGTCTTCGCTGGCGATTCAGGATGCCGGGATCGACTTGAATCAGGTTGACCGGTCTCGAGTGGCAGTGGTCTTCGCCACGGGCCTCGGCTGCGTGGAACTGACGGAGGCTTTCTACCAGAGCGCTGCGGCCAATGGCTGGCGCGGGACCGACCCTAGTCCCTTCCCGGAGGGGCTCGCCAACTCTCCAGCAAGTCATGTGGCTTTATGCCATGGGCTGCGCGGGCCTAATATTACGGTCGGCAGCAAGGGAGTTGCGGGGGAGTGCGCGTTAATCCAGGCCGCGTCGCTGCTGCGCCACGGGCAAGCGGATTTGGCCATTGTGCTGGCGGGGGATACGCTGACGCGCGCCGTCGACGAATGGTACGAGACGGCAGGTCTATTGTCGCCCTCCTGCTACAGCGCCGAGCCTCTGCCGGAAGACGTCGGATTCGTGCGTGGTTTCGTGCGCGGTTTCGTGCCCGGGGAAGCAGTGGCAGCGCTGGTGTTGGAGCCGGCAGGCCGCCGCGAAATGCGATCGTACGCTCATTTCAAAACCGGCCGCTGGGCGGCTGGCGGACGGGCGGTGGAGAGCATCGGGCAGATGCTTGGTGGTTCGGTTCCGAATCTCACGATTTGTACGGGGAACGGCGCGCCTTGCGCGACCAGTTCTCCAGCTGCGTTGGCCCGCGAAATTAGCGGACCGGGCGCGGTCATCGTCCCGGCTCAAGCTGTGGCTGCCGGCCTTGCCGATGCTGGCGCGCTTCTCCACTTGATCCTGGCCTTGAGCAGCCGGCCGGGCAGTGGACCGGCTCTCTTGGTAGGATCATCAGGCTCGGCAACTTCGTCCTCAAGCAGATCGGGATCAGGAACGTCGACCTTGGGATCATCTGGCGATGGCGGGTTTGCGGCGCTTCTGCTGGAGATAGCTTGAACATGAATGTGCGAATTGCATCCGCGGCCTATGCGGTTCCGCCCGACGGTGAGTCGGTCGACGCGGTGTTGGAGCGGGAACGAGAGCGAGTGCAGACCACGCTCGCCCCGCTGAGCCCGAAAGCGAGACAAAAGGCCGCGGAAGGGCTCGGACTCAACCGCGTTCGTGTGTGCGGCGGCAAGCAGCCCTATGACCTGGTTCGCGAAGCCGCCGCCACGGCAATCGCGGAGGCTGGGATTAGCGGGAAGGACATCAATCTCATTCTGGATTACAGCACTTTCCCGGGCGAGAACTCGCAGTATCTTTCCTTCGCGCACAAGCTCAGCGCCGAACTGGGCGCGGAAACTTCGTTGAACCTGGGTTTCAAGTCTGGCGGATGTGGAGCGCTGCACCTCGCGATCAAGACCGCACTGGGCTGGATGAGCACCGATGAAAGCATTCAGACCGCGCTGCTGGTGACGGGCGATGCCGCGCCTTGCGGCAGCCGTTCCCTGCTGCCGATTACGGTGCAAGGCGACGCGGCGAGTGCGGTGGTTCTGATCCGCGAAGGCACGGAAGGCCCGTTGCTGCTAGGCGTGGAGGCGATGACGCTGGGCCATCTGCACGATGCCATTGCCTTGGTCAAAACCAACGGCCACCTCGAGATTAAAGTCGATGCGGTGTGCATAGAAAACGAGGTCATGCCGGTCTACTATCTGAACTTGTTCTGGCTGGTCAAAAAAGTCCTGGCGGCGTCTCCTCTGAGCTTGAGCAATATCGATCACTTCATTTATTCGAACATCAGCCAGCGGGACCGCGAGGGTTTCCGCCGGATGGTAGGACTGCCCGAGGGCGGCCTGCCGATAACTCCCATGGCAGAGTACGGTCACACCTTTGCGAGCGATCTGGTCATCAATTACGTGCATCTGCGGCGTGAGGGCAAGATTCGTCCGGGGCAATTGTTGCTCTTCGCGTCCGCAGGGATCGGTTTTACCTGGGGAGTGACTCTTGCCCGAGCCTGAATGCCCCGAACTCGAATGCAGCTTGCCAGAAACGGACTTGCTCTCGGACTGGCTGCGGCGCTCGGCGGCGGCCACGCCGGATGCCGCGGCTATCGTAGAAGACGATCGGGTTACGACTTTTCGCGAGTTGTTTGAACAGTCTCGGTCGCTGGCCGCGCGGTTCGTGGAACACGGCGTCAAAAGGCAGGATCGCATCGCTCTGGTAATGCCGAAGACTACCGAAGCGATCATCTCTATTTTTGCGTCGCTGCTTGCCGGGGCGATCTATGTTCCCATTCACCCACAGTGGCCGAAGGAACGGGTAGAAGCAGCCCTGGCGGATTGCGGGGCGCGACTGGTGATTGAGGGCGACGGTTCGCCGCCGCGAATCATTGATTCGCGAATCAACGACCCTCGAATCAGTGATCCTCGAATCACAGATCGCGCGACCGGCGGGAGCATCCCCTGGCAAGCGGCGACAGTCACTCCCATCGCCACTGTCGTCGACGGCAACTCGCTGCCCCGAGCCAACGCCGCCGATCCGGCCGTGATTCTGTTTACCTCGGGATCGACGGGCCAGCCGAAGGGAGTCGTTCTTTCCCACCGCGCGGTGAGCGCTTTCGTGAAATGGTCCGCGCGTGAGTTTAAGATCGGGGCCACGGATCGCATCGCCTGCCCGTCGCCGCTCAGTTTCGATCTCTCGACCTTCGACATTTTCAATATGGCGCTGCGCGGCGCTACCTGCGTGCTCGTTCCTGGCCACATTGCATGGATGCCGCGTTTTTTGGTGCAGTTCCTGCGCGAGGCTCGCATCACTTGCTGGTATTCGGTGCCGTCGATTCTGGCCGGGATGTTAGAGGAAGGCCGGATGGCGCAGCGTGAGTATCCCGGCCTGCGCGTCATCCTCTTCGCTGGGGAGGTCTTCCATAGTACGAACGTGGCGCGGTTGCAGGCTGCAGTCCCGCAGGCGGTTTGCGCGAACCTCTACGGCCCAACCGAAACGAATGTGGTGACGTGGTGTGGCGTGCCGCGCGGCTTCGATGGATCACAGCCGCTGCCGATCGGGCTTCCCTGCCCTTACGCCAAAGTGACGGTGGATGCGGCGAGTGGCGAATTGCTGGCCGGCGGCGAGTCGCTGATGAGCGGATACTGGAACCGCCCCGAAGATACGCAACGCGCGTTCGTCAGCTTGGAGGGCGAACGGTATTACCGCACCGGAGACCGTGTGTCGCGCGCGGCGGACGGCAACTATCTGTTCGCAGGACGGCTCGACCGTCAGGTGAAACGCCGCGGTTTCCGTATTGAACTGGGGGAAATTGAGACTGCGCTCCGTGGCCTGAAGGATATACTGGAGGCGGCCGCGGTGGCTGTCGACGACGGAAAGGGCGACGGGGAGATGGGAACCGTCGTCACCATTGTAGCTTTCGTTCGACCCCGCGCTGTGGGCGCGGTTTCGCTGATCGAAGCCAAGGCGCACTGTGCGCGGGCGCTGCCGCTGTATATGGTCCCCGATCGCATTGTATTTTTGGACGCAATGCCGAAGGGAAACCGGGGCAAGATCGATTACCAGACTTTAGGCAAAATCGCAGAAGCACTCGACCATACCGCACTGAATCAGGCTGCACCGAATCATGCTGAGTCGAAACATGCTGAACCGAAACTGCACTAGACCATGCTGAACCAAACCATGGAGATCAAGAGCGCAGTCCGTCAGTTCATCGCTGAAAATGTTTTGCTCGGCGTGCATCAGACCACGATCGATGATGCTACGCCGCTCGTCACCGGCGGTCTGATTGACTCGATCGGCATGATCGGCCTGGTGGCTTTTCTGGAATCGCGCTTTCAAGTCGAATTCGTGCCGAGAGAAGTCAACGCGCATAACCTGGATACGCTGTCGCAGATCGAAGAGCTGATCCGGAAAAAACTCGCCGGCCGGGAAACTGGTGCCGCGGGGATCGAACAGCAAGGCCGGTGAGGTGGCGGTGGGGATGGGCATGAAACTGGGGGGACTGGCCCTGGCGTTGGGAATGCTGGCGACGCTGCTTCTGCTCACCTGCCGGCAACATAAAGAAGCGTTTGAAAAGGCGCCACTCGCTCCCGGCCAGATCGAGGTGGCGCGACTCTCGGAACGCACCAACCTCGTCGTCGAACGGGTTCGTTTCTGGTCCAAGGAGATGAACGAGCCCCGCTTTTTCCTGGCACTCGTGCCCAAGACGCAGGCTGCCCCGTCTGAAGTATTCATCTTGAATCACGGTTGGCGCGACCGGCCAGAAGATCTGCTGAAACATCTCAAGGTCGACCTGGTGTACGACGAGATGCTGGGCGGGGGCGAAGTGCGACCCGCGATTGTGGTTCTGCCCGACGTTCGGTTCGACAACTTCTACCGCGAGTACTCCGACAGCACGCCCTACC
>Ga0181532_10004113_pt1 | contig 12846 bp, 18 predicted proteins | sample PEATcosm2014_Bin_33_FD_119768 | JGI IMG/M metagenome (GOLD analysis project Ga0181532, IMG submission 119768) | Peatland microbial communities from MTU Mesocosm Facility, Houghton, MI, USA - PEATcosm2014_Bin11_30_metaG | ecosystem: Environmental > Terrestrial > Soil > Wetlands > Peat | place...
CGAGCTTCTCGGTGATTTTGTAGTGCGAGATGGTGGGGCCGATCATAGGGGCCACCCGCAAATTCAGATCTTATTATCCGTCTGACAAAGTCTACTCCCAATCGTGGGCCAAAGCAATCTGACGGAAACCCGCTTGGCCTGATATGGCTCCTGTCGATCACCGTGCGGCCGGTCGTCGTTTCTCGAACAGCTCCTGCCGGCCCTCGATCTGGCTGTACGTCGGACTTTTGATTTTCACGCACGTCGGCTCTTCCGGTGTGTATCGCGCGTCGGCCCGCTTGGCGACAATGCCCTCCAGGTCATTCCGGCCGACAGCCTCGAACAAGTCCACGCCGGCGCCGACCACGTGGTCCACGTACAGCAGCGGCGACGGTGCCCGCGGCACGATTTCCCGCAACCGCCGTTTTGCGCTCCAGCAAGGGCAAGCCGCGCTGGTCACGCCCGTTCAACCACAGCAGGTCGAACGCGTAGAAATACTGAGGGCCTCGGCGGCGCATAAGATCGTAGAACTGCGGCTTGCCATCCGGGCCAAGGTAAACGATCTCACCGTCCAGGACCGCGTCGCTTACAGTCATGCACGCGGCGAGCGACCGGCATAGCGCCGGAAGGGATTTGTACGTGTTCCCCTTGCGCGAAACCAGGCGCACGGTGCCGCCTTCCAAACATGCCAGCGCGCGGAAGCCGTCATACTTCACTTCGAACAACCAGTCCGGATGGTCGAAGGGCGCGCGCAGTTGCGCCAGCGGCATAGGGGCGATCTTGGGGATCGACAATTGCTACCAGTTTAGCTGGGCTAATGGACCCGTAGCTTGCCCCTGGTCGCTCCAGCCATCGCCGAAGCGGCTGCCGACAGGCGCGCACCGCCGCGGACGCGCCCTCGTCCGGCTGCGCAGGAACGCCCCACGCAAGCAGCCCGCCGTCTCGCGGGTGTGCCGGCCGCAGCGCTCGTAGAACTCCGCCGGCGTGGATCGAGCGCGGGCGGGCGTCGACGCACGGCGCGCACGCAGCTTGCCCGAACCGCCGCGGCACGCGCCCTCGTCTGGCTGCGCAGGAGCGCCTTACGCCAGCAGCCCGCCGAATTTCCGCCGGCGTGGATCGAGCGAGTGCGGGCCGGGCGGTTTTGGCTCCGGTAGCTCGCCCGTGGTCGATCCAGCCGTAGCCGACGCGGCTGCCGCCACGGCGCGCACCGGCAGCTTGCTCGAGCCGTCCGCGGAACGCCCCCGCGTCTGGCTGCGCAGGACCTCCGTAAGCAGCACGCCACCTCGCGGGCGTGCCGGCTGAATCGCCCAATCGCCGCCGGCGTGGACGCGCGCGAGGCGGACCAGTCAGCGCGATGCACCCCCGGGAAACCAACTCCACTTGCGTTGACCCCGGAGGCACAATCGGCGACACTCTGTGGTAGAGATTCCAAGACGGAAATCTCAGATGAGGCTTCGTATGCGCTTTCTCTTCCCCGCCATCGTTATCTGCAGCGCCGCGGTAGTGCCGGCCCTCGCCGCTGACCGCGTAACGACCGCGAACGGCATCCTCGAATCCACCTCCGCGCCCAAAGACGGTGTGCGCAACTTCAAGGGCATCCCGTTCGCACAGCCTCCTGTCGGCGACCTACGTTGGCGGGAGCCGCAACCCGTCACGAACTGGACCGGCGCCCGCAACGCCGACCAGTTCGGTCCCCGGTGCATGCAGCGCACCTCACCCGGCGCCGACTATTGGTTCCGCAGCAACGGTATGAGTGAGGATTGCCTGTACCTCAACGTGGTTCGCCGCCCCCGAGCGGGTTGCGGCCATCGATGTTACTTCAGGCACGCTCCAGGCCCTCGGTGTCCAACCAATTCTCGGCCGGTGGTTCACGCTGAAAGACGAAACTCACGGTAGTCCGCAAACGGTGATTTTGACTTATGGCTATTGGCAGCGCAAATTCGGTGGCGATGCTTCCGTGATCGGCCGCCGCATCGTGGCGGACGGAGCGGCCAGAGAGATCATTGGCGTCATGCCGCAAACCTTCCAGTTCCTCAATGAGAAGCCGGACTTGATCGTTCCGCTTCGGTTCGAGCGTGCCAAAGTTTTCCTCGGCAACTTCGCCTACCAGTCCATCGCGCGGCTCAAACCGGGCATCACCCTGGCGCAGGCCAATGCCGATGTCGCACGCATGATTCCCATGGTGAATGCGAAATTCCCGCCGCCCCCCGGCTTCACCGTGAAACAATTCGAGGACGCCCGCATCCAGCCCAGTCTGCGTCCGCTGAAGCAGGACGTAGTCGGCGACCTCGGTAAAGTGCTTTGGGTGCTGATGGCCAGTATCGGTGTGGTGCTGCTCATCGCCTGCGCCAACGTAGCCAACCTGCTTCTGGTCCGCGCCGAAGGACGCCAGCAGGAGCTTGCCATTCGCACCGCTCTAGGCGCCGGCTCGCCCCAAATCGCCTGCGAGTTTCTGGTGGAAAGTGTTTTTCTGGGCGTGCTTGGTGGAGCGGCCGGATTGGGCCTCACGTATGGCGCCTTGCGCCTTCTCGTCAGGCTGGCGCCGGCGTCCCCTTCCTCGTCTCGAAAACATCAGACTTGATCCTCTGGCCCTCCTGTTCACGCTGGCCCTATCGCTCGTGGCCGGAGTCCTGTTTGGGCTGATACCGGTAATCAAATTTGCCGCGCCCCATTTGATGGCTGCACTGCGGGCCGGGGGACGAACGTTAAGCCAGAGCAGGGAGACGCATCGCGCGCGCAATGCGCTGGTGGTGCTGCAAGTGGCGCTGGCGGCGATTCTGTTGATCAGCGCCGGCCTGATGATCCGCACCTTTCAGGCCATGCGGAATGTCCAGCCCGGCTTCACAGCTCCACGTGAGTTGCAGACCCTGACTGTTTTCATCCCTGAAACTCAAGTGAAGGAGCCGGAGCGCGTGCTGCGTATGCAGCAGGAGATTCTGCGAAAAGTCGCCGCCATCCCCGGCGTTTCCGCGGCCGCACTCGTGGACTCCATCCCCACCGACGGAAACAACTACGCCGATGTGCTCTACCCCGAAGACCGGCCCTACACCGAGGGGAAGCTGCCGCCGCTGCGCCGCTTCAAGTTCATCGTGCCGGGTTTTTTCCAGACCATGGGAACGCGACTGATTGCTGGACGAGATATCACATGGACCGACATCTATGGCCAACAGCCGGTCGTGCTGGTCTCCGAGAATATGGCGCGCGAGCTCTGGCGCAACCCAGGGGCGGCCATCGGCAAACGCGTGCGCTTGAGCATCAAAGATCCCTGGCGCACCATCGTCGGCGTGGTGGCCGATGTCCACAGCGACGGCGCCGAGCGGAAGGCGCCCACCACCGTGTACTGCCCTGTCATGATGAAGAACTTCGATGACGAGGAGACTTTCATCCAGCGCACAGCGGTTTTCGCCATCCGCGGCAGCCGCGCCGGCTCCGAGAGCTTCATCAACGAAATCCGGCAGGCCGTGTGGTCCGTCAATCCGGATGTCCCGCTGGCTGGGATCCGCACCATGGAGCAGGTCTATCGCGGATCCATGGCGCGCAGTTCCTTTACCCTTGTCATGCTGGCCATCGCCGGGGGAATGGCGCTGCTGCTAGGCGTGATCGGCATCTACGGCGTCATGTCTTATTCGGTCTCGCAGCGCACACGGGAGATCGGGATTCGCATCGCGCTCGGGCCCAAGGAGCAAGGCTAAGGGCAATGGTGGTGCGCCAGGGGGTGCTGCTCGCCGCGGTCGGGGTGGCTCTCGGTCTCATGGCGGCTGCCGCGCTGATGCGCGCGCTGTCCTCGCTTCTGTTTGAAGTCAGCCCGGTCGATCCGGCGACGTATTGCGCCGTGTCCGCCGCCTTGCTCGCGGCTGCTGTGGCCGCCAGTTATATACCCGCGCACAGAGCGTCGGCCGTAAACCCCATTGAGGCTTTGCGAGCCGAATAGAGGGAAAAGCGATCCCACAAAGGGGAGAAACCGTCTGTAACGCCGCAGTGCCGAAACGTGTCCGCTCAGCTCCCGGTTGATCGGTCACCCTTCCACTACTTTTTGTGGCGCTCGCAGGATTTCCGCTGGCGTGGATCGAGCGCGTGCGCGACGGGCGGTTCTGCCTGCCGCGACTCGCCCTTCGTCGATCCTGCCAGCGCCGAAGCGACGGCTAACACGCAGCGCACCGGCAGCTTGCCCGCACTGCCGCCCAACGCGCCCGCGTCTGGCCAGCGCAGAAACGCCTTACGCAACCAGCTACGCCGCCTCGCGGGCGCGCCGCCGAAGCGCTCGTGCAATTTCCGCCGGCGTGGAGCGAGCGCGTGCGGTGAGGGCGGTGCTGGCTGACGGAGCTCGCCCTTCGTCGTGGTAACGCCGACGACCACCGGCTTGGCACATGCGGCGCAGAACGCCTACGCAAGCCGCACGCCGCTTCGCGGGCGCGCCGCCCGCAGCGCTCGCGGAATTTCCGCCGGCGCGGATCGAGCGCGGGCGCGGCGGGCTGTTCTGGCTGCCGTAGCTCGCCCTTGGTCGATCCAGCCATCGCCGGCGCGCCTGCCGACGCGGAGCGGCACCGGCGGCTTGCCCGAAACGCTGCGGAATGCGCCGTCGTCTGGAAGCGCAGGAACAACCTTACGCAAATGCACGCCGCTTCGCGGGCGTGGCGGCCGGGGCGCTCGCAGAATTTCCGCCGGCGTGGGGCGAGCGCGTGCAGCCCGGCAGTGTGGAGGCCGCAATACGGCCCAGTGACGTGTTCCAGACCTGACCGCGACTTAACGGGACTGATCTCCCAGAATGCCGTTTCGGGTGACCGCATCTACGAGGAGTCGCCAACTACTCGCGTTGTTTCTTAACGAAGTCCGCGATTGCTGCGCCAATCTCGTCGGGGCTGTCCTCCTGTAACAGCTTTCGACCTTTCACGGTAAGCTCCGTCTGGTTCGGCCATTGCCGGACGATCTCGCGCAGCCGGCCCCGCGCTAGCGTTCCAGGTTCGCCGTTAATGAACAATTTCGGCAGCCCGCTCTCGGCCAACCAATCACAGTTCTGTCTAACGACCCCAGCGACCTCGGTTGGCTCACCGTCGATCGGAAGACTGCGAGGCCATGACAGCATCGCCCTGCGATCTTCGCCCGAGTTCCGGTAGGGCGAACGGTAGCGGTTCAGCTCCTCGTCCGTGAGCTGCCTCATGACTGCTTGAGGCAGAATCTTTTCAATGAATATGTTCTCTTCGAGGACTAGGCGCTCGCCTTCCGGCGAACGGAGCGCCTTGAACAGAGCATGGCCGTATTCGGGGATGTCCGACCAAATCAGGGGCGCGGCAATGCCCTCCATGTGCACGATTCCGCGCACGCGCCGGCTATTTCGTCCCACCCAATCAAAACCGAGGACTGCACCCCAATCGTCCAGCACGAGCACCACCCGATTCCCAAGATCCAGCTGATCCCACAAACCGGAGAGATACTCACCGTGAGTGGCGAGGCTATAACGGTCAGGCCCGAGCGATGGATCAAGCTTATCCGAGCCCCCCATACCGATCAGATCACAGGCAATCAGGCGTCCCATTCCTTGCAAATGCGGCATGACGTTTCGCCACACGTAACACGACGTTGGCTGACCGTGCTGAAACACGATTGCGTCACCCTCGCCTTCGTCGATGTAGGCCATTCGCTTGCCATTGATTTGGCAATGCTTCAGCTCGCCATAGGGCTTAGTTCCGATCATTGTTCCGCCAGGACCTCAGGGGGGTGTGTGGCGCACCCGGCTCGTCACCACTTCGTCGTATGCAGCTCGTACGATGCTGCGGGAGTGAACTCTCCGGCGACAGCACGCTCGTGGAGTTCCCATGCGGAGGCGCCTGCTTTGCGCGCTGCGATCAGCTTGTCGAGATCGATATTCACATGGAGCCGGTCCGGCAAGTGTTGCAACTGCTCTGTCACAGCCCAGTCGTCGGCGAAATTGTTTACGTTCAGCTCAACGATATTGCCGTCGGGGTCTTGGTAGTACATCGCCGTCTGAATAAACTGGTCTGCGGCCCACAATAGCGGAATGCCAAGTTTCTTCAGCCGAAGGTAAGTGCCGAGCAAATCATCGAGCGACTTATATTCGAACGCCATGTGTTGCACTCTCGCGTGCCGGTCCCTTTCACCATCGCTCGGTAGACCGGGCGTCTCGAAGAAGGAAAGACGGTGATTCACCTCGTCGTTCGTTGCAAACGCGACCGTCTTAAACGGCGAACCCGCGGGCGCATTCACGCGAGCATGGACAACGATCCCGAGTACTTTTCGATACCAGTCAAGCATGCCGTCCAGGTTTCCTGTCGTCAGACCGCAATGCTGAAGCTTCGGATGGACCGTGATTTCCGTGTTCATTTTGAGCACTCCGTGTTCGGTGTTACGCCGCTTGTACTGCACTCGCGACCTGGGCTTCCGCGAGTTGCATCGCGGTGTTTTGCGCCTCCGGACTTCTCCCCACGCCTTCCGCGCGGACGAAAGTAATGTCCGTCAGCCCGATGAACTCCAGAACGGCCCTGAGATAGGTCTCCTGATAATCCAGCGCCTTTGAAGGCCCATCCGAATAGAAGCCGCCGCGCGCAGAGGCGATGATTACCTTTTTGCCGGAGGGCACTAACCCCTCTGGTCCTTTCGCGGTGTAGCGGACCGTTCGGCCGGTGCGAACGATGTGGTCGATCCAGGCTTTCAAAGAAGACGGAATACTGAAATTGTGCATCGGCGCCCCGATCACGATGACATCCGCCGCCATGACGTCATCTACCGCCTCGTCGGACAGTCTAATGGCCTCCGAAAGCATCTCATCCCGCTGTTCCGGTGGGGTAAAGAACGCGCCCACAGTAAGTCCGTTCAGATGCGGAAAAGGAATCGCGGCGAGATCACGATCGATGATTTTGCTGTCGGGATGCTTGGCCTTGAGTTCCGCAAGTATTCTTGCGGCCAGCTTCCGCGAAACGGAACGATCCCCCAAGGGGCTGCTTTCAACGTGCAAAATCGTGTAGGCCATATTCTTCTCCTTCAAGCGTTCTTGAATTGAACAATCCGCCCGAAGGAAAAGCACCGGTCGTACCAAGCCGCTGCCGCTGTATCTGATTGAAAAAGTTAGGCTCGACGAGCCTGCTCACGCCGGTTTTGCCAGAATCCTGGCTGCCGACTGCCAGCGACATGGACAACCTTGAGATTGCGCCGCTAGAGACCGCCAGTGGCTATTTCTGATCCCGAACAGCTGTCCGGGAAACGCGAATACCCAGCTTCTGCATCCGAAGCTGAAGAGTGGACCGCTTCACTCCGAGGCGAGCCGCAGCTCCGTCGGGACCCGAGATTACCCAATTCGCTGATTCCAACGCACGCAGAATTTGGCTGCGCTCGGTCTCGTTAAGAGTGTCCTGAAGGCTTACGTTGCCGCCGGCATCCCGCTTCGCGATGTCGGCGTCGAGTTCAGAGATAGCCACCGTAAGCACTGGGCCGCGGGAGATGATAACAGCCCGCTCGATGACATTCTGGAGTTCGCGGATGTTGCCCGGCCAGGAATAGCGCATCAGCGCGTCCATAGCTTCGGAAGGGATCGTATCGATGGCGCGATTATTGCGGCGGCTGAATTCCTGGACGAAGTGCCGCACCAAAAGCGGAATGTCTTCCTTGCGATCACGCAGAGCCGGAACTCGGATCGGAAACACGTTCAGCCTGTAATACAGGTCCGATCGGAATTTCTGGTGGTCCACCATTTCCTTCAGATCACGATTCGTAGCTGCAATCAGCCGGGCGTCCGAGCGCAGAGTTCGTGAGCTGCCGAGCCGCTCGAACTCCCGCTCCTGAAGCACACGCAGAAGCTTAGGTTGAAGCTCCAGCGGAATCTCCCCGATCTCGTCCAGGAAGATGGTTCCGCGATGTGCCACTTCGAAGCGGCCAACGCGCTGCGATATCGCGCCAGTGAAGGCGCCTTTCTCGTGACCGAACAGTTCGCTTTCCAGCAATCCGGTGGGAATCGCGGCGCAATTGAGCTTGACGAATGCGTTGGATTTCCGAGCGCTGAGGTTGTGGAGCGCGCGGGCAATCAGCTCCTTTCCGGTTCCCGTCTCCCCGTAAATCAGAACGGTAGAATCGGTCGGTGCCACGGTTTCGACGTCCTTAAGCACCCGCTGGAGAGCTTTGCTCGTCCCAATGATGTCGTCGAAGTGAAGTTCGCTGCGGATTTCCGATTCGAGGTAGACGTTCTCCCGCGCCAGCCTGTCTTTTAATTGCGAGATCTCACCGTAAGCGAGTGCATTCTCCACGGCCAGCGCTATTTGGTTCGCGACCTGTCCCAGGAAGCTCACATCGTCGTCGCTGAAAGCATCTTCTTGCACGGAACCGAGTCCGAGAACGCCGAGGACGCGGTCGTGGCTCACAAGCGGAAACATGCAAAGCGACCTGGTCCCCGCCGCCGCGATACCGGGCTCGGAGGCAATCTCTTTACTGGTGAGTCTAGCAATCTGGCGCGTCCGAAATACGGACTCTGTCGAACGCTTTACTAGCGATGTCGTCAGGTTCGGTGGCAGCTCAGATTTGCTGTCGATACCCCTCATCACCAACTCGCCCGTCTCCGGATCGGGGAGCCTGACGCCTACGACATTACAATCCAGCACACGCCGTATGTTGGCCGAGATTTCACGGAGAAGGTCGGGCAGGTCGAGCTTGGAAACGACGCGGTTCGTGATTTCAAGCAGAAGTTTAAGCCGCTCCTGCGAGCGGATCAGTTCACGATAACGCTGATCGTTCCCGCTCTCAGGGGCCTCCTCAGGCAAGGGCGCTGTTTCCGAGGCGTTCGCTCCGGAGGGCATACTGTTTTTCCTCGCTTCTGCCAGTGTAGTGCAGACGCAAGTGGATCGGTGAAGAGCCAGAGAATTCAATCTTGAATCCGCCGGCATTCTGGCAGCCTGCTGGCGGGCTCCTGGCCGCACGTCGATCTCCGCAGCACCTAACGCTTTGTTTTCACGAGAGTTAGTTATTGGCCCGATGCTTGCGTTTCTACGTTGCAGGCAAGGTGATGTTACGGATCACAGTTCAGGAATGCGATGAAACACGCAGATTGACTCTCTCCGGGAAACTCGCTGGACCCTGGGTCGCTGAAACCGCAAACGCTTGGCGCTTGGCACTGCGCTCGGGGAAACAGATCGAAGTGGATCTCAACGAAGTCACTGGCATGGATGCAGCGGGACGAAGCCTGCTCGTTTCTATGCACCAGGCCGGAGCGCAGCTCCAAGCAACAGGAGTCGAAAATTCCGCACTGATTTTTGAGATTAGAACCAGCCACGGAAAGAGACTAATGAGGCCGACCAATCGCGGCAATACAAATAGATCGAATCAGAAAAGGAGAAAAACGTGAATACCGAAACAACAGTTCATCCGAAGTTGCATCATTATGGGCTGATTACAGCCGACCTGGACCCGATGGTCGAGTGGTACCGGAAGGCGCTGGGCATGACAGTAAACCATCGCTCCAAGATTCCAACGATCGCACGCGTGACCCATCAGGGACCTCCTTTCTCGGCGCTGGCGTTCATCAGCAACGACGAGATGGATCATCGGATTGTGTTCTTCGAGATACCCAAGGCCAGTGCCGATCCAAATCGGCTTCAACACACCGGTCTGCAGCACGTCGCGTTCGAATGCGCCACCGTTGACGATCTGCTCGGTACTTATGTCCGCCTGAAAAAAGCCGGGATTCCCCTCCGTTGGGCAGCGGACCACGGGCCGGGAATTTCTCTCTACTATCAGGACCCCGACCGAAACTCCGTCGAAATGTTCTGCTACAACTTCGGCAGCCCATGGACGGCAACCGAATACCTGAGAGAGGGAGAGGCCGGACGGCCCGCGCAGGTGGACCCGGACAAGATGGTCGAGGCACGCAAAGCGGGCGCCTCCCCTTGGGACTTGCACCAGCGCGCCCAGGCCGGAGAGTTCGCGCCGGCGAAGGCGTACGATCCAGCGACAAGCTTCTGAAGTCTGTGGCGGCAGGAGAACAGGTGAATACGCGATGCCCCCTCTTAAGACCGACGTCCTGTGGGAGGACGAGCCCTTAACAGTGACGACCGAACTCTCGCACCTTGCTCAGGCAGCGGCGCTAGCGCCCGAGCCATCTACGACCGGTCCGCCGCAGAACCTCCTCGGGGCGCTCCGGAATCGGCAGTTCAGTCTGTTATGGAGCGGCCAGGTAATTTCACAAACCGGGACCTGGATGCAGCAGTTCGCCCAGGGTTGGGTCGTGACCACGCTGGCTTCCTCCGCCTGGGCGCTAGCGTCGGTTAACCTGGCCGCCTCGATACCCATGCTGATCCTGACGCCTTTCGGCGGGGTCGCGGCAGACCGCGTGGACCGGCGTCGAATCCTGCTTGTCACGCAGACAGTGCTAGCCCTGCTCGCGATCGTGCTGGGCGTCCTGATTCAGGCAGGTCAATTGCAGCTTTGGCATGTCTGGTTGATCGCACTACTGCTCGGAGTCGCTACAGCGTACGACCTGCCTGCTTATCAGTCTTTCTTTCCTCAACTCGTGGACAGAGAGGATCTGCCTCGGGCAATCGCGCTGAATCAGTCGACATTCCACGGCTCTCGCATTATCGGCCCGGCAATCGCGTCGTGGCTTGTGGCTCGGTGGGGAACCGCGGCTGCTTTCTTCGCAAACGGCGCGAGTTTCCTCGCTGTGATCGGAAGCCTCCTGATGATGCGGCCCAGAACTGCCGACAGCGGCAGAGCGGCGGGCCGGCTCTCAATTTCGGAAGGGGTGCAGTACGTACGCAAGAGCCCTCAGATTATGGCCCTCCTAGGCCTGACGACCATTACCACCATATTCGTGTTCCCGAACGCGGCCACCCTGATGCCGTTCTACGCCAAGCATGTGCTGGAAGTCGGGCCTGGCGGGCTGGGGACCATGATGACGACCTCAGGTGCTGGCGCGTTTTTGGGAGCGATATTTCTACTCGCCCTCCCGCGCAGGTTCCGCATCACATGGATCACGGCATCACTCTTGCTAATCTCCCTTGCGGTCTTCGCACTGGCTTGGTCTCACAACCTGGCGCTGTCTGTCGTGGCGGCGGTAGTCCTCTCGTTCGGAATATCCAGCACTCTCGGATTGGCCTCCACGATGGTTCAGGAGAGTGTCCCGGACGGCCTCCGAGGCCGCGTGATGAGTCTCTACTCGTTGGCGTTCACGGGTGTTGCACCGTTTGCGGCGTTAGCGGTCGCGCGGCTGGCCGACTTGATCGGGATGCGTCGCGAGCTAATAATTGCCGCCGTACTCTACGAGCTTTGCGGCATTCTCCTGATCCCGATGCTCCGCAGAAGCAACCGCGAAGACCGTTTCCAAGATTGCTGAATTCATTCAATTCTCCAGAAAATACAGTATGCTTGCCTCGCCATACAGCACTTTGACGAGTCGGTCGCGCAGTAAATCTTGATCGCGCCGGAAGCCGCGAGCCAATGACCCTCAGCGTGGGCAGGGCTCGGAAAGGTGCCGCTTACGACGCGCGGGCGGGAAGTCCCGATCTGAGAAGTTTCAGCCCGCTAGCGGTCCAAGGGAATTTTCTCCTAGTAAACGTCGTCCCATGAAAATGGTGCGCCGGCAGGTCATCGACGTACGGCCAAATTCGTGACCCTGCCGGACGGTCTTGCGTGTGAAGGAGACGGCGAGAACCACATGCAGATGGCCGCAGATCCTTTTCAGGGCGTGCCGTCCGAAGCGCTCGCCGAATTTCCGCTGGCGTGGATCGAGCGCGTGCGCGAAGGTAAATTCTGGTTCCCGGACTGAAAAACGTGATTTTTGAGTACCCCCCGCTGGGTGGTGCGAATTGATGCGTTTTGCGGGCGCCGGGTGGCCCGCGAGCCCGTAAACAAAGGACTTGGAGCACTTTCGCCAAAACCGTCACTCCCTCAAATACCTGCGTTTTTAGTCAGTTTTGTGCGGAAAACGGTCCGAAACCGCGGGGAAACGCTCCAAAACAGCCCCAAAACGACTCGAAACTGAAGGTCGTCTCCAGACCCCTATCTGCAGGTAATCTAGCGCTCGGTGCCTTCTTCCGCGATGATCGAGGAGGAGCGCCCAAATGCCTGTAAAACGGCCCAAAAAGGGGTCGAGTGCAACCTTACTGAAGAGTCCCCAGGAGAACCCTGAACCTGGAATCAACGAGTTACAAAGTGAAACGGGACACGAGTGCAACAGAATACCCGTTCTGTTGCACTCGGTGCCGCGGCGGCCGCCGCTGAAGTTCTACCCCTGCCTCGATCCTCGAGCTGGCACGTTGATCGCGTTCCTCACAGAGGCTGAGATCGAGCGCCTGCTTGCCGTGATTACGAATCCGCGGGACCGCGCCATCTTCTCGATTGCCTATCACCGCGGGCTTCGCGCGAGCGAGATCGGGATGCTCGAAATGCGCGACTACACGCCCCCGACCATCAACCAGCGTACGCTCTATTGCCGGCGCCTCAAGGATTCGTTCTCGAAGATCTTCGATCTGACCAAGGGGGAAGAGAAGGAACTGCGGGCCTGGTTGCGGATCCGCGGACGCCAGCCGGGTCCTCTATTCCCCAGCCGGCAGAATGGGCCGATCGGCCGCACAGTGTTGCACAAGCTGATGCGTAAGTGCGGCGCCGCGGCGGGGATTCCGCCGGCGCTCTGCCACTTCCATACGCTCAAACACACGTGCGCCGTGGCGTTTGCTGCAGCAGGGAATGGGCGTGGACCAGGTGCAGAGTTGGCTGGGGCACCGGAGCATCCAATCCACGATGATCTATCTGCGTGTCGTGGATATCAGGCTGAAGGATGCGGCTGAGAAGTTGGTGAACTGGCGGTAGCGTCGGGTACTCCCATGACGAACGAAACCAAGCAACCGACATTCGATGCCGCCAAGGGCCTGC
>Ga0181532_10004115_pt1 | contig 12843 bp, 10 predicted proteins | sample PEATcosm2014_Bin_33_FD_119768 | JGI IMG/M metagenome (GOLD analysis project Ga0181532, IMG submission 119768) | Peatland microbial communities from MTU Mesocosm Facility, Houghton, MI, USA - PEATcosm2014_Bin11_30_metaG | ecosystem: Environmental > Terrestrial > Soil > Wetlands > Peat | place...
CAGATCTGCGGTGCCAGTGCCCAGTTTGGCGGTTGTCTGTTGGGACAGTTGCCTTGCCCGCTCAAAGATAGGTTCCGGCAGCCCCCGAAGTAAGAAAAGACCTTCGCGCAGATCCCTTTCGAAGTTGCTCAAAGCAGAGTTGGCTTCCGCCGGCGTGGCTTGTTTCCGAAAGACCCGCAAACCGAAAGCGTTGACGACCTCAAGTTCGCACAAGACACTCACCAAGCGGTCCCCGGAGGAAGCCTGCATAGTGCGTAAGGCGGCGGAATTGGCGTCCGGGATGTAGAGAGACACAAGAAAACTAGAGTCGGCGTAAATTTTCAATACCGGTCCCGATCGGCGGATATCAAATCCGCTCCGCTAACTGCCAGCACCTTGTCGCCGAAGATGGAGCGCATGCGGGCGCGAAAATCGGGCATTTCTTTCGTGCCTTCCGGCTTTTCCGGCACCAGGCGGGCGTTTCCCGTCGCCCCTAGTGCTTTACCAATTCGTCCGCCAGCAGATGTGCCTTCTCGGCCAGCGTGCTCGCTCTTCGTAAATCGCCTTCCTTCAGCGCTGACCGAGCGCCGTCCATATAGTTGCGGATCTGTCCCGCCGTCTCCTGCTGGCGCGCATCCAGTGTGCGTCCCGCCAGCTGTTTCAACCGGTCGTCGGTAAAATGCAGCAGATCTTCCGCATTTTGGCGCTGGCGGTCGGCTTCTGCCGGAGTCATGCCGGGAGCAATCTGCGCCGCCGGCTCCCTCGCTCCCCCCTCGCGAACCACAATCTTCCGCGGAGCACCATCCGGCGTTGGCGCCGGAACGGTCCCCTTGCGGCGCTTCGTAGTTCCGCTCGTCGAACCTGCGTACGTCTTCTCCTTCGCCACGCTCTCCGATGCTTTCTTCGCCGCCGGCGGCGCGGTCTCGGTCGGAGCTTGCTCGGGCGGAGCCTGGACTGGGGCCGGAGCTTGTCCGGCGGAATTCGCGGAGCCCGCCGGATCCTGTTGCCGGGAGTCCATCCCCGTCGCCGGGAAACTCAGCCAAAGCCCAATCGCGAGTCCACACGCCAGTCGCATAACGGTTCCAACAGGATTGTTCCCCACTGCTGCCAAGAATGCAAGGCGGACGGCGAGCGCTTACGCGAGCGAGCCTATCGCTACTCTCGAAGTTACTCTCGAAGTGCGCCGTCCGTCGTTTCGGTGGGGTTAACTGAATTGGTCATGACGCAGCCACCGGCAAAGTCGCAAAAGAAAAAACGGAGGAAGCGATTTTCCGCTTCCTCCGTCGTGTTTCTTGCTACGCCCACCGGTGGCGCTTACTGCTTCTTTATTGGTTTCTTGGCTGGAGCCTTCTTTGCCGCTGCGGCCTTCCTCTCGGCTTCCCTGCCACCGATCAGAGTCAATGAATCAGCTGCATTGAACGGGTAGGTGCGTACCGAGGTTTCGGTTTCGCCCTCAGCTCTCAAAGTAATATCCACCCGGCGATTGCTCGCCCATTTGATGATGGTTATGTTGCGCAGCACCCTGGCCCGTTCCTCCGGCGTCAGTTCAGGGTTCTGCTCGACCGCTGCCCTTACCTCCTCCTCGGTCATGTTGTGCTGTTTGCCAAAAGCCTTGGTTGCGAGATTGGCTTCGGGTATTCCATTCTCCATCAGGAAGCTCTTGACGCGCGCCACACGACGCTCGGAGAGGGCTTGGTTATAGGCATCGGTGCCACGCACATCAGCATGTCCTTCAAGTGTCAGGTGAGCGTTCGGCACGGCCACAAGATATTTCTTGAAGTTTGTGGCCAGCGTTAGCAGGATTTGCTCCTGGCTCTTAACCAAGCCTCCGTTGGGGTCCTTTTCCGTCGGCCTGGCGGTCACGAAATACACGCTGTGGATCCGCAGCTCCACCGGTACCGCTGGAGGTGGTGGTGGCGGGTTGTTCACCGTCACCGAGCTCGAACTCGAGGCCGTCAAGCCGCGCGAGTCGGTGCAGGTTGCGCTCACCGTTGCCGTACCTGCGGAAGCACCGGTAGTGCTGAGCGTCGCGGAGTTGCCGCTGCCCGTTACGCTACCCGTACTCGAGGTCCAGTTCCCCACAACGACGGTTGCGTTGTCAGGGCTGGTACATGTGCAGCTGATGGTCGAAGACGTTCCGATTTCGACCGTTGAGGGGTTTGCCGAGCAGGCGATCTGCGGCGGATTCAGCGGCTTCACCGTGAAGCTCGACGTACAGGTGGCCACGCCGTTCTTCTTGACCTTGGCATCGGTCACGGTGGCCGTTGCGGTGTAGCTGCCGGGGGCCATGCCGTTGGTGTCGATGGAAGCTCCAGTATCCTTGCCCTGGATCTTGCCGCCGTTGCTGGTCCAAGCGTATGCCAGCGTGTGCTTGGGGTTGAAGTTGCTGGCGGAAACGGTGGCGTGCAGCGGCTCACCCACCAGAACTTCGCTGTGGTCGATGGAGCAGGCGGCCGCTACCGGGACTTCGGGAGCTCCGCCAAAGTTGAACACCAGACCGGTCGTCAGCCGCACGCCGTTGTAAGTCTGACGCGACAACGCGGGATCGGCCGACCCAACGGTCGCGGCGAAATTTACCCGCTCCAGCTGGTAGTCGGCTTCAAACAGCCGAATTGAGACCATCGGCCAGAATTTCAGATCCATACCGCCACCAAGAACCGCAGCGACCCCGGTGGTGCCGAGGTTATAGTTCGAAGTGAAGCGGTCAGCCCCGAGCAGCGTGTGCAGGAAAAAGTTCACACCATCGCCGCGATAGGTGAGTTTCGGCCCAACGGTGAATGCATTGTTAGTGTAGCCGCTTTCCCAGTTGCCGCCCCAGTTGCCTTCGAGAGACAGCATACTGGTGAAGTTGTAAGACACATTGCTACCGAGTCCCTTCGGCGAAGAGGGCCCGCTGATAGCCAACGGCGGCGTGCTGTTATTGGGAATGTTGCCGCCCGGGTTCCACCACTGATAGCCAACGAACAACTCCACCTTAGGCACCGTGTTGTCCGACTGTGCGTTCAGCAAAGCCGGCGACACCATCAGAACGACGGCCAGAACGAGCGCGACACTCGCGCATCTCCGGTAAGTCTGTTGAAAAAGTGACATTGAGTTCCTCCGAATCGAGTCCACTTCAAAGTTATCTAAATAGAACCGGAATCAATAAAGTCTTACGGCACGCACGGATAGGCTGCAACCGGGAACAACGAATTCTACAGCAACCGGGCATTTTTGCAAAAGATTAATGAGAAGAATTAGTGGCGGATGTGCCGTCACCAGTCGTGCATCGGTCCCGCAGTCGAGGCTTGTGTGCCGTGATCTCAAATTGATATGCCTGCATTCCGGGTTGCGAGGCGGCGCGCTTCCCTGAATAATGCTGGTGGGACCATGGTCAAAGGAATATGACACAGGAACGCGTACTGATTGTTGAAGACGAAGAGAACGAACGCACCGGGCTGGCTGAACTGGTCTCCGGATGGGGCTATCGCACCGACACCGCAGCCGACGGCGTGGAAGCCCTCGAAAAAATCCCCTCCTTTGCTCCTTCCATCGTGATCACGGACGTCAAGATGCCCCGCATGGGCGGTATGGAACTGGTGGAGCGGCTGGCAGATCTTGCCCAATCGGTAGCGGTCGTGATGGTCACCGCCCAGAAGGCAACCGACACCGCCTTTCACGCTGGCCGGCTGGGGGTGCAGGACTACATCGAAAAGCCCATCGACTTCCGGCGGCTGCGCTCCATCCTGACCAACATCGGCGAGATCCTGAACACTCGCGTCGAAAACGAATCGCTGCGCCGCCGCTTGCGCGACAAAGGAGCTCTCGGCTTGCTGGTAGGCGCTTCTGCTCAAATGCAGGAGATCTTCCGGCTCATCGAACTGGTGGCGCCGAGCACGGCTTCCGTATTGATCACCGGGGCGAGCGGCACCGGCAAGGAATTAGTGGCGCGCACCATCCACGATCTAAGTCCGCGGCGCAATAAACCTTTCTTCCCCATTAACTGTGCGGCCATTCCCGAGACGCTCATCGAGAGCGAAATCTTTGGCCACGAAAAAGGCGCATTCACGGGCGCGATGGAGCGCCGCACCGGCTGCTTTGAACTGGCCGAAGGCGGTACGCTCCTGCTCGACGAAATCGGCGAGATGCCGGTGGCCACCCAAGCCAAGCTGCTGCGCGTGCTCGAAGACCACAAACTGCGGCGGCTCGGCAGCAAGGTCGAAACTTCGGTGGATGTGCGCGTGCTCGCCGCCACCAACAAAGTTCCCGACGATGCCGTGGCCAACGGCGAACTACGCCAGGATCTTTATTACCGGCTCAACGTCTTCAATATTCATATGCCGGCGCTGCGCGAGCATAAAGAAGATATCCGCGAGCTGGTGAAAAGCCTGCTCGCGGACATGAACCTGAAGCACGATCGCAAGGTGGCCGACGTCAGCGAGGCCGTGCTCAATATGTTCCAGACTTATTCGTGGCCAGGCAATGTACGCGAGTTGCGCAACACTTTGGAACGCGCCGTCATTGTCTGCGAAAGCGGGTTGGTGGAAACTAAACACTTGCCGCCGGGATTTGGTCAGAGTTTGCGACAAGTCGTAAACGATCCCGATGCCGTGCACCTGGGCGTGGGCACGACCGTCGGGGAAGCGGAGAAGTTGCTGATCCTGAAAACCCTACAGGCGACCACTAACAACAAAACTCGAGCCGCAGAGATACTCGGCATCAGCTTAAAGACGCTGCACAACAAGCTGAAGGAGTACGGCCGCCCGCAGGATGCAATCATGGCCGCAGAGGAGTAAGAGGAGCAGGTCTTAGGTGTCAGGTGTCAGCTCTCGGGTGTCAGCGCGCACCAAGATTTTCCTGAGACCGGACACCTAAGACCTGACACCTGCTTTTCAATGACTCGGAAATTCATCATCGTGCTCGTGATCACCACGCTGTTCACGGCGCTGGTCGTCGGATTTTCCTGGATTTACCTCTCGCAGCTGTTGCGCCAGCGCTTGCTCTGGGCTGATGAAACTGCTTACCAGCTGACCAATCAATTGGAGTACGCCGCCTCGAAAGCAGTACCCGATCTAACCAGCACACGGGTCAACACCGACAACCCCAAGGCGATGCGCGGCGCCATCACGAATTATCTGCAAACCGACACCAACCTGAACGACATGCTGGAATCGGTGGTGGGAAATTCTCGCATCATCTACGACGCCGCCATCATTGATCCGAACGGAGTGGCGATTCTCGATACCAATCCATCTCTAAATGGCAAGCCCGTCCCGGATCGCGCCCCTTTGGCTGTGTTGCGCGACGCCGGTTTCCGCCGCCAACTGCGCCTGCTCTACGGTCCGGCCACCGTTTATGACGTAAGCATTGGCCTGGAACTCGATCGCCAGGAATTCGGCAGCGTTCGGGTGGGCGTGAACACCGTTTTTCTGCGTAATGAACTGACCCCGAAACTGCAACAGTCAGCTTTTTTTTCCGTGGTCGCGATTTTTTGCTCCCTCGTACTGGCGGCCGTGGTTTCGAATGTCGCGCTCGGCCCCTTGAAGGCGATCGCCCGAAATTTGGACAGCGCCAGCGCCGGAGATCCGTTGCCTACCGACGAGTCCGGTTCGGAGGACGAGGTTGGCCTGGTGTCGCTGAAAATCGCTCACCTCGGCCAGCAGATCCGTGATACCAACCAGATCTTTTCCGCCCTCAAAGACAACGTCGAGCAGGTCATGACCAAGCTGCAGGACGGGCTCATGCTGTTCACGCGCGATTCTCGGGTGGTGCTGGTGAGCGCCTCGGCGGAAAAGTTTCTGGGCCGCCCGCGCCGTGAAATTCTGGGCCACACCGTCGAAGAAATCTTCTCCGATGGAACGGTTCTGGGCGCGGTGGTTTTGCCCGCATTCCAGAAGCAGCGCCCGCTGGCGCAATACGAATTCGACGCTGCCGACGGCCGCCGGGTCCAGGTGTCGCTCGACTTCATTCAGGAAAAGGGAACTTCGATCGGCGCGCTGCTCACCATGCGCGATGCCGAATCGGTGCAGCGCATTGAGGACGAGATTGAAATTTCGCGCCGCCTTTCCGCTAGCGGACGGATGACCCGAGGTGTGGCCCACGAAGTCAAGAACCCCATCAACGCCATCGTGCTGCACCTGCAGTTACTGCAAAACAAACTACAGCAGGACGATCCCGACACACGCCGCCACATGGATATCATCGGCAACGAAATCCACCGCCTCGACCGCGTCGTGCAAATCCTGGTGGACTTCACTCGTCCTCGCGATTTGCGCCTGGAGGACGTCGACCTGCGCAAGACTCTGGAGAGCGTATCGGTGCTGGCCACACCCGACGCCGCCCGTCACGGCGTGCGCGTGGTGCTGGAACTACCGAGCGAAGAGGTGGCCAGCCGAGACGACGCGCTCATGGTCCGCGTCGATCCCGATCTGATGAAGCAGGCGATTTTAAACCTGGTTCTGAACGGCGTGCAGTCGATGACGGCCGGAGGGACCCTGACTCTGAAAGCACGCCGCGATGACGACATGATACTGGCCGAAGTCCTCGACCAGGGCTGCGGCATCCCACCCGAAGCGCAGGAAAAGATTTTCGAACTCTACTACACCACTAAAGGCGACAAAGGTGGCAGCGGAATCGGCCTGGCGCAAACCTACCAGATCATGCAGTGGCATTACGGCTCGGTTGAGTTCGATTCCATCGTAGGAACTGGCACAACCTTCCGCTTGCGCCTGCCGGCAGCAGTCGTGAAAATCGACCGCCGCGAAGGGGAAAAGACGACAGCCTGACACTGTGAAGAAATATCTTCGTGTCAGGCATCGCCGCGCTGCGGAATCGCACCGGGCGAGTCGTCCACCACTTGGCCGATGCCCCGCCCGGTTCTCGTTTTAAGTGAAATTTCAGTCAAACGAGCGGTCCTACTTCCCATGAGGCTGGGATTTCTGCACTTTCTGCTGCAACTGTTGCTGCTGCTGTTGGTGTTTTTGCTGTAGTTGCTGCGTCTGTTGTTGGTGCTTCTGCTCCAACTCCTGTTGTTTCGCTTGATTGGCGTTCTGTTTCGCCTGCTGCTGGTGTTCCTTCTCCTGCTCCTGCTGGAGTTTCTCTCGTTCCTGATTTTGCTTCGCGATCAATTTGTCCTGCTGCTGCTGGTACTTTTGGTCCTGTTTCGGGTTGCCCGTGTTGGCTGCAGCGGGCCGTTCCACCGGCGGCAAGTCATGCGGATGGACCGGATTGCTGGCTTTGGGAACATTTCCGCCGCGATTTACAGGAGTATAGGAACCCCCAGCCTCTCTGGCAGGCACGACGTCGTGGCCACTGAATTCTCCCGGCCTCGCTGTCGCAGCGATCGGCGGCTTGCCCATGTTCACCGTAGCGCGCAGCTGCGGATTTGACCGCGCCGCCTGTATTTGTTGTGTTTGAGCCCCGACCGGCCCGATGTGCCGATCATGCGCCGCAGCCTCTTCTTCGGGCCGCGGACGTACGTCGATTCCACCATTGCCACCGTTATAGCTGACGTGGTTCACCGTCTCGTGAATGGTCGTGTTGTAAACGTTGTGAATAACATTGACGTTCACGTTAAGCACCGCCCGGTTGTAGAAAAAGTGCCCGCCGTCCCAGCGTCCGCCTACAAAACCCAAACCGAAATAGCCAAAGCCGTAGTTGATCCCGCCATAGAAACCGACTTGCGGACCCCAGTAGCCATCATAAAAAACAAAGTGGTCGCCGCCCCAACCCCAATACCCCGGAGTCCACAGGAAGCCAACTTCCGGAGCCAGCACCCATGTCCCCGGCACCCAATAATAATCGTCGATGTCATAGTCGTAGGCCCAGTAGCCGGGTGTCCAAAGATAACCATCGCCCGGACAAATAGGCTGTTCATAAACAGGAAGCGGGGGCGGCCCCACCGTAATCAAGACGTCCACGCCGGCGTGCGCCGAAGCTGCCGACATCGACAGCACAAACAGCGCGAATAACAACGTACCAATGAATCGAATATGCACGGCGATTCCTCTGGCTCGTCATCCCTCGTTTGCCCAGTGTTGCCTTACCACTGCGGGCTTCGTGGATTGAGAACCTGGATTGCAGGGCCCACAAAAGTTTGAGATCGAGCGGAGACGGCTGTCCTGTCCAGAAGCTGACCTCCCGTCCAGCGCTCGGCAAAAGATCATACTGCATCTCTTGGGCGCGGCGTCTCGACCAGTCACGTACGGTCTATTCCTGATTTCCTGTTTTCGGATTCTCCGGCGCTTGTTCCCTGGCTTGCTGCGCTCGTGCTTGACGACTGATTTCTGCTGCCGCTTGCAGGAACGGCGCCGCTGGAGCGGGTGCGGCGATCTCGCCCCGCAAGATTTTCTCGAAAGGAAAGTCGTTGCCATAAATCGCCACCGTGGCGTCAGCATCCTGCTCCACTACCGCACCTTCCAGAGTCAAGCCGGCAAAGATGCCCCTGGAACGGGAGTAGGTCAGCAATTCTGTGTTCAGCTCCCAGTCCGTTCCGGCGGAAGCATGGCGTCCCACCGGACCGGCTGACGCCGATCCTTCGCCGGTGATTTCAAACTTGCTCGATAGCAAATGCCGTAGACCGCTGTCGTTCATCACCAGCATTACCAGGTCCACGCCCTCCGCACCGATCTGCAGACCCCAGCTTCCTCCGCTGACGCTGACGAAGGCGGGAGCGCTCCATCCGGCGCCGATGCGGCACACCGCGACTCCGCGCCCGTGCTTGCCGCCGATGATGAAGCCAGCCTTGACCAGATGCGGAATCACCACGATGCATTTGGCGCCTTTCACTACTTCTTCCGGTATGCCTTTATCGGGAGCGGCGGCGATTTGCTTGAGAACATCCGCTGAATTCTGCAAACGCTCGGTTGCGGACTCCAGGGTCGATGCCACTGCGAGATTCCCCATCACCGCTGCCAGACACAGACTGGATACCGCCAGCACCAGATGCCGTTTCATTTCGCTCCTTCGAAAAGGAATTTTGATTTCTTGATTTCTTTACGGCTGCAAAACGGCCTGAGAAGCCTGAGCATCATCGCCGAATGTGCCAGGTGTCGTTTGCACCTGACCTAAGAACTGATCAAGCTCCAATATCCAGCGCATGAGCAGCATGGCGAAAACCGTCATCGCCACTGTCGTCGTGGCAATCAGCGCAAGTGCGAAGATCATGGAAAACATAAACACCATATTTTCTGAACCGGTTTAGTGCACGCAGTCTGCCAGAACGGAAAAGCCCCTTTTCCTCCTACAACATACGCCGCAGCGAGCGGTGTGGCGGCGGGTTAGCGGCAGCCGATAGTATGTAAATTCTATGTGGTGGGATTCCAGCTTCACGGCGCAAGAACGAACAAAAAAAGAAGAAAATAAAGAGAAGCTGGGGGTCGGCATTATTGCAAATCGACAGTCTGGGCAAGACGGAAGTCAAGACGGCGATCCCTCCCGAGCACGATGTCTTTCCGACTGCCGCCAGCAACCGCGCCTTTAGCCGGGCTGCGTTCGTCGCGGGGGCCACCCTTGGCGAAGATGCTGGAGGTCTCGATCATCACCGTCCTGCCGCCGACCTTCAAACTCACCAGCACGATGCGAAGATAGCCCGGTTCAAGAGAACTTCCAGGCGAACTTCCCGCAGAACTCCCTGTCGAACTGCCGCGAGAACCTGCCGAGGCCTTGGCTTCAAGCACGCGACCGGTCGCGGACGTGCCCCGGGCGACCAGCGTCTGGCCATCGATCACAACCGGCTCATCGATGGTTGCGCTGAAGGTGTCTCCCGCATGCGACGACGCGCTCGAAAGCGCGCTCTGCAGGCGAATCGGAATCGGCGTTCCCTCGGGCAGTTTCGTGGTGGATGGAATCAGCGACTGGCTAGGAGAAATTCCAGAGGAGCGCGGTTGGCGGTCAAACGGCAGTTTTTGCGAATCGGCGGAGCTCGAAGCATTGTCGCTGGGAGGACGGCCGCATGCCCAGAGAAGGCTAAGCGTCAGCAGAACGATCGCGATGCGGTCGGAAGGAGTCGGCATGTCTGCCCCAAACAGAATACCAATTAATGACCTGCCGGCGAGTGGCCCGGTAGGAGCAGCCGCGGAGCGACTATTCTTATTGCGGAAGTCAGCGGCGGCTCACAAACCGCGCACCGCGAGCAGGAGCGTCCTGTGAAAACAATTTTGAAGCGCCATACGCGCATTTTCTTGAATATCTGGCCTCCATTTCTGGGCGCGGGAATCCGCGTAAAGCGACTCGCATCCGACTGGAAAGAGATTGATGTGGAGATGAGGCTCCGCTGGTGGAACGCGAACTACGTCGGCACCTACTACGGCGGGTCGCTCTACTCCATTGCCGACCCGTTCTTTATGGTCATGCTAATTGAGAATCTGGGCAAGGACTACATCGTCTGGGACAAGGCAGCCAGCATCCGCTTCAAGAAGCCGGGACGAGGAAAAGTTTCCGCCAGCTTCCGGCTCTCTGATGAGCAGATCCTCGAAATCAAGCAGGCTCTCGGTTCCCAGCGGAAGATCGAGCGCGTGTTCACGGTCGAGGTCAAGGACGAATCCGGCGTCGTCATTGCCCAAGTTGAGAAGTTGCTGCACGTCCGAAAAAAAGACCCCGCCTAAGTGAAAGCTTTCTGGCAGCCCACGCCGCCGCTCTGGCGGCGGCACTGCGACGCAGAAAATACTTCTTCAGCACCGCCCGCTGGAAATTCGGCGTGCTCCCGCAGGCTCCGAATCGGCTCGCCCATCTTGGCACTTCCGCGCAGCGGCTTACCGCTGCCATCTTAGAGCTCATTTCCAACGGCTTTAGCGGCTGAGGTGAGACTGCGCAGGGAAAAACATTTTCTCCGCAGCCTGTTCAGGCAGACCACAAATGCATCGTCATGAATTGCGCCTTCAGGCGCTGGATTTTCGAAATGAGAGTTTCACCACAGTCTCCCAGTCTTACAAAGACTAAACATTTACAAATCTTTGCACCAAAATTCGCAAGCCCGGTTCACAGGTTGCGTTCTTCAGACAAAGGAACGGAGGTTTGTAATGGAGAACCGAAGGACAGTGTTTTACGTGGACGACAACCCCAAATCCAGCCGATTGCTCGCCAGTGTCCTTGAAGAGTGCGGATTCCGAGTGATCACGAAAAATGACCCCATCGAGGCGCTCGCGCTGTGCAAGAGAACCTATTTTGACCTGGCGCTTCTTGACTACGAAATGCCTGCGATGTCGGGTTCAGAGTTAGCCCGGGAGATCAAGTACCTGGTCCCGGATGTTCCCGTGGTGCTGCTCTCTGCGCGCGCAACTCTGCCTTCCACGGAACTGGCATTCGTGGATGCTCACTTCGGGTTTGGAACCTCCCTGGACGATCTGCTGTGGACCATGCGCATCCTGACGCAACCGAAAGTGGTTACGATGCGGGATCATCATCCGGATCACCGCCCAGATCAACGCGGAATGTCGCAGTGGGCCGACTCAACCTGAGGAGCCAGGCGCTGGGGCGCCAAGTTCCCAGTTGCCTTCACCTTAAGTAACCTGCCGCTTACTGGTGACAACCTGCTGCATGGCCGATAACTCCCCACAGAGGCTATTCCGGCCGTATGGAATTCTTTAAACATTTGTCTTCCTCTGATTTCATGCCACACGGTTTCTGCTATCTATGGGATCCGCGAATCTTGTGGCTGCACGTTATCTCAGACGGCCTGATCGTGCTGTCGTATTACTGCATTCCCATTTTCGCGATTTATTTCATTCGCAAGAATCGGGATCTCCCCTTCAGCAGCGTCCTCTGGATGCTCGGGGCTGATCCCGTTGTTCCGAAGTTGGTTTCGGTGCCCCGAACCAACGTACATGCGGGTCCGTATACGGCGGTTCGGCGGATTAGGCTAAGACGGCACGACTTTAGGCGGGAGCCCGAGGCGGGCGAAGCAGGCGTTGGGTAAGGCAATGCTCAGAGCGGGCGAATTCGCGATCCGCCACGGGCCGTGAGGGCTACCGGCGGTTTGCGCCGCCAGGTCCGTACCCACACCCCGTTTTCGAAGCTCGCGAAACCGCGTTCGTCCACGTTGCCATTGCTTCCACACCACCGATCGAAGTCGGCGGCGTATCCACGCTTCAAGACGTTGCAGCACCGAGGGCGTTTGACAATCGCCGAAGTACCCGAGCCATCCTCGCAGGTAGGTCATAATTGCCTTGACCATCTGCTGTAGGCTGATGCCACGGGTCCGACGGGTCCGTTCCCGAATCCTCTCCTTAAGGCGAGCGATGGCCTTAGGGGCGATCCGCCGCCTCGGCTTTGGTTCGCTGGTTAAGCTGAATCCGAGCGAGGAGGAATCGCGCGGCGTCTCGCAGCGTTGGTCGAGTCCTCCGCGAAGGAACCGCGGTCGACCTGAATAGTTACTCAAGTTATCAGCTCGTATTAATGACTACCCCCACGTATTGGAATCATGAGGTTAGGGGGAGTCTTCCCGCCAAAATCTATGTGCAATACCGAGTTCTCCCCCGGCGTGAGTGGGGGTTCAAGTACATAGATCCTTCGCTTTGCTCACGATGACAAGGCGGGTGAGGTGGGGTGCGCTCCGGCTTCGCGAAAGTGCGCGCCGTGGGTCGCGGGGAGAACTCGCTGATGCGCCCTTGCTGGGCGCGAAGAGGGCAGGGGTCCTTCGACTCGCAGGGGCTTCACTTCGTGAAGTTCCTGCTCCGCTCAGGATGACAAACTGGAGAGGGCGGCGTCTGCGGGTTGGTCGGACCGGCTCGAAATGGGTTCGGCTGCGGAAATCCCAAGAAAACCCTTCCCTCGGCGCTGCCCTCTCCCCTAAACTGGGCGCAGGCAGGCCGAGGGGTTCCCAGCCCTCGATTCCCCGGGGGTTCTGTGCGCGTACTGGTGACGGCTGACACGTTCAGCGGAGTTTGG
>Ga0181532_10004118_pt1 | contig 12831 bp, 9 predicted proteins | sample PEATcosm2014_Bin_33_FD_119768 | JGI IMG/M metagenome (GOLD analysis project Ga0181532, IMG submission 119768) | Peatland microbial communities from MTU Mesocosm Facility, Houghton, MI, USA - PEATcosm2014_Bin11_30_metaG | ecosystem: Environmental > Terrestrial > Soil > Wetlands > Peat | place...
CAGGGAGGGCTATGCGCGTATGTTCTTCTCGGCCTGGCTTGGGCTTCCGTCTTTCAGTTGGTTGAGCAACTTATCCCCGGCGCCTTCGACTTTGTAACCGCGCCGGCGGACCTGGATCAACTCACGTCGAAACTTACATATTTCAGTTTCGGCACGCTTACCACGGTCGGCAGCAGTATTACACCGGTGCATCCGTTCGCGCGCGCGCTGACCATCGTTGAAGCCATCGTCGGCCAGCTCTTTCCCGCCACCCTTGTCGGCGCCCTCGTATCCACGGCCATGGAGTCTCGCCGCAAGTCCTGACGCGTGCCCAGCATTCCTTTGCTGTAGGGGTTCTGTGGACGGCATAGGTGTAGGAATGGCGGCTTCTTGGCTTTTTGAACCCGCTGCTCGCGGTTTTCATTCCCGTTAGTTCGGAAATGACATTCATTCTCAATTGCACGAGATTGTTGCCGCGGGCTCAGCGCCGTCGATCGAAAACGATCAGAGCGTGCAGAGCGTCAAAACTGCCCAGGGGCGCCGCCGGCGATCCGAAGAACCTTGTCCCTTGAGCCAAAGATGTGGCCATACATCAGCTGGCGTGCTCGTTGGGGGTCGCGGTTGTTGATTGCGTTCAGAATTTCGCAGTGCTCGCGAACCGGCAGTTCTCCGTAGTACCCGATGTCAATTGCGGCATACATGATCCGTTCCATTTGGCAGCGAACCGTTTCGACCGCCCGCAGCAGGAACTGGTTTCGCGCCAATTGTGCGATGCCGACGTGAAAGGCCGTGTCTGCCGTAATGAAACGAATGTAGCTTTCCCGGTCGTCGATCTTGTATTCCGTATGGGCCGATTTCTCCAACCCATCCATCAGTTCGGGATTCATACCCTTTGCCGCGGCCAGCTCCGCGCAAGCACACTCCACCGCCGTCCGGTACTCGTACAGCTGAGTCAGATCCTGTACCGAAATCTTGGTGACGAAGTAACCACGATTGGGGACCACTCTTAGCAGGTTGTCCTGTTGGAGCCGGACCGCGGCCTCGCGCACCGGCGTGCGGCTGCTGTTGTATCTCCGGGCAAGATCCTTCTCACTCAGAGCTTCGCCCGGCGGGTGTAGCCCAGTGACGATGTCCCGCTTTAACGACTGATACACCTGCTCACTTAGTGAGTCCTCGGGAGGCTTGGCCATTCCATGCCGCAGCGTGCTTGCCCGAGGTGCGCTGACAGGCTGCTGTCGCGAGGTTTGCACGTGCCTTACTTTCCTGAGCTTGGTCATCCATCCTCCTCTCTTCATCATTCTTTCTCACTTCATTATGCGGGCGACGTACGGTAGCAGCATATCGCAGAATTTGCCCGCTTCCCGTATTGCATATCAATTGTATACCACAAGATTTTCCTTGACATGTCACACTTCTCTGTGTAAAACTTTGGGGCCAGCGGATACTTGGCAGGGTGACTCCAGTCGCGAACTCACAGCAGAGTTCGGAGGAGAGCTCTGCCGGGCAGAGCCAATCATCGTCTCTATGGGGGCGTCTATGTTTCGTGTGCGCTTAATCCTCTTCATGTCGCTTGCTCTTTGTTTGGTCCTTGTTTTTGGGGGAAGTTCGCGCGCCCAGATATTTCCCGGCCGCGTCACCGGCACCGTGCTCGACAGCTCGGGCGGAGCCGTCGAGGGTGCTCAGGTGGTGCTTTCCGCGACCGAGATCGGCCTCGAACGTTCCGTGAAAACCGACAGCAACGGCGTGTTTCGCTTCCAGGAGTTGCCGCTGGCAACCTTCAGACTGACCGTTACGAAAGACGGTTTCAAGTCCTACATCCAGACCAACATCATCACGAATTTGAACCAGGTAAACGAAATCCCCGTGACGCTCGTCCCCGGAAGGGTCGAGGTCCGGGTCGAGGTGAGTGCAGCAGCGCCGATCCTCGAAACTCAGACTGATACCGTCGGCGGCAACATCACGGCGCAGGAGGTAACCGAATTGCCCATGGGCAACAACGACTACACTCGCTTCGCGTTTCTCCTGCCGGGCACCTCCACCAACACGGCCTACACCTTTACCCAGATCGCGATCAATGGTGCGCCCAGCCGCTCCGTGAGCTTCAATATCGACGGCTCGCAAAACATGGATGCCTACCGGCAATTGCCGGCCATGAACCAGGGCGGAAATTCCTACACCGCGGCCACGCGGGTGCCACCCGACGGGATTCAGGAAATGAGCGTCGTCACTGAAGGTGCTGCGGATACGGAAGCAGGCGCGGGTGCGATCAATATCGTCCTCAAAAGTGGAACCAACGCGTTTCACGGTTCGCTCTATGAATTCCATCGCGATGCTTCGCTTACCGCGCACAACTATTTCGAGAATCTCCTCGGGGCTCCGAAGGCGCATTTCATTTGGAATGAATATGGCGGCAGCTTGGGAGGCCCGATCATCAAGAACAAGACGTTCTTCTTTGTTGCCTACGATGGCAGCCGCAGCCGTTTGGGGAGTTCGGGTATTGCTTTCGCGCCCAGCACCACACAGATCGGGCAGGCGGAGACCGCTTTGGCCGGGGCCGGCCAGACACCGAATGCTCTCGGTTTGACGATTCTGCATCTGTATCAACCCTATTCCGGCCAGTTCGCCGTCAGCGGCGTAGGCAGCCAGACACCAGACAACTTTTCCGTCAAGGTCGATCAACGGTTGGGGACTAGCGATCAGTTGGCAGGCCGCTATCTGTTTGGCAACGGCAAAGACAACTTTCCGCAGGGCTCCGATTCACCTGGCGGAGGCTCGCAGCTGCGGCAATACTACGGAGAAACGCCGATCCGGCCGCAGAATTTCGCCATCAGCGAATCGCATACTTTCTCACCCAAGCTGATCAACGTCTTCCGCCTCTCTTACAACCACGTTCATCTCGGGTTCGAACCGGCTGACAGCAGCTTTAATCCGGCTTCCATCGGGCTGGATACCGGCGTAGGTCCTGAAGACTACGGCCTTCCCGAAATCGATGTGGGCTCGGCGGTTTTCGAGAATCTAGGCATCAACCCGAGTTGGCCGCGAGCGCGGACCAGCGAGACGTTCCAATGGAACGACGACGCGGCGTTCAGCCGCGGCAAGCATAGCCTTCAGTTCGGTGCGAATTGGGAACTGAACAAAGTGTTTGGCTTCAACGACGACAACTTCCGTGGATTGTTCAGCTTTGATGGCACGTATGCGCAAACTCCGATAACGAATGGTGGACTCGGTCTCACCGGCCTAACACCTCAGGTCGCGGATCTGGTCGACCTGTTGGCTGGGCGTCCTGACCCGAATTCGACAAACATATCGCGCGGCAGCACGCGTTTCGACATTCATCAGAATGTCGTCGGCCTCTACGCCAACGATACCTACCAGTTGACGCACAATCTCACCCTCATTGCCGGCCTGCGCTGGGATTTCTTCGGGGTTCCGCAGGAAGACCGTGGGCGCTTCTCGAATTTCTTCCCGAGCCAGGGACTGGTCCCGGTACACGGCGATATCTACCAGAACGTGTATAAGAATTTCTCCCCGCGGGTCGCGTTTGCGTATTCACCTTTTACCTTCCACGGCCTCCACACCGTAGTCCGAGCCGGCTACGGAATCTACTATGTGGATAGCCCGCTGGACGTGCTGGTCGGCCAGTCGTATAACTTCACCAACAGCAATCCGGGTCTTGCCACAAATCCGATCAACGGTCTGGGCAGTTATTCGAACGGTCTTGTGAACATCGCGGCGCCAGGCATCGCAGCGCCGATCCAGCCCAACGTTCCCATCTTCGGGACGAGCACGAGCGTGACGCCGGGGGGGGCGCCTCTGAACCTGATCGCGGTAAATCCAAACCTCAAGTCTCCGTACGTAGAGAGCTGGAACCTGAACGTGGAGCAAGAACTGATGGCGGCCATGGTTTTGCAGATCGGCTATGTCGGTTCCAAAGGCACCCACATCTACAGTTTGCCGGACGTGAACATGCCTCCCCCAGGCAGCTTCGCGAACGAACAAGTGAACCGTCCCTACTACAGCCAATACCCGCAGTTCGGACAGATCAACACCATCAACTCGACCAACAACTCGAGTTACAACTCGCTGCAAGTTCAGCTGAAGACTAAGAACTTTCACGGTTTGACGACCGAGTTCGCCTACACCTGGGCGCACGCGATCGACGACGCCTCCGAAACCATGGACTTCTTCGGCACCAGTGGATTTGTGCCGAAAGATTCCCAGAATCCAGGGCTCAATCGAGCCAACTCCGAATTTGACGTGCCGCAAGCTATCTCTGCCTCTTACGTTTACCAATTCCCGTCGTTCACGCACAGCAAAGGGATGGGGTACCTCGTGAATCAGTGGCAGTTGTCAGGCGTTGTCAGTTGGCACGATTCCATGTACCTGCCGGTTCTGACGTATGACGACGTCAGCGGTACGGGTGAACTGCACGACGTGCCGAATTGCGTGGGTCCTTTGGTGACGCAACTCAAGAACTTCAAAATACCTTACGTCGTGAGCGGGTATGCCGAACCAAATCCTGGAACTTTCGGGAATTGCGCGCGCAACAGTCTTCCGGCGCCGTGGCTTACGCAGTGGGATTTCTCGGTCGCAAAGTGGTTTCCGATCAGCGAGCGGGTGAAGCTGCAATTCCGGGCCGACGGTTTCAACTTCCTCAATCACGCCAATTTTGGCAATCCTGCGTCGGTTTACGGAGCTGAGTTCGTTGGTGGCACGGCCGACGTTGTGAATAACGACTCGCACTTCGGTGAGGGCGCCCAGCGCGAGTTTCAGCTCAATATGAAATTGATTTTTTGAAGCACTACGCAATCCTCCCCCGGAGCAGGAGTAGCGCAACCTTCCGTGGCGCGCTGCTCCTGCCGTCGGAATTCCGCCTGACAGGAAGAACGCGATGCTAAGCAGCCCCGAGGTACAAGCGATTCGATCGCGATTCCCCCTCCTCCGGAACAAGATCTATCTGAACAGTTGCTCGCAAGGAGCGCTGTCGGACGCCGTGGAGGACGGTCTTCGTGAGTACCTGGCCAGCTGGCATGAGTATGGTTCACCGTGGGATATTTGGGTCGAAAGATATGAGGCAGCACGGTCGCAGTTCGCCGGTTTTATCGGCGCCACCGCCGATGAAGTTGCCATCGTCCCCTGTGCATCGGCTGGCATGAACTCGATTGCCAGCGCTTTGACGTTTGATCGCCGGAAGAAAGTGGTGATGGGCGAATTCGAGTTTCCCACCATGGGCCATGTTTGGCTGGCCCAGCGGAAGCGCGGAGCACAAGTCGAATTTGTCAACGCCGTGGGCAATTCGATTCCGACGGAGAATTACGAGCGCGCAATCGACCGTCAAACTCTCATCGTTCCCCTGACCGGAGTTTGCTTCATGAATGGCTTCCGGTCGGCAGTCCGCGAAGTTGTTCCGCTTGCGCACGCCAATGGCGCGCTGGTCATGCTGGATGATTACCAGGACTGTGGCACTCGGCCGGTGAACGTTCGAGCTGCAGATGTCGACTTCTATGTAACCGGAACTCTGAAGTACCTTTTGGGACCACCCGGCTTGGCATTTTTGTATGTCCGCAAGGAGTTGATCGCATCTCTCCAGCCCACGATTACAGGCTGGTTTGCGCAAAGCAATCCTTTCGCCTTCGACGTGAAATGTTTCGATCCTGCTGCTTCGGCGCGCAGGTTTGAAGCCGGATCTCCTGCCGTGCCCAATATCTATGCTGCCATGCGGGGCATTGAGTTATTGCAGGAAATCGGACTAGACAACGTATCCTGGCAAATCCACGAACTGACAAGCGCACTCTTAAACGGGGCGCAGCAATTGGGCCTGAGTGCTAAAACACCAACCAGCAGCGTGGGGCCTCTGGTCGTTTTGCAATGCAAGGACGCCGCCCGGTTGGTCGAAAAACTAGCGGCCAGCGGGATCGTGTGTTCCTGTCGCCACGACGGGCTACGCCTTTCTTTCCATGTCTACAATACTCTCGAGGATGTACGGGCAGTGCTCCAAGTGTTAGAACATAATCTCGACCTGCTGGTCACCGGCACGGCCACTGTGAGCGGCGACTGAAATGGATTTTGAGAGCGTTCGCGAACAATTTCCCGCGCTTCTACACAAGACGTTTTTGGATGCCGCGTGCGTAAGCCTTGCCCCTCGTGTGGCCACCGACGCGATCCGAAATTTTCTCGACATGACGCTGCTTTGCCCGGCGCGGTCGTCCACTCTGCATCACATTTCGATGGATGAAATGCGCGCTCTTGCCCGGCCGGAAGCCGCGCGGCTGATCAATGCAGGCGAAGATGAGATCGCCTTGGTGGAAAGCACCAGTCACGGGCTCAGCATCGCTGCCCAATCGATTCCCCTTTCGCCTGGCGACCGCGTGCTTATCTCTGATTTGGAGTTTCTGGAAGTAGCCGTGCCCTGGATCCAACTGGCGACGCGGGGCATTGGCATCGATGTTGTCCGCAACCAGGGCGGGGAAGTGAGAGTGGAGAACATTGCGGAGCGATTGTCACCGAACACAAGAGTCGTCTGCATGAGTACGGTGCAGTGGAGTAATGGCTTCCGATGCGATCTCGAGAAACTCAGTTCTCTTTGCGCTGACAAGGGAGTATGGCTTGTCGTGGATGCCATCCAGCAGCTCGGCGCAATTCCACTCGATGTGCAAAAGACGCCGGTGGACTTTCTTGCCTGCGGCGGGCATAAGTGGCTCAATTCTCCGTTTGGCACGGGCTTTTTGTACATCCGGCGGGAGGCGTTGCGAAAACTGCTACCGCCTCTTACTGGTTACATGAACGTGGAGCCGCCGCAAGGTGGATGGGGAGCCCATTTCCAGACACCATCGATCCGGCCGGTCATGGATTATGAATTCACGAAAGGCGCGCGAGTTTACGAGGTTGGGGGGACGGCAAATTACGCCGGAGGTGTCGGATTAGCGGCTGCGCTGAAAATGATTCACTCTCTCGGCCAGGACCGCATCGCCGAGCACACCTACGCCTTGACCGATCACCTCATCGAAGGACTACAAGCCCTCGACATTGAGATCGTGACGCCGGTCGCGCGCCAGCATCGTTCCGGGATCGTGACCTTCAGCATTGGCTCTGCGGCAGAAAACATCCGACTGATGGACAAGCTCCTCGAGCTGAAGATCTTAGTTTCGGTGCGCTATACATCGAATGTAGGCGGGGTACGAGTCTCCTGTCATTTTTTCAACAATATCGCCGACATCGACCGGGTGCTCGAAGCCGTCGAATCGGCTGTACCGCGCAAGAGCAACGGACCGGTTGCCGCGAAGGCGAATAGGCAGAATTAAAATGCGCGCGGAATTCTCTGTTGAGGTGATCTATGCGTGAAAGAGCGGCCAACCTGGCGGAGTTCCCCGTAGATCGTGTGCGACAGATGTTTCCTGCGTTGAATCGGCCCGGGAGTTCCATGTTCTTCGATAATGCCGCGGGAGCCCAAATCCCCCAGAAAGCACTGGACGCGGTTGCCGACCACCTGCTCACGCGAAGCGTGCAGCGCGGCGGTTGCTACCGGGAAAGCCAGGAAGTGGATGCCACGATCGCCCAAGCCCGGAAATCAGTGGCAGTTTTTCTGAACGCGGCCGATCCCGATGAGATTGCATTCGGTATGAATGCCACGTCGTTCATGCGCTTGGTAAGCCTCGCAATGGGGCAGACTCTGGCGGAGCGGCGCGAAATCATCGTGACGGATCTCGATCATGAGGCCAACGTCGCAACCTGGCTGGCCCTGGAGCGTGAAGGTGCGGTCATGCGGTGGTGGAAGGTAGCTGACGACGGCACTCTGCGTCTGGCTGACCTGGAGCCACTGCTCTCTTCCCGGACGCGGCTGGTAGCCTGTACGGTAGCGTCGAATGCTTTAGGAACGATGATAGACGTGGCCGAGGTGGCGAGGAGAGCCCATGCCGCGGGTGCCGAGGTCTTCCTCGATGCGGTGCAGTACGCGCCCCACGGCTCCATCGACGTCAGGGCCTGGGGATGCGATTATCTGGTCTGCTCCGGCTACAAGATCTTCGCTCCACACATGGGCTTCTTGTGGGGCCGGCGCGCGGCTCTGGAGGCTCTGCCAACCTTCCGCGAAGAATTCATCCCCAATACTCCGCCCTCAAAAATCGAGGTGGGAACGTTTGTTTACGAGAATGTTGCAGGTATGAACGCAGCGATTGAATACTTGGCGGAACTCGGACAACTGTGTGACGGAGACGGAAACGATGGCTCGAGTTCGCGTCAACGCCTGGTGAGTGCGATGGAGGCCATACGCCATTACGAACGTGGCCTGTCCGGCGCGCTGCTGGCGGGTATCGGCGCAATCAAGGGAGCAACGGTGTACGGCATACAAGACCCGCAAGCTATTGCGCAACGGCTGCCGACGTTCTTGTTCAATCTTGCGGGCGTTCCACCCGCTACCGTAGCAGCCAAGCTGGCCGACAAGGGGATTGCAGTGCGGGATGGCAATATGTATTCGCCGAGGCTGATGAAACGGCTAGGATTGAGCGAGGGCGGCGCGGTGCGAGCCTCGCTCGTGCACTACAACACGCAGGATGAGATCCGCAGGTTCGTCGACGCGTTGGCGGAGATCGCTGGCAATTAGTTTGCATAACATGTCATGTCTGCCGCGTCTGGCGAGAATGCAAGCAGGCGGAAAGTCATAATGACAAACGCGGAGCCTGCCGGCGAGCAAGCATTCAACTCGACGCACTCGTCGCAGAACTTGCAGCGTCGATTGACCGAGCGCCAGATCTCGATGATTGCCATTGGCGGCGCCATTGGGGTCGGTCTCTTCCTGGGCAGTAGCGTAACCATTGACCTTGCCGGTCCGGCAGTCATTCTTAATTATCTTCTTGGGGCAATTCTGGCCCTGATCGTAGCCTACTCAGTGGCTGAGATGGCCGTGGTCCATCCCGTGGCCGGGGCGTTTGGTATCTATGCCGAGCGCTACCTGAGTCCGTGGTTTGGCTTCACCGTGCGTGCGACTTACGGACTGGTTCAGATGGTGGCCATTGGCGCCGAGGTTACAGCAGTAGCCATCTATTTTCGGTATTGGTTTCCTGGAACGCCACAGTGGCTTTGGGTTGCAGTAGTTTCCCTTGCACTTGTGGCCATCAATGCCGTACAGGTTGGTAATTTTGGTGAATTCGAGTATTGGTTCGCCTTTGTGAAAGTGGTCGCGATCATCGTTTTCATCTTGATTGGGATCGCGCTAATCACTGGCTTGTCCCCCCGTCCAGCCGTGGGATTCCGAAATCTGGTTGCCTATGGCGGCTTCCTGCCGCATGGGTATCGTGGCATGTGGCTGGCCTTTACTCTCACCATTTCGAGTTACATGGGGGTTGAGGTGATTGCGGTCACGGCCGGCGAGACAGAGCGGCCGGAAAAAGCGATTCCACGCGCCATGCGTACGATGGTCTTCCGTCTAATCCTGTTCTACGTTCTGGCGATGACCGTGATGGTCACCGTGTCTCCCTGGAACCGGATCGGTGACGGAACCATCAGTGGCAGTCCATTCGTACGCGTCTTCGCGGCCATTGGCGTTCCCTACGCGGCCGCGATCATGAATCTGGTTGTGATCACGGCGGCGCTTTCCAGCGCGAACACCGACCTCTACCTCACCACCAGGATGCTGTTTTCTCTCGCGCGGGGACACTATGCGCCTGCGCCCTTGGGGCGTTTGGGCCGGAACGGGGTGCCGCATCGGGCGCTAGCGGTTTCGAGTTTAGGAATGATCGTCGCGATTTTACTGGCGATTTACGTCCCCAAAGGCGCGTTTCTCCTCATGTACGGTTCGGCAGTCGCAGGCATGTACTTTGTTTGGATCGTCATCCTCCTGGCCCACCTGCGGTTTCGCCGTTCCATCGGTACGAAGGTAAACGATTTGCCGTTGCGCCTCCGGCTGTTTCCGGTCTCCAGCATCATGGGTATTTTATTTCTCGTTGCCGTCGGGTGCAGCACCTTCTATGTGGAGGGCCTGCGCTATTCAGTTCCGATTTTTGCGGCGCTCCTGGCAGGAATGAGCCTTGTGTATTGGAAGGTTCAGCATCACTAGAGCGAATTCAGAGTCGGGAAGTGCATGGGATTGGGGGATAGAGAATCCCTGAAGTATTTTGCTGGATTGGAGAGCGTGATTCGAATCCGCGCAAATGGCAAGTCATAGCCGTCGAACCTCTTGTCCCGCCGGGGTTCCGGCCCTGGGATTCCCAAACTAGAATAGGGGCGTCAGATCCCGCGGGCGCTGTACGCGAGCGCAGTCTGCCGCGGGAACAAACCCGACTTCAGCAAGACCATCACCAGAGTAAAATCGCCGGTTAGTTCACAGGCGGCAATGAGTAAAACGAGCCCGGTCGCTTGCACGTGACTCTGAACCACCGAGAGCAGCAGAGTAGCCAGTAGTCCGACCAGCAGAACCAATCCGAAGAACACGCGTGCATACGGCCCGCTCAACCACTGGCGCAGAGTCTCGCGCGCGGCGGGTAATGAGCGGTTCATGCGCGCCAGGTACACTGCGAGGACGACAAAATTGACCACCAGCAATCCGTGTTCGAGGTTGGGAAGAAAGCCTGGAATTGCCTCTCCGCGGAGTTCGCGAATCGTCAGCGACAACGTGGTTCCGCCCAGGGTCGCATACATCAGGAGCAGCAGCGGGAGCAGGCGCGTCCGCCAGAAAGCAACACCCGGGGAAGAGTTCATGACGAATCCATCGTAGAACATGATGACGACCGCGGACAGAACCGCGATTGCAGTGGCCGCGCCGTTCAGCCAGCCGGACAGTTGCCATGCGGGCCCCAGGACGCGAGGTAAGAGCAGAATCAGGCCACTCACCGCAAACAATCCCATGGCCCAGATGCCACGCGCAATCCATGAGCGATCGGGACGCATCGCCGCCCGCCAGAAACGCTCCGGCCGGCCGAGAAAAAGCAAGTGCGCGGTGTTCTTGCCGACGACTACGATCAGGTACCCGACCAGCATCCCGGCCGTGTGATCTGTGAGCAACGCCAGGACAAACAATCCCGCGCCCAGACCGCCGAGGAAGAAAGCGGTGCCGATCAGCCAGTTCCAAAACGTTGGCGGTAGTACCCAAACGCGAAACGGTGGTTCGCGATTCCAACACTTTGTGTGGTCACTGTCTCTCCCTGCTTCCTGCGCCGGATTTCACTATTCGTCCAGGTACCACACGTTGGGATTTGTGTTGTACTCGGGCGACAAGGTCCAACCCTTCCGATCTTTGACTAGCAACTGCAGCTTGCCGTTTGGATCCTCCACCTCGCCAAAGATGCGAGCATCCGTTGGGCAAGTTATGACGCACGCTGGTTCCAGACCCTGGTCCACGCGAGGCGCGCACAGCGTGCACTTGATATTGGTGCCTTCTTCAAAATCCAGGAACTTGATCGCTTCATACGGCGTTAGACCGTCCGTGCCGTAGCCCATGAGCAGGCCTTTCGCGACGAAGTGACGGTTCATGTATGGACAGGCCACGTTGCAGGCGCGGCAGCCGATGCACTTTTCCTTGTCCACCAACACAATTCCATCCGCACGGATGTAGGTGGCGCCGGTGGGACAGGCTTCCGCACAAGGCGCGTCCGAGCAATGATTGCAAAGCACCGGCAGGAAGGTTCGCTTGGTTGCGGGGTAAGTCCCCACTTCGCGCGTCACTACTCGGGCAAAGTGCACGCCCTCGGGTGTACCGTTTTCCTGCTTGCAGGCGAGGGTGCACGAATTGCAGCCGATGCACCGCTTCAGGTCGATCACCATTCCGTATCTAGCCATGGGCGCTCCGTCAGCCGCCGTGCAGGTGTCGCAAGATCGCCATGGTGACGACCTCCTCGCCTCCCTGCAGGCGCCTGTTCAACTGATCCGCTTTCAAACTCAGACCATCTACCACCACCGCGAAATCGCCGCGCAAACGTCCGTCGCAAACCAGGTTGTCATAGAGGGTGCGTCCGTCCAGCGTCGGCAACTGGCGCAGGACATCGGCGATCGTGGCATTGTCAATCTCGACTTCCACCGTCCGCCGGCTGAATCCCAGCATCTTGCGCGTCGTCCCCAGTGCCGCAAGCTTTGCGCTCGTCATGACGCCCCCTAGGCTCGAACCCGTTCCACTCGCACCCGCGCCGTCGATTCCAATCCACCCGTGGCGCTGTCGGTATATCGCATCGATCCCGTCAGCAGCCGGTTGAAGTGCGTACCGCGTTCCTTCGCCCGGTCGTTGGTCACGACGTACCGCGTCAGGGTGTTGCTGACTCCGAACACCTGCGGATGGATGCCTTCGATCACCTGCGCGAAGCCCTCAATGCTTCCGGCCGGCGAAGTCAGGCGGATCCGGTCTCCGGTTTTCAATCCCAGCTTTCTCGCGGTCAGCGAGTTGATCAAAACGCCGCCATGGACGGAGTCTTTCTCGCTCACCTCGGAGAGCCAGGGCATCACCACCGTGTCGGCGAAAGTGTGCAGGCCCTCCTTGAAGGTAATCGCGAAGTATTCGTAGCCCGCCTTCTCGTCCTCGATCACCTGCGAGTTTTTCCAGAACGGCAAGGGCTGGTAGTTATCGAGCGGCCAGTCTTTCAATCCCACCTCGGTAAAGTTGCGCCGCATGTCCTCTCCCGTTCGCAGGATGAACTCAAAATAAAACGGGACGCGCAGATCGCCATAGGGCATGTAGGTTTCTTCCGGAGTGCGGTAGCGCACCGCGTGCCCGTGCTCCTTGAACCAGTCCAGTCCTTTGTCATCCCCGTAGACGCTGCGCGCGTACTGGTCCCAAAACTCCTCGACGCTGTAACGCTTTTCCGAATCGAGGAGATACTTCGGCTGTGCGGTATAACCGCAGACCATGTTCAGGACGTCATTCCAGTCATC
>Ga0181532_10004119_pt1 | contig 12830 bp, 13 predicted proteins | sample PEATcosm2014_Bin_33_FD_119768 | JGI IMG/M metagenome (GOLD analysis project Ga0181532, IMG submission 119768) | Peatland microbial communities from MTU Mesocosm Facility, Houghton, MI, USA - PEATcosm2014_Bin11_30_metaG | ecosystem: Environmental > Terrestrial > Soil > Wetlands > Peat | place...
ACTTCGTATTTTTCGAGTGCGGATTCGTTTGCCATGATTCGCGGCGGGCATATTGATTTGAGCGTGCTGGGCGCAATGGAAGTGGATGAGACGGGGAGCCTGGCGAACTGGATGATCCCGGGAAAAATGGTGAAGGGGATGGGCGGGGCGATGGACCTGGTGGCGGGGGCGCGGCGCGTGGTGGTGGCGATGGAGCATACGACGCGCGAAGGGGCGCCGAAAATATTGAAGAAGTGCACGTTGCCGCTGACCGGAGTTCGAGTCGTCGACACCATTGCGACGGAGATGGCGTACATTCGCGTGACGAAGGATGGATTGGTGCTGGAGGAAATCGCGCCGGGACTGACGGCGGAGGATGTGCAGCGGGCGACTGAGGCGCGGCTGATTGTGAGTCCGGGGTTGAAGGTGATGGAGAGTTAGAGAATCAACGCAGCCCCGGACGCATTCGTCCGGGCATTGTTCAAATGCTCAGTTTCGGTGGTACCGCGGGCGGACGAATGCGTCCGCCGCCACGTAAACCCATAAACCGAAGTCAAAGCGGCGGACAGGAGTGTCCGCCCCACATGATCCTACCCGCAGAATCTTACGCGGCAGCGATGCGGCGGATCAGGTCTTCCTGTTCTTGTTTGTTTTCGGCGCCGATGGTGAAGGCGTCGAGCAGGTTCAGCGATAAGGCATATTTGATGGCTTCGTCCTGACGGGTGCGTAGCGCGCCTGCGCCTAGGATTTTCATGCCTACGACCGCTTTTCCGGCGGTCTTCATTTCTTTTAGAACCCCAAGAACTGTCGCCGGATCCGCGTCCATGATGGCGCCGACGGGGTTGATGCGGGCCAGATCGATTTCGACCCAGGGGGACTTGGCGGCGGCGCGCAGGGCATCGATGGAGTGGCAGGAGCAGCCGTGGGTGCGGATGATCCCTTTTTGTTTGGCCTCGGAGAGCGCGTCCATGGCGCCGTGGAAGCGGTCGGTCCAGTCGGCCTCGGTGACGCAGTGCATCAGGCAGACGTCGAGATAGTCAGTGCCAAGTTCGCGGCGGAAGCGGTCGAGATCGGCGCGCATGCCGGCGGCGTCGCGCGCCCAGGATTTGGTGAGCACGGTAACTTTGTCGCGCTGCACGTGCTTAAGCGCTTCGGCGACGTGAGGATGGCTTCCGTAAGAATCGGCGGCGTCGAAGAAGCGCAGGCCGTGGTCGTATCCGTTGAGCAGAAGATCGGAGAGGCCTTTGACGCCGAGCGCGGTTTGATGCGAGTGATGCTCGGAGCCGACGGTGCCGGTGCCCATGGCGAGGCGGCTGGTTTTGATGCCCGTGCTGCCGAGCGTGACGGTGTCAGAGGCGGCGAACTTCGTGGAAAGCGTCTGCTCGGCGATGGCGCTTAGGATGGATTTGGATGAGAGCCAGACTGCACCAGCGGCTGTTGCGGAGCGAACGAGGAATTCGCGACGACGCATGGGAACCTCCTGAAGAGCTTCACCACAGAGGACACGGAGGACACAGAGGAAGCTTATGGAAATTCCTGCTTAGGCCTCAGCGTTTTCCTGGTGGCATCTGTATCAGGCTACACCAACTGGTGGGAGCCGGGGAAGGGCCGGCGAATCGGACTAAATGCGAAACGGAGCGGCCAGCAGGCGGAAGGGCAGCGTGATGGCCAGGAAGACGATCTCCAGAACGCCGTGGACAGCGACGCCGACAATGCGGAACGGCAGCAGGAACAGCCAGACCAGGGGATAGGCAATCAGCGCCAGCAAGGCGAGGGGCCAGCAGAGAACGAAGAGAATGCACCAGAGCAGGAACGCGAACATGGGGGAACCTCCTTCTCTCTGAATGATTGTACGTCTGGGGCTGGGGAAAAGTTCCGTAGTTCGTTCGTTGATTCGAAGTCTCATTCGAACTGCTTGCGGAAGGCGGCGAACTGCTGCTGGACTTCGGAGAGTTCCTGGCGGAGGATCGAAATCTCTTGCTCCAGATGAGCGATGCGCTCGGTGGTGGAAGCAGCAGAACTCGTGGCCGGATGCGCGGGCGAGTCGCCCGCGCCCACACTGGTCCCACTTCCTCCACTTATATCCGGTGGATTCCCGGAGAACAGGTGCATGTAGCGGGATTCTTTGGTGCCGGGCTGGCGGGGCAGGATGGCTGCCAGCGGCGGTTCGCGCTGGGCGAGACGGTCAAGCGTGGAGACCACATCGTCGAGGGCTTCGAAGTGGTACATGCGGTCGGTGCGGTTGCGGAGTTCGCCGGGAGTCTGCGGTCCGCGGAGCAGGAGCACGCAGACCACGGCAATTTCGCGGCGATCGAAGTTGAAGACTTCCTGGAGGCGGTGTTCGAATTTTGTGACGCGGCTGTCGGCGCCGCTGGCCGGGCCCGCCAGGCGTTTTTCCTGCAGCGTGGCGAGGGCGTCGCGAACCGCGGACTCGTCGAGGGTCATCACCGGGTCGCGATTGTTTTTCTGGTTGCAGGCGTTGACCAGGGCGTTGAGTGAGAGGGGGTAGTAGTCGGGCGTGGTGATGTCTTTCTCGATCAGGGAGCCGAGGACGCGGGTTTCGAGTTCGGTGAGGAGCATAAACTTGTCCAGAGTTGTGATTTTAATTCAAGCCACTGTGGTGGGGAGATCGAAAGACGCAGCATCACCACAGGGGACACAGAGGACCAAGTCAAAATCCCCACCCTGTCGCACACAACGCGACAAGGGTGGGGCACCCTCGAGTCTTCTTAGAACAACGCGGTGGAGCGGCGCTTCCAGGGTTTGCCTTTTTCTTTCGCCATGGTCTCCATGTCGTTCACGTAGGCTCCGGCTTGGGTGAGGACGTGGTGCAGGTCGTTGCCGATGCTGATGAAGGTGAATCCTTTTTCGAGGAATTCGCCGACCCGGGCTGTGCCGAACAGGAATAGGCCGAGGATGACGTTGTTTTTGCGGGCATGCTCGATCAGTTTTCTCGTTGCCGCATCGAGTTCGGGTGAAGTGTACATGTGGGGGAACTCGTATTTGTTGTAGAGGCCCATCGACATGCAGAGATCGTTCTGGCCGAGGAAGAGAATGTCGACGCCGGGGACGGCGGCGATTTCGGCGATGTTCTCGATGCAGGAGGCGGTCTCGACTTGCAGCGCGACGATCCCTTCGTTGTCCCACGTGCCGGCGTAGCCGAGAAGCCCAGCTTTGTTCATGCTGCGCTGCGGAAAATAGACCGAGCGCGTGCCGACGGTCGGATACTTCATGCAACTGACGGCCTGACGTGCCTCTTCGGCGGTGTTGATGTAAGGGACGAGCACGCCGTCGGCGCCCATGTCGAGAGATTGCTGGATGCCGGGGCGGTCGTCGTATCCGCCGACGCGGACTAGAGATTTCGCGCCGCCGTTCGAGATGCCGCTCAGCATGGCCGAAAGTTTTTCGTAGCCCATGGGGCCGTGCTGCGAGTCGACCAGGAGCCAGTCGTATCCGCTATGCGCGAGTTGCTCGGCGACGGTGGGGCTGTGGGCGTTGAGGAACAGGCCTATTTTTGGAGTGCCGGCACGAAGTTGCTTTTTGAATTCGGATCCGCTGAGGGCGGGGTCGGGCATGGGAATCCTCCCTGGTCGAATTGAAGAGTGTACCGTATAGGGCGATTCGGGCGGCGAATTCGGGATGAATTTTTCGGGAGGTGTGACCCGGGGATAGGTCGTCGTCGAAATCAAAATCCCCACCCTCTCGCAAAAGGCGCGAGAAGGATGGGGCACCCGGGCCGGAATGACAAATGTTATGGCGAGCGCCTATAGTTGGGTTCTAGTGAGGGCGGCATGCGACTGCTTTTGAATTGGGTGTTGAGTGCGATTGCGGTGTGGGTTGTGTCGAAACTGGTGCCAGGCGTGCACGTCAGCGGGCCGGCGGCGGCGCTGATTGCGGCGCTAGCGATTGGGTTCATCAACGCGACGCTGGGATTCGTGTTGAAGATTATTACGTTTCCGCTAACTCTGCTGACGCTGGGATTGTTCTGGCTCGTGATCAATGCGCTGATGCTGGAACTGGCGTCGGCGGTGGTGCCGGGGTTTCAGGTGCGGGGATTCTTCGCCGCGTTCGTGGGCGCGATTGTGCTGAGCCTGGTGAACCTGGTGCTGAAGGCGATCGTGATGCCCTCGAAGGACGAGCGCTAGACGCTCGCTTTCCGAAAAACAATAAACCACAGAGGACACGGAGCACACAGAGGAATTCTCTCGGTTCACGCTACTCGTTTTTCGGAACTGACTTCTTCGGTTTGATCACCTGCCAGTCTTCTTCTTTGAGAACCCTTCCCAGACTGCTGAATTCTCCGGCGCCTTGCAGGAATTCGCCGCCGTCCATGCGGATGACTTCGCCGTTGATGTAGCCCGAGCCGTCGCTCACCAAAAACGCCGCGAGATTGGCTAACTCTTCGACTGTGCCGAAACGATGGAGCGGGTTGCGGTCGAGGGCGAGGGTTTCAAGTTGGGGAAGCGGGACCACGCGAGAAAATGCGCCCTGCGTGGGGATCGGGCCGGGTGCGATGGCGTTCATGCGAATGCCGCGGTTTCCCCACTCGACCGCGAGGCTGCGGGTGAGGGCTTCGACTCCGGCTTTGGAGACGGCGGAGGGAACAACATAGGCGGATCCCACCGGCGCGTAGGTGGCCGAGATGCTGAGAACCGTGCCCGGATGTTTGGCGGCAAGCCAGCGGCGGCCGCAGGCCATGGTGCAATTGAGCGTGCCCATCAGAACTATACCGATGACGGAGTTCCATGCGCCGGGAGACAGTTCTTCGGTACGCGCGATGAAGTTTCCGGCGGCGTTGTTGACCAGGATGTCGAGGGGAGCTTCGCTCCAGATGGAATCGATCATGGCCTCGACGGCTTCAAGACTGCGGACGTCGCAGGGGATGGCGTGGATGGTTCCCTTGGCGGAGAGTTCGGACGCGGTCTGTTCGAGAATTCCTTCGCGGCGGCCGCAGATGTGGACGGTGGCTCCGAGTTCGAGAAAGCGTGCGGCCATGCCTTTGCCGAGGCCGGTGCCTCCGCCGGTGATGAGGATGCGCTTGTGGGCGAGGAGATCGGGAGTGAACATAGGAAATTGAGTGATTGGATGATTTATGGTTGAAAACCACTCGCGCGACGCAGCTATAGGCTTTTAATTACAAATTAATAAGTCACACAACTTCTGCAATGAGTTACGACACTCAGGCCGAGGCACTTTACCATACTCATATCAATCTCCAATGAAGCGCAAGTAGTTATGCGGTTTTCTCTGGCACTCCTCGGCCAATCTGCGAATATCCAAGGCAATCTTGCGTTGCTTGGGATCCGCCAAGGTTTGTGTCAAGCGATCCCATTCGGCGAGGAATCCGCGCATTTGGAGCCCGTTGAAGATTGTATTGCCATACTCGTCGATGTATTGAAGCATTGGGTACGCAGAGTCACCAAATGGCAACCAATCATTGATCACAGTTTCTAAGGCGTTCGGAACAATTTGTTCCAGCTTCTTGTTGTCTATCGTCTGTAGTGCAACCTTAATTGGCATATATCCTCAATTGCAGGCTATGCGGAAGCCGTAGTCGGCGTATTGGAATTCTGGGGGGATGCTGGAGCGGGCGGAGCAGCGGGCGACTTTGATGTGGTGGCGCCAGGATCCGCCGCGGGAGGATTTGCGCGGCGGCTTCATCGGGCTTATTTCCGGGCCGCGCGGGTTGCGCTCGGGCGACGTGGCGTAATAGTTCGGGTCATACCAATCGCTGCACCACTCGTGGACGTTGTCGCAAATATCGTAAAGGCCGAAGGCGTTGGGGGCGTAGCGGGCAACGGGCTCGGGTTCGGTTTGCCAGCGCGTGGCGTAGTCGGAGAGGGATTGCGGGGGATCGTCGCCCCAGGGGAATTGTTTTTGTTCGAGGCCGGCGCGAGCGGCGTGCTCCCATTCGGCTTCGGTGGGCAGGCGGTAGGAGCGGGCGGTCTGCGAACTCAACCATTCGCAGAAACGGGCGGCTTCGTTCCAGGAGACTCCGGTTACCGGTTGCTGCGGATGTTTGAAGTTTGGGTCCTGCCAGAATGGCGGTGGAGTTGCGCCGGTCGCGGTGAGGAAGCGCGCGTATTCGGCGTTGGTGACTTGCGTGGCGGCCAGCAGGAAGGCATCGATCCAGACGCGATGGATGGGGCGTTCGCAGTCCTGGCCGGAATTGGAACCCATCAGGAACCAGGCGGCGGGGATGGCAACCAAAACCGGTTCGAGCGAGAGGGCTGGAATTTCGGGCTGTACTGGAGGAATCGTCATGGCTGTTGCCGACGGATCTCTTCGAAGGTAAAGTTTACCAGCGCTGGACTTTGGAGGATGCGATGGCGGAGAAGAAATTGCGGTTCCAGGCGAAGATTCAGGGGAGAGAAGCGGGAGTGGTGGCGGCGATTGCGCCGCCGGTCGACGTGATTGAGTACTTTGGGACGCGGGCACGCGTGCCGATCCGCGGGACGATTAACGGGTTTGCATTTCGTTCGTCGCTGATGCCTTGCGGTGGCGCTCGGATGATGCCGGTGAACCAGACTTTGTGCCGGGGTGCGGGCGTGGTGCCGGGAGATATTGTCGACGTGGTGATGGAGCGCGACGTCGAAGAGCGCACGGTGGAGGCTCCGGCGGAACTCGAGCGAGAATTGGCGAAGAACAAAAAAGCGCAGGCGCGATGGGACGAGTTGGCGTTCACGCATAAGAAGGAGATGGCGAATTCGATTTCGGGAGCGAAGCAGGAAGAGACTAAGAAACGCCGGCTGGCTAAGGTGATGCAGGTGTTGAAGACGGGAGCGAAGTGGACGGGGTAGTGCGCGTTTTGAATGCTACTTAGAAAAGTCAAAGTCCCCACCCTCTCGCAAAATGCGCGAGAAGGGTGGGGCACCCTCGGGCTCAGAAATTCTTACGCAGTTGGCGCACTACCGTGGCGATGTCGTTGTCCTGGAAGAGGCGGATGGCGGCGATGCCGGCGGCTCCGGCGGCGAGGCAGGAACGGGTGTTCGCGAGGGTGATGCCGCCGAGGGCGAGGACCGGGATGTTCGCGTGACAGGCTTCGCCGAGAAGCTTCAAGCCGGCGGGGTGCGCGCCTTTCTTTTCGAAGATGGGGGCGAGGACGGCGAAAGTCGCGTTTTGAGTTGCGGCTTGGATCACTTCCGCTGGCGAGTGACAGGACGCTGCGATCAGCGGAGATGGTGGTGGGGTTGCGCGGGCGAGTCGCCCGCGCCCAGATGCGCTTTGCCAGATGGCCCTTGCTTCTGCTGGCGAGATGTCCTCGGAGCGGAGGTGGACGCCGTCGGCCTCGGTGGCGAACGCTACGTCGGTGCGGGAGTTGATGAGCAGAGCAGTTCTCAGTTCCCGGTCCTCAGTTCTCAGTTGAGCGATGATTCTGACAGCCTCTCTGGCCAGGGATTCCAATTGGCGCGTGGGGAGGTCTTTTTCGCGGAGTTGGATGTAGTCGACGCCGGCGCGGGCGGCCTCGGAGACTTTTTCGAGGAGGCGGCGACGGCGAGAGGGTTCGTCTCCGGGGAAAGCCATGCGGTCGGTGATGTAGTAGAGGAGAGAGCGTCCAGGCATCCGTTCCTAGGTCAACATCGGCGTTCTGACGAATCTTGTAATTTGGACCTCGTAGATGCACCGCTTGTCTTGGTTTACTTTTCTAAGGCGCGCAGCTTCTTGCTCAGCCTGCTCTCTTGCCGCCATTACCTTTACGACGGTCGCGTAGTTCTCTAGGCCTTTGGAGGAATCGATTCTCACGATGGCGTAAACATGAGGATATTTCGCATGCGGTTTATCTGTTGTGACCGGCATCTTGCTTACGGCCTCGTCTTTGCAATTTCGGGGAGCACTTCGCCTTCTTTTTTGGGGGCGCCGCCGAGGTGGTGTTTGGTCAGGCCGTCGCGCAGGTACTCAAACGCGTCTTCGGGGTTGTCGACCATCTTGAACTGGTTGACGTCCTCCGGGGAAATGGTGCCGGCATCGACGAAGGCCTGGAAGTTGAGGATGCGGTTCCAGTATTCGCTGCCGTAGATGACGACCAGGATTTTTTTGGCCAGCTTGTCGGTTTGGGCGAGGGTAAGGATTTCGAAAAGCTCGTCCATGGTGCCGAAGCCGCCGGGGAAAATGACCAGGCCCTTGGCCAGATAAGCGAACCAGAATTTGCGCATGAAGAAATAGTGAAACTGAAAGTTCAGCGCCGGAGTGACGTAGCGGTTGGGACTCTGCTCGAAGGGCAGCTGGATGTTCAGGCCGATGGTCTTGCCTCCAGCTTCGTGAGCGCCGAGGTTGGCGGCTTCCATGATGCCGGGGCCTCCGCCGGTGGTGACGACGAAGCGGCGGCGGCGGGCGGGAATCTGGATGGACCACTTGGTCAGCATGAAGGCGAGGCGGCGCGCGTCTTCGTAGTAGCGGGCCATGTCGACGCCGGCCTGGGCGCGTTTCAGATCCTGTTCCAGCTGGGCGACGGGCTGGGCGGCGTGATTCTCCTCGATCGCGGCGAGGGCGTTGGTGGCGTCCTGGCGTCCCTGAAAGCGGGCGGAGCCGAAGAAGACGACGGTGTCCTGAATCTGCTCGCGGCGGAAGCGCGCCAGCGGTTCCTGATATTCCGCCAAAATGCGGAGGATGCGCCCGTCCGGGCTGTCGAGGAAAGTTTCGTTCTGGTAGGCAACCGGCGCGGATTTTAGATGGTCAGTCATAGATTGGGTCTCGCGTTCAGAATTCAGGGTACGAATCGCAGGCTATCAGGATACCAGCAGTATTCAGGGGCTGAAGTCGCGCCCTTTCAAAGCGGCATTCAGATCGAAACGGGGGCGGGATCAATGCTTGAACCAGGCGATCACGTAGGGGACGATGATTGCGATGACAGGCAGGAAACTCAACAGGATCGCCCATTTCTGCAGTTTCAACAACCCAATCCCCGTCACTGTGAAAAACGCTGCAATCCATCCAAGAAAACTCCAAGCCGGACCATGGTAGAGCATCTGGGACCGAAGATTCATCAAGTACAAATACCAGAACAAAATTGCGATGAGCAGTTCGAGTATGCCGAATACCCGCATCTCACGTCGCTGGCGATCCGTGTTGGCTGTTTTTCCCATCAGGTCCAAAACGTCGATCGGATCGATGAAACATTCAGCGTTACTGTTGTTCGTGGTAGTGCAGAGCCTCCCAGAATCCGATCCAGATATCGAGCAGGCCCAGGCCGCTGCAGAGGCCGCGGAAGAAGCCGTTGGCGACCACGTCGCGGAGCGCGGGAAACGACATCAGCAGATAGTTGTCGGTCCACTCCGGGGTCCACGGAAGAATGATCAGCAGCACCCCCGCGACCGCACTGATCAGAACGAAAAGAAAGACGGAAATGCGGTGCATCCAGACTTGCACGGGGCCGTGGCTGGAGCGGGTCTCGGCCTCGAGAGGAGGACCGAGAACGGCCGTGCCCGAGTCAGAATGAGGTGGCGCGGGCTCGGGCGGGGCACCGGGAGCGCTGGAAAAAGGAGTGAGGTCGGTCATGCAGAGCAACTCCGGCGGCGCGCATTGGACCCCGGGTAGGAAAAATTGGGCACAAAAGCCATCGCGCTATTCTACGACTTCAAGGCCTTAATGCGCTCGGCCACATCGCGATAGTCGATGTTGCTGCCGTAGACGTCCATGAAATGCTTGAGGGCCGAAGGCTTGTCGCCAGCGATTTCGTAAGCGGCGGCCAGTTCATAGTGAAGGGCGACGCGGGTTTCGCCGTCAATGGTGGGAACGGTAAGTGCCTTGTCATACCAGCGGACGGCGGCCTCAGGCACGCCTTTGTCGAGGAAGCATTGTGCCAGCCAGGTGTAGGTCTGCATGATCTGCGGGAACGGATGTCCATGATCGAATGCTTGACAGGCCTTTTGCAATTCTCCGATGGCCTCGTCGAGCAGGCCCATTTCGCGGAAAGCGATGCCGAGGTTGTAATGGGTTTCGGGATCTTCGTCGGTGGAAGCGCCGCCGGCTTCCAGATCCTGTTTGAGCTCGCCGAACATTTCAGCGATATCGATGCCGGCCTCTTCGCCAAACGGAGAAGCTTTGGCGGCGGGTGGAGCAGAGTGACTGGGCGCGGCAGGCGCGTGAGAAACCGGCGCGTGAGAAACCGGAATGGCAGGCGGCCGGGGAGCTTCGACAGGCCCATGCCAGGCTACCGACGCAGTTGCCACGGGCGCGTGCGCCGGAGCACTGTGGGACGCTGGAGTCGATGCATGCGCGACTGAGGCCGAAGCGGCGGCGCTTGCGGCCATCGGCGGAGCGCTCTGGGTTTTTGCGACAGCAGCGGACGGTTGCGGCTCGGCGACGGGTGCGGATTTCAGGAAGTCTTCCCCGAGGGACGCTTCGATATCGGCAACAAACTCACCCAGAACCGGGGCAGTTAGGCCGGCGGCCGCAGCAGGGTCGGAGTGCGCGGCGGCAGGCCGCGCAGAAGCTGGGGCGGCCGGCTTGCTAACGGTTCCCGGCAGAAAGTTGTCGCCCAACGAAGTTTCCAGATCCGAAACGAATTCTTTCAGGACACCGGGCTGGGGTTCGGGCTCCGGCGCGTGAGCCACGGGCGGATGAACTATGGCCGGATGAACCACGGCCTGATGAACCACGGGTGCGTGAACTGCTGGCTCGTGAACAGCGGGCGGATGAATAGCGGGCTCAGGCTCGGCCGCGGTTTCGGCAACCACTGGAACCTCTTCGACGACCGGCGGCTCGGGTTCGACAGTCTTTGGTTCGACAATCTTGGGTGCGACGGTTCTGGGTGCGGCAGGCCGCTGTGCGGCTGGTTTCGTTGCGACGACCTTAGGCGCGACAGCCTTCGGCGCCACGATTTCCGGTTCGGCGATCTCGGGTTCGACGACGTCCAGCTGTTCGACAGCGGGCTCTTCGGCCGTCGGCTCTTCGGCTGCGGCTGGAGCTTCGTCGACCGCGATTTCATCGGCCGCGACTTCCATAGTCGGAATATCGCCGGCGGCCAGTTCTTCCATCACGGGTTCGACGGCGGTGTCCTCGTCGGCGGACTGCGCGCTGGCGGCTTCCACTTCGGCGCGAAGCTGCGCAATCTTATCCTGGTCGCGGGTCAGAGTCTGGAGCTTGGCCAGGGCTGCCATGGCCTGCGCGGGCATGCCATGAGCCAGATAGAAGCGAATTTCTTCGACGGTCTCGTCGGCCTTGCCAGAGTCGGGAACCTCATGATCGCCGACGGCGCCGTCGACCTCGACTTCTGCTTCCGCGGCTGCGGGGGTATCGGTCTCCTCGACGGTGATGGAGTCGTCCCACTCCGAAGAGAGATCGATTTCACCGGGCGACGTGGCCGCTTCGGCTGAGGCTGCGGACTCATCGACGACGGCAAACTCGGGTTCGGCGGCGTCGACGGTAATTTCCTCGGCGGGTTCAGCGGCCGTGGGCCACGGGGAAGTGCCGTGCTCCACGGTAGCGTCTTCGGGCGCCGCTTCCTCCTGGACGGCAACTTCTTCCGCAGCAGATTCGTCGACGGGAAACTCTTCCACGGCGCTCTCGGCCTCGGGCGCGGGCGCATCCAGAAAAATGTGTTCCTCTTCCGTGGCTACGCCGGGCGTCGGAGCCGAGGAACGCTCCTCATAGCGCTCGGCCAGTTCGCCGTAGCGCGAAGCTTCTTCAGGATATTCGGCTTCATGGTAGACGTTCTGCAGGGTGCGGCAGCAGAGCGCGGCCTCAGCAAAACGGCCTGCCCGGGTGTGCAAGGCGGCCAGCCGCTGGTTCAGGCGAAGATCGGTGGGCGCCAGCGGCAAGGCTCCGACCAGTGGTCCGAGAGCCTTGGCCGGCATGTTGTAAGAGATGAACAGTTCGGCGTCGGTAAGGGCCGCGCGGACGGCGAGCGCAATCTCGTCGGTGTAGTGCTGGTGAACCGAAGGCGCAGTCGCTTCCAGATCGTCGATGAGGACCACGGCTTCTTCCGGCGTAATCAGCTTGCTGCCGGAAGTGCCGCCCAGCTGGCTGACCACCTGCTGGTAATTCTGCATGTGCAGGGGGTTCTGGGGCTCGACGGTCGCCAGCTTCTGATAAAGATCGCGAGCCTTGGGCAGGTCGCCGGCCTGCACGCTGGCGTGGGCCAGTAGTTCGATGACTTCGCTGACGTGGGTGTTCTCTCCTGCCTTGTTGAACAGGTCGAGCAGCTTCTGCAGGGAATCGGGATTGTCACGCACATGCCCGATAATGGTGTGCAGGCTGTCGAGCACCTTGTCGGAATTTTCGGCCAGCAGGCGCTCCGCATGCTCATCAAAGACCTGGAGGGCGGTTTCATACTGTCCCGCCTGCATCAGGGCTTCGGCGAAGCTGGCGATGGCCGACAGATCATTGTGTACGGTCAGCAGCTTGTTGGCGACGGTTCCCGCCTCGGAGAGCTGCCCGGTCTGCAGGTAGGCCTTGAGCAGATCGCGCAGACCATCGGGACTGGAGTCGATGTCAGTAACTTTTTGCAGGGTAGCGACGGCTCCGGCAGCGTCGCCGGACTCGAGCATGTTCTTGCCCTGCATGAGCAGGGCGTAGGTGTTGCCCGGATCGAGGGTCAGCATGCGCTGCAGAACTTCTTCGGCGCCGCTGAGCGAACCCTTGGAGCGCAGGCTCTCCGCAGCCGCGGAGAAAATCTGCCAGGCGTCCGATTTCTTGCCCAGACGAATATAGACTTCCGCCAGGCGAACCCGCATGGTGCTGTTTTCCGGGTCCATCTCGAGAATCTTCTGGAAGATGCGGACCGAGTTGTCGAGTTCGCCGTTCTTCAGGAATTCTTCCGCGACCTGCAGGTACTGCGCGCGGGCATCGTTGAAAAGCCCCTGCTGGCTGTACAGTTCCGCGAGCTTCAGCAGGCTCTCCAGCGAGGGCTG
>Ga0181532_10004121_pt1 | contig 12830 bp, 10 predicted proteins | sample PEATcosm2014_Bin_33_FD_119768 | JGI IMG/M metagenome (GOLD analysis project Ga0181532, IMG submission 119768) | Peatland microbial communities from MTU Mesocosm Facility, Houghton, MI, USA - PEATcosm2014_Bin11_30_metaG | ecosystem: Environmental > Terrestrial > Soil > Wetlands > Peat | place...
CATGTTGCTCACCGAGCCGGGCGCGGTATAGGCAATTTGTTTGCCGACAAGATCCTTGATGCCCGTGAGAGTCGAATCCTTTTTCACCACCCACATCTGATCGGCCACGCTCTGCGTGCCCGCACCGATGATAATGAGCTTCTGGCCTGAATTGATCGCCAGGACTGCGGCCGCCAGCGAAACCTCCCCGAAAGGAATGCCGCCGGCCAATGTGTTGCGGACCGCGGTGCCCCCGCCCGCCGCCGTCAGGATGCCCGTCACGTCTATGCCGTTCTTCTTGAAGAAGCCCTTCTCCATCGCAACCGCATAGGGCACGCCGTAGAATTGTCCGCCCCAATGCGTGACGGTGATCGTCTCGGCCCGTGCCGGCGGCGATTTCCACGCAACGATGATCGCGGCCAACCCCAGGACAAAACCAACTCGGGCAGACATTCTTCCCTTGGGCATGACGTGTTCCTGTTGTTATTGATCCTGCCTGAATTTTTCCTGATCTAGTGGAGTGGATTTGACATTCGCTACCAAGTAGCCGGGAACTCGTGAATAGCGAATGTCAAATCCAAAACTCCACTAGAAACCTATATTTGCTAGTGGTCCTTTGATTCTAACATTCGCAAAAATGGCCGCCGAGAAGGGATGCGAATGTTAGAATTGGACCACTAGCCGTCGGCCCGGCCATAGCGCTTTTCGAAGGCATGCACGGCGGGAAAGCCCATCAAGTTATTCATGTCGGCGAACGGCATCATAGGAGCTTGGCTGCCTGTGCCTATTCCGGCTGTTTTCAGATTGCGGTAGACAAACTGCAGGGCGCCGGCCGCCGTCAGGAAGCCGGAACCGGGATAAAGCGCGATCTTGAAACCCATTGCGCCAAGTTCGCTTGTCGACAGGTAAGGTGTACGGCCGCCCTCGACCATGTTCGCTAGCAGCGTCGCGCCCTTGAAGGTTTCCGCGATACGGCGCAATTCTTCCAGGCTTTCCGGACTCTCGACGAACAGCACGTCGGCGCCAGCATTGAGAAACCCCTCAGCCCTCCGCAAAGCTGCATCCATTCCTTCGGCATAGCGCGCATCTGTCCGGGCGACGATGAGAAAATCACGGTTGGGCCGCGCATCGAGCGCGACGCGGATCTTGGCGACGGCGTCCGCGGCCGGGATCACGCGGCGGAATTCGGTGTGGCCGCACTTCTTCGGGAATTCCTGATCTTCAAGCTGGATACCGGAGGCGCCCGCGGCCGCATAGCCACGCACGGTGCGATCGACATTCAACAATCCGCCGTAGCCGGTATCGCCGTCGGCAATGAACGGAATGCCGGTTGCGCCGGCGATACAGCGCACGCGATCAAGCATCTCCGTCAATGTCGCAGTGCCTGCGTCGGCGACGCCAAAAGCCGATGCGACGACGCCATATCCAGTCATGTAGAGCGCGTCGAAGCCCGTACTCGCGGCCACCCTTGCCGAAATGCCATCGTAGACGCCCGGAAGCGTCAAACAACCATCCCTCTGCAGCAGCGCACGCAGTGTCGTCACCTGAGCCAAGCCATCCTCCCGCCGCATCCCATGCCGGCGATGCCGTTGAATGGCACCTGCCGTGGTTTTTGTGCAGCATATAGAGTAGCTGCCTGATTTCAAAGACCCGACCTGTCTTTGCGTCTGCTCGCCGAAGAGCTGGCGACTTACACGGGGTCAGCTTGCTAGATCGAATCCAGCGCGTGAACCCAGGCCTCGTTGTAAAGCGCGTAGCCCTCGCCTCGCCGCGCAAGCCGCGAGAAGGCCGGAAAATGCAGGTGCATCCCCGCGATCAGCACGCCATCGGCGCTGACCCGATCGAACATACGCTTGCGTGAAGCCGCAGCCTCGGCAAGATCAACATCGAAGGCCATGCCGGCTGCCGGAAACGCGGTCTGCACTTCCGGCACATGCACCGTGTCGCCCCAGATCATCAGCTGATCCTTGCCCGATGCGACGAGATAGGCGGTATGGCCCGGCGTATGTCCGACGCTCGGCACGGCCGTCACACCGGGAAAGACTTCGCCCTCTCTGAATAGCCGCGTTCGGCTCTTGTAGGGCCCGACCTGTTCGCGGCCCGCCAGAAAATAGAGCTTCCTCGATCGCTCGTCGGCCTTCGCCATCGCGCCATCGTCGAACCAATACGGCAATTCGTTCTCGTGCATGACCAGTTCCGCGTTTGGAAACAGCAATTGGCCGTTCGACATGTCGGTCAGGCCCGCGGAATGGTCCGGGTGCATGTGCGTCAAGAGCACGGTATCGATCGACTTCGCCTCGACACCGGCGGCGGCAAGGTTGCGCTGGACGAAGCCGGCGGTGGGCTGGAGATAGTTGCCCGATCCGGTATCGATGATCGCTACGCGGCCCTTTGAATGGATCAGAAAGGTATTGACGCTGGTCCGCCGCGCGGGACGGAATGCATCCCGCAGAATCTGATGCGCCTTGTCGAGATCGACGTTGCGCATCACTTCGAGATTGCCGTCCAGATAGCCATCGCTGATGGCTGTGACGACGATATCTCCGATTCTGCGGCGATACACGCCAGGGATCTGCTCTACGGGTTGCGGAATCATGGCAAGGCCTCGGCTCGGTGGATGCTTAAGGTTAGATCAAGCGCCGACAGTTCTCAGGAACTCATCGATGCAATCGGAGATCAGATCAGGCGTCTGTACCGCCATATAATGCCCGGTGCGGACTTCGATATAGCGTGCGCCAGGGATGGTGTTGGCTACTTCGGCCGCGAGCGCCGGCGGCCGCACGCGATCAAGACTGCCGCCGATCACAAGCACCGGGCAGCGCAGCCTTGCCAGTTCGTCCTGCATGTCCGCGACCGCCAGCATTCGCCAGATCGTCGCATAGCTCGCGGGATCGTTGCCGAGCCAACGCGCCTGGAATCGCTCAAACCGCTTGATGTCGCCACGAAGTTCGGGGGCATAACCATTCAGCATCGCATTCTCGACGGCGACCGCCATGCCGCCGGCCTCGATCCTTGCGAGGCGTTCCAGCGCCGCCGCGCGCCGATCCGGCGCGATGCCGGTCGCCGGACTGCCGACCATGACGGCGCTAGTGCGTTCGGGGAACCGCGCGGCGAAGTGAAGCGCGATCGCGCCGCCAACCGCAATGCCTGCAAGCGCCACCTTGCCGGCTACTCCGAGAGCATCGAGCAAGGCTGCAATATCGTCGGCCATCGTGTCGAGGCCAAGTTCGCCCCTCGCCTTCTGCGACAATCCAGCGCCACGGGTATCATAGCGCAACACGCGGCGAGATTCCGCGAGCCGCGGAACAACCTCGTCCCAGCTCTCGAGCGAGCCGCCCATTTCGTGCACAAGCACCAGCGTGCGCTCGCCCTTGCCGCTTAGCTCGTAGCGCAATGCGACGCCGTCCAGTTCAATGAAATCCATTTGGCGTTCCCGTTTTTCTCCGCCTTCCCTGGTGGAGTGGATTTGACATTCGTAACCCCGCAGCCGGGAATAGCGAATGTCAAAGTCGTTACCAGCCTCAAGTCCTTCGAACGATCTTTCGAACGAGTAGCCGCAACTGGTGGAGCACAAGCGCCAGGCCGTCGATCGATTTTGCCAGCTGTGTTGGCCCGCTCTCGCCATTACCCGAAAGCTTAAGATCCAGATTATGGGCAAAGTCCGCGGTCAGGCGCGCCGCAAGGTCGCGCACCAGCCCTTCGCGCGCAATCTGCGCCAGCATGCCTTGCAGGCTGTATCCGATCGAAAGCTCGACGTGCGTCGCCGCGCCTCGTTCCACGGGCACGAGGCGATAGCGAATTTCGCCTTGAGTGGAGGAGCGGCTGCGCTGGTCGTTTCCCATTCCGACGATCCGGCCGGACATCGCTGAGGGATCGCGCTCGACACGGGCTATGCCGCGAAAGCCCGCTGAAATCGGACCGAGCTTGACGCGGATCACCCCCTCGACATGGTCAGGAGTTGGATCAGCCGTCAGCGAAACGCCGGGAAGGCAACTTGCTACCAGCCTGATGTCGCTGAACATCGCAAAAACCTTGTCGGGCGGCGAAGCAACGGTGAAGTGCTGTTCAAAAACCCTGTCGGGCAGGAAGTCGGGGATCATCGCACGGCTGATGGCGTGTTCCTGAACCTCTGTTATCGCCGATGACCAGGTCGTCTTCGAACGTTCCATGCTTGTGCCGTTGCCGGATCCCACAGGTCCGAGCCGCTCGCGGCCGCCTCCCGCGATCGGCGCAATGCCGCGCTTGCGCCTGTCTTCGATCACTGCGCGAACGGCGCGGACAATGCCGACATAACCGGTGCAGCGGCACAGATTGCCGCTGAGCCCGACGCGGATCGCGCGCTCGTCCGCCGTATCAAGGCGCAACACGAGATCGCGCGCCGAGATCAGCATCCCCGGCGTGCAGTAACCGCATTGCAGGGCGTGCTCGCGGGTGAAGGCTGCGCGAAGCTCGGTTGCGATCTCGTCGTCGTCCAGGCCTTCGATGGTGGTGATGCGCGCGCCGTCGCAAGCCGCGGCCAAGGTGATGCAGGAGCGCGCCGGCATGTCATCGATCAGCAGCGTGCACGCCCCGCACACCCCATGCTCGCAGCCGAGATGGGTGCCGGTCAGGTTGAGATGGTCGCGCAGAAAGTCAGCGAGATGCGTGCGCGGCTCGACCGAGGCCTTTACCGCGCGCGTGTTGACATTGATGCCGATCGCCGTCACGCCGCTGCCTCGTCGATTGCCCGGCGCAACACCGCGACATGAATGTGACGGCTGGCGGCGTTGGCAACGCCGGCCTTGATCAGCAGCGCATCCGCGACACGCGCATCGAACTCTCCTCTGAAATTGCCGGTGATGCGCCCGCCGAACAGCGACGCCACATCACGCAGAACAATCGGCGCGGCTTCGACGGCGCCGATCACGACGCGCGCTTCGCCCACCTCCGGATCGATCATCACGGCCGCGATCGCGTGTGCAAACTCGCCCGGCTTGCGGCAGGCCTTGACGTAACCCCAGCGGGCCGAGGACCGCATGAGGGGAACGCGCACCGCCTCGACGATCTCGCTTGCCTGCAACGCCTGCTCCAGCGCGCCGGTGATGAAGTCCTCGATCGCAAGGTCGCGCACGCCGCTCGTGCTGCGTAACCTGACCTTCGCACCGAGCGCCGGCAGCGCCGAAACCCAGTCCGCGGCCGGGTCGGCGTGGCTGAGCGAGCCGCCGATCGTGCCGCGGTTGCGCACCGCGCGATAGGCAATGGCAGCGGCAATTCGCTGCATGGCGCCGCGGGTGACGTCGGGGATACGCCCGTCCTCGATGTCGCCATGGGTGATGCAGGCGCCGATCACGAGCTCGTCACCGCTGCGTTCCGCCTGCTTCAGCTCAGTGAGGCCTGCGATATCGATGATCAGCTCCGGCTGAACCAGACGGAGATTCAGCATCGGGCCGAGCGACTGGCCGCCCGCGATGATCTTGGCTTTCTCCTTCGCCTCCGTCATCAGCGCGATGGCCGCGTTCAGGTCCGAGGGGCGCTCATAGGCGAACGGCGCGGCTTTCATGCGGCTGGTCTTTCCGCCCCGCGCGCCGCCAGCACCGCCTCCACGATCCGGCGCGGCGAGATCGGCGAGTGCAGAAGTTCGACGCCGAGCGGCCGCAAGGCGTCGTTGACGGCATTGGCGATTGCTGCCGGCGGCGCGATGGCGCCGCCCTCGCCGATACCCTTGACGCCGAACATCGTGTAGGGCGACGGCGTTTCCATGTGATCGATGCGCGGCTCGGGCACTTCCGTCGGCCCTGGAAGCAGATAGTCCGCAAGCGTCGTCGCGAGCGGCTGTCCTGCGCTATCGAAGGGCATCTCCTCGTAGAGCGCCGTGCCGATGCCTTGCGCAAGCCCGCCACAGATCTGGCCGTCGACGATCATCGGATTGACCAGCACGCCGCCGTCTTCGACGATGACGTAGTCAAGTAGCTCGACGTCGCCGAGATCGGGATCCACCGCGACCGTGACGGCATGCACGGCATAGCTGAATGTGCCGCTGTCGCGCCGCGGCTTGTAGCCGCTGGTCGATTCCAGACCGGCCGGGTCGACATCGGGCGGCAAGTCCTGTGGCCGCCGGTACCAGGTATGCGCGATCTCGGAGAGGCCGATGCTGCTGTTCAGACCGCACACGCGGCCGTCGCGCAAGGAAACCGAGGCAGGATCAAGCTGCAGCAGCTTCGCGCCGATGCGTTTGGCGCGCTCGGCAATCTCTGCGCACGCCGTACCGACCGCGCCGCCGGCCATCACCATGGAGCGCGAGCCCCAGGTGCCGGTGGAGTATGGCGTCAGCGCGGTATCGCCATGGATGACACGCACCCTCGCCGTATCGATGCCGAGAATTTCGTGCGCGACCTGCGCCAGTGTCGTCTCGAGGCCCTGGCCGTGCGAATGCACGCCGACCCGGATCTCGAGCCCGCCATCCGGCGTCATGCGCGCGGTGGCCTGCTCGTGCCCGGGCACCATCGGAATGCCCCAGCCGGCATAGACGGAGGTGCCATGCGCGGCCTGTTCGCAATAGACGGAGAGGCCGACGCCGATGCGCCGCCCGTCTGGCTCGCGGTGGCGCTGGCGTTCGCGCAGCGATGCGACATCGATCGCGGCAATCGCACGCCTCAAGGCTTCTGGATAATCGCCGCTGTCGAAATGCTTCTTTGTGATGTTGTCGAACGGCATCTCCTCAGGTCCGACCAGATTACGCAGCCGCACCTCGCCGGGCTCGAGTCCCGCTTCTCTCGCCACGGCATCAAGCATGATTTCCAGCGCGAAGCAGACACCGGTCCGCGCCACGCCACGGTAGGGCAGGATCGGGCATTTGTTGGTCGCGACCGAAAAGGTCCGGCAGCGATAGGCCGGCATGCGATAAGGGCCGGGCAGAATGCTGGCGACCTGCGCAGCCTCGAGGCAGGCGGAGAAGGGATAAGAAGAATAGGCGCCGGAATCGACGGTCGCCTCGCAATCGATGCCGCGCAAAAGGCCATCGCGATCGGCATAGACGGTAATGCTGTAATAATGCTCGCGGCAGTTGGCGCTTGCGCTCAGATGCTCGCGCCGGTCCTCGATCCAGCGGACGGTGAGACCCTTTTGCATCGCAAGCCAGGAAAGGCAGACTTCTTCGGGCAGCAAAATTCCTTTGTGCCCGAACCCTCCGCCGATGTCGGGCGAAATGATGCGGATGCGTTCCTGTTCGATGCCGAGGCAATCGGACAGGCCGTTGCGCACAATGTGCGGCATCTGGGCGCCCGTGTAGAGCGAAAGCTGGTCCAGCCGATGATCGAAGGTCGCGACCACGCCGCGTCCTTCGAGCGGCGACATGCATTGCCGCGCGGTCGATATCTCACGCGTCACCTTGATCGGGGCATCGAGCGCCGGTGCGATGTCGACTTCGAACAGGGTTTCGAGGAAGACGTTATCGCCCCAATGCTCGTGCACCAGCGCGCTGCCGACCTCGCGGGCCTTGCGCATGTCGTGAACCGCGGCAAGCGGTTCGAGGTCGAGCACGACGGAAGCCGCGATGTCTTCGGCCTCCGCCCTTGTCGGCGCCACGCACATGGCGACGAGTTCGCCGACATGGCGCACCTTGCCGGTCGCGAGCACCGGCTGTTCCGAGATCTTGAATCCCGGCAGTCCGGACACGGCGCGGATCGGCTTGATGCCGGCAAGATCGGACGCCGTGAACACGGCATCGGAAAATCGCTCCGGCACATGAATGGCCTTGATGCGCCCGTGCGCGAGCGGACTGCGAACGAAAGCGACATCCTGCAAGCCTGCCAGCCTGATGTCGGCAACATATTGGCCACGCCCGCGCAGGAAGCGATCGTCCTCCTTGCGCGGCAATCGGGCGCCGACGCCCTGACCGGCACCAGCAGCCGCGCTAGCAGAAACGCGTTCGACGTCGGACATCCGCCCCATCGCCTCCGCTTGAACCACGCGAGACGGTCAGGCTGCCACGGCCTGCGGCAGAATGGAAGCAACCGCATCGTAGCGCGTGCCCGCGCGCAGGCAGAACACCGGCTGCAACAACCGGTCGCAGACCACTTCGGTCTTCTCGTTGTCGCGCAGGACATAACGGCCGGGCTTCTCGGCGAGCACGCTGACATCGGCATCCATGCCGGACTTGAGCGCACCGATGCGGTCGGACAGGCCGAGCACTTCGGCCGGATTCGCCGTCACCATCGGCACCACCTGTTCAAGCGAAAGCCCAAGCGCCATCATCGAGCTCATAGCCTGCACCAGGCTGAACTTCGCCTGGCCCGCGAAGGGATGGTTTTCGTCGTCGGCATGCTCGTCCGGCGTTCCCGCCGGCGCCGGGACATGGGTGTTGTAGCCGTGAATATCGGCGCCGAGCGTGGTCGGGATGATGCCGGCGGCAATCGCCTTGCGGGCGAGGCGGTAAGAGAAGTGGCTGCCATGACCGACATCGACCTTCAGCCCCTTGTCGAGGGCGGCCTGGATCACCGGATGGACTTCGCCCTCGCGATTGACGAAGCCGCCGGGATGGCGCGTGAAGGGATGCGCCAGGATGTCGCCGGAGCGCAGCAGCGGAATCACCCGCTCCAGAATCGTATCGACGTCTTCGCCGTTGGTGCCGCTCTCCGGCAGGCCCCACAATTGGCCGAAATGCACATAGACCGGAAGATCGGCGCGGCGCCCGATCTCGGCCGCCATTTCGATAACGCGGATGCCCCAGCGCGCAAAGCCGCCGATCTCGGCATGCGCCTTGATGCCGCGAACGAGATCGCGGTTCGCGGTCGCTGCTTTCACGGTGGCATTGATATCGACGCCATCGGGACTGTAGAGGTTCGGGTAATAATGTCCTTCCAGACCTCCGACCAGATAGGCCGAGAGAAAAGCATAAGTCCGCGACTTCGCCTGCTCGGCGACGAAGTGCCGGAAGCCGGGCAGCGTCATGCAGGAGGGCCCGCCCTGGTCGACCAGTGTCGTGACGCCGGATTGAACGCCGACCATGTCGGCATTCATGCCGAACCGGCCGGTGACATATTGATAGACATGGGCGTGGGTGTCGATCAGCCCCGGCAGAACGATCTTGCCGGTGACATCGACGACCTCGCGGGCGCTGCTTGGCAGGATGTCGGACTGGACGACGGCGATCTTTCCGTTGCGGATCGCGACATCCTTCAGGCCGTCAATCCCGGAGGCCGGATCGATAACGCGGCCTCCGCGCAGAAGCAGGTCGAAAGTGGTGCTGACTGACATGGCCGATCTCCTCTCCCGGTCGGCGGCGATTCGAGCCGCGCCCAATTGCGAAGTATACTTCGTATTTTCTTATACCACGATCCGTGCCATAGACAGCTTCAAATTCATGCAAGGGCGGCACCTTGCCCCGGAGCGATTTGATGGCTGGAAGACGCACCTCAAAAACCGAAAGCCCGTGGCCGCTCGAGGAGCGGCCGGGTTACCTGATCCGGCGGCTGCACCAGATCCACGTCGCTCTGTTCCAGGAAAAATGCGCGGTCTTCGAGATCACGCCGCTACAGTACAGCCTTCTCACCGCGCTTGCGAAACGTGGAACCGCCGATCAGACCACTTTGGCCGCCGACATAGCGCTCGACCGCACCACGACGACAGGCGCGCTCAAACGATTGCAATCGCGTCGTTTTGTCGATCGCGCGATCGGGCACCACGACCGGCGGTCGCAGACCTGCCGCCTCACCCGCGCAGGTGCCGCGCTGCTGCGCAAAATGGAGAAGGCGGCGCGAGCGGCCCATCTTGAGACCGTGGCCGACCTTAGCAAGCCAGACCAGAAACGCTTCCTTGTCATGATGCAGAAGATTGTCGCGGCGCGCTCGGCACCATTCGGCGCGACCGCCGGGCTCGATTGATCCGGCGGTGATCCGCCCGCCATCAGGCCCTCCCGCCGATTACTATCTGTGCAATCTGCCCTAAAAACGGCAGCCTCGAATGGGCGGGCGGCCGCGCAAACGGCGCCGCACGCTGGCGATTGCGAAGCATGCTTCGCATTTTCAACCTGCCATGGAAGCGCGCCTAGTGCCGCCTATTTGAAGTTCCTTCGCCACAAGCGGCGAATTCGATCCAGGAACTTCAAATAGAAAAGCGGCACTAGAATCAATAGGTTTGCTAGTGCCCAATGGCTTTCCGAAGTTCGCCGAAAGGTGCTGCTGAGACGGATCGCGAACTTCGGAAAGTGGGCACTAGGACGATTTATCGCGTGATCCCCGCGCGTTGGCGGAATGACGTGGCTGGAAGGCGCATGCCGGATGCCGTCGCGCTCTTTGGAACCGATCTGGCATGTCCCTTGCTCCAATTCTGATCATTGAGTTGGTGGCTAGGGTTCCGCATCCATCGAGATGGCTGGTCCAAGAGCCGCCGCCCGAGCGGGAGAAATCCGCGCGGGACACGGCGGGATAAAATCCCGGGAGACCTCAGTAGCCAGAATTGGCGCTGCTCCGCTCGGTGCCAATTCCTAAGGTTTTGCAAGGCCAGTGTGGAGTTGGCGATGAACCGTCTCGAATCGCGACCTGCGGCACTGGCCGCCACGATTTCGCTGCTCCGCCAAACGATCATTCCCCGCTTTCACGGGAGGACCAACTAATGGCGGCTTGTTCGGAAGCGATTGAGCGGCGTTTTGGCGATGGCGGTCCCTCGGGCGAAGGCGCCAAGGACAATGACCTCATCCGCCGCGTCTTGTCGCGAAAGACCGTGCGCCGCTACAGCGACAGGATGCCCGCTGAGGAGTTGCTCGACCTGCTCGTCGCCTGCGCGCTGAGCGCCTCGGCAAAGTCCGATTTCCAGCAGGCATCGGTCCTGCGTATACGCGATCCGGAAAAGCGCGCCGCGATCGGCAAGCTGTTCCCGGCCATGCCCTGGATCGGCATTGCGCCGGCCTTCTTTGTCTTCCTGGGAGATGCGCGGCGGCTGCAGCGCATCGGCGAAATGCGTGGCAAGCCGGTCAAGAACGGAACGCTTGAAGGTTTCTTCAACGCCAGCATCGACGCAGCACTTGCGATGCAGACCATGATCCTGTGCGCCGAATCCACAGGGCTCGGGGTTTGTCCGATCAGCGTCATCCGCAACGAGGTGGACAAGGTCGCCGCTATGCTCGGCCTTCCCGACCTCGTGTTTCCCGTTGCCGGGCTCTGCCTCGGCTATCCGCAAGGCGAAGGCCATGTGAGCCTGCGGCTGCCACGCAAGGTAACGGCGCACAACGACCGCTATGACGACAGCGCGCTTGGCGCCGGCATCGACGATTACGACCACAGACGGCACGCGCTGCACGCGATTGCGAAAGAGCAGCAGCGCGTCAATGCCGAGTTCGGCGAAGTGCCCTTCTACGGCTGGTCGGAAGACAAAGCGCGTCAGGCGGTCAAGGCCGAAGGCGCGGCGTTCTCACCTTATCTGCGCGCCCATGGATTTAGCTTCGACTGATTTCACCTTCGACTGAGACGCCAACGAAAGGAAGACCCGTCATGACGACCAGCTCGCTTAACCATTCAAATTCGATCTCCAGACGATTGACACTCGGCCTTGCGGCCGCGCTGATGGCCATGCCCATGCTGGCCGGCAGCGCCAGTGCCGCCAGCCTCGATGAAATCAAGAAGCGCGGGCTGATCGTCGCGACCGAGGACGATTTCCGCCCCTTCGAATTCGTCAAAGACGGCCAGCCGGCCGGCTTCGACAATGAGTTGATCGAAGACTTGCGCAAATCCGCGCCGTTCCCGATCAAGCAGGAAATCCTGCCCTGGACCGGCATCCTCGCCGGCGTCAGCACGGGCAAATATGACGTCGCCATCACCGCTGTGATCATCACCAAGGAGCGCAAGCAATCGCTCGAGTTCACAAGCCCGATCGCCGACGCGACGCATTATTATGTGAAGCGAAAGGACGACAAATCCATCTCCTCGATCAAGGATCTGAACGGGAAGACTGTCGGGGTCCAGGCCGGCAGCGCGCTGCTTGGCCGTCTGCCCGAACTTGGCACGATGCTGGAGAAGACCGGCGGCAAGCTCGGCAAGGTCGTCGAATACACGTCCTATCCCGAAGCCTATCAGGATCTCGCCCTTGGCCGGGTGGATTACGTCGTCAACACCATCATCAACCTGCAGACGCTGGTCGCCGAAAAACCCATCTTCGAAATCGGCCAGGCCGTTTCGGGCCCGTCCTTCCCGGCCTGGGCGGTCGCCAAGGACAGCAAGGAACTGCTTGCCTTCCTCAACGAGTTCATCGCCAAGGAGAAGGCCAGCGGCCGGTTCGCCGAGCTTCAGAAGAAGTGGTTCGGCGAGGCCTTCCCGAATCTGCCAGTTGCGTTTGAGCCGGAATTCTGACGGCTGATACGCGAGAGCCCGGTTTGTCATGAACGCCGGCGACATCGCGGCCATCTTTCAGGGTGCCATTGTGACAGTCACGCTGTCATTCATTGGCATCCTGATCGGGCTGCCGATTGGGCTGGGCCTTGCCTTGCTGCGGTGGGCCGATGTGCCGGTCGCAGCAAGGGTCGTCACGCTCTATGTGAGCATCTTGCGCGCCACGCCGCTGGTCACGCTGCTGCTGCTGTTGTTCTTCGCCCTTCCCAATATCGGCGTTCCCATCGATCCGATATCGGCGGCAATCCTCGGCCTTGTCATGAATACGTCGGCGTTCAATTGCGAAGTATGGCGCGCATCGCTGATGAATTTTCCCAAAGATCAGTATGAGGCGGCGCAATCCGTCGGCATGCGCGCCGAACAGCGTTTCGTTCGGATCGTGCTGCCGCAGATCGTGCGGGCGAGCCTTCCCGGCCTCGTCAATGAGATGTCGCTGTTGATCAAGGTCACGCCGGTGCTTGCGGTGGTGGGCGTCGTCGACATCACCCGCGC
>Ga0181532_10004123_pt1 | contig 12828 bp, 12 predicted proteins | sample PEATcosm2014_Bin_33_FD_119768 | JGI IMG/M metagenome (GOLD analysis project Ga0181532, IMG submission 119768) | Peatland microbial communities from MTU Mesocosm Facility, Houghton, MI, USA - PEATcosm2014_Bin11_30_metaG | ecosystem: Environmental > Terrestrial > Soil > Wetlands > Peat | place...
CACTATCCTCCGAGTTCCAGCGCATACTTCAACACAAAAGGAACACAGCAACATCATGGAAACAGGAACCGTAAAGTGGTTTAACGATGCCAAGGGCTATGGTTTTATCAGCCGCCAGAATGGCGAGGACGTTTTTGTTCACTTCTCCGCCATCCAGGCAAACGGGTTTCGCAGCCTGCAGGAAGGTCAACAAGTTCAGTTCGACGTGGTAAAAGGCCCCAAGGGGTGGCAGGCAGAGAACGTCAAAGGCGTCTAGACCACAAACAAAATTCGGAAAAAGAGGGCGGCCCGCGCAGGCCGCTTTTCTTTTTGGTGAAGAACCTCACGACGCCAGTTCGGCTTCGGCGATTGTGGCAAAGAAACGAAAGAAGTTCTCCACCCTTGTGATTTCCAGAGCCTGGTGAATGCGCTGGTTCACGCCCACCAACCCCAGGATACGTCCATCTTTTTGACGGGTGACGTAGGCTCCGACCAGCGCTCCGATTCCCGCCGAATCCGCGAGGGATACATTGGTGAAGTCGAGAATGAGCGCGCGCGATTTGTCGGCACGCACCTTGGATTGAAAACCGAACAGATTGGGAAGCGTCAGCGGCCCGGTTAGGCGGAGGATGCGGATTCCTTCCCGCGACCCGGGAAGCTCTTCGATGCGCAACGGGGGATCGGGCATGAGAAATGTTAACGGCGAATGACAGCGCGAATGTTAAAAACAGGTTAATTCCGGGAGAGCCCGCCTCCGGACCAGCTCAATTACAATGCTTGCCGGATTGAAAATGAGGAAACAGATGCTGCTCAGAACACGCCGAGACTTTTTAAAAACTACCGCTGCCGCAACCGCTTGGCTGGCGGCGTTGAAGGGTTCATTACTTTGGGCCGCACCTGCAACGGGCGTACGGGCCTGGACGACCTCGAGGGACCGGAGATTTGAGCGGATCGAAGCGCCGCAGTGGCGGGCCGCGACCGCCAACTCTTCTGGAAGCATTCAAATCGATCCCGCCGTCCGCTATCAGACGGTTCTGGGTTTTGGCGCCGCCTTCACCGATGCGTCGTGTTACTGGTTTGCGAAACTGACCTCTCAGGAACGGCAAGCCCTGCTTTCCGACTTTTTTGGACCCGCGGGTCTGCGGCTGTCGGTTTGCCGCACATGCATTGGGTCGAGCGACTATTCCACCAGCGCCTATAGTTTCGACGACAGCCATGAACCCGATCCGGACCTGAAAAAATTCAGCATTGAGCATGACCGCGGATATATCTTGCCGACGTTGCGTGCCGCGCGCGGTGTAAATCCGGACCTGTTCCTGTTCTCCTCGCCATGGAGTCCTCCCGGATGGATGAAAGCGGGCGGTTCGCTGCTGGGCGGATCGATGCGCAAAGAATACTTTGCTTCGTACGCGGAATACTTCGTGAAGTTTTTGCAGGGCTATACCGCCGAAGGGGTCAAGATCAACGCGGTGACCATCCAGAACGAAGTCGATACCGACCAGAACGGAAGAATGCCGGCGGCGTTGTGGGGACAGGAATATGAAATCGAATTCGTGGGGAAATTTCTCGGTCCTGCATTTGAGAAGGCGTCCCTCGACACGAAAATTTGGGTGCTCGACCACAACTATGCTTTGTGGGGCAGAGCGCTCGACGAATTGAGCGATCCGGGAGTGAGCAAGTACGTGGACGGGATCGCGTGGCATGGCTATTACGGCACGCCGGACGCCATGACGCGAGTCCACGACGCCTTTCCCACCAAGAACGCTTACTGGACAGAGGGTGGACCTGACTACACCAGCGCCGACTACAAGACGGATTGGGCCAAATGGTCCCACACATTCAGCATAATTCTGCGGAACTGGGCGCGATGCATCGTGGGCTGGAATTTAATCCTGGATGAAAAGGGAGCGCCAAACATCGGTCCCTTCCCTTGCGGCGGTGTAGTGACCGTCGACTCCAAGACCCATGCAGTTACACAGAGCGGGCAATACTGGGCTTTCGCTCATTTTTCTAAAGCGATTCGGCGTGGGGCGCAAGTGATTGCTTCCCACGGGGATTTGCATGGCATCGATCACGTGGCTTTTGAGAACCCGGACGGCGGCCGCGTTTTGGTGATCACGAACCAGGGTGACGGACAGGCGGTTGAGTGTCAGGTCGGGGCTCAAGCGCTAAGCTTGACGCTCGATCCCGACTCGGTGACAACCTTGATTTGGTGAGTTCTGCGGGAGTTCTATTATTTATTTGCGCTTACGCTCCGCCGACGGTCAGGCCGTCGATGCGGATGGTGGGCGCGGCTACGCTGCCGCGGAATTCCAGGTCACTGCCTATCTCGGAGATATTACAGAACATGTCTTTGAGATTGCCGGCTACGGTGATCTCTTCGACCGGATAGGCGAGTTCGCCGTTGACGATCCACATGCCGGAGGCTCCACGAGAGTAATCGCCAGTGACTAGGTTTGCACCGTGACCGAGGAATTCGGTTACATAGAGGCCGTCTTTGATGTCGGCGATTATCTGGCTCGGCGTTCTTGTTCCTGGTTCGAGGAAATAGTTTCCGGGGCCGATTCCGGGCGTTCCAGCCAGTCCGCGAGAAGCGTTGGCAGTGGTCTCCAGGCTCAACTTTTTAGCGGTGTAGGTATTCAGCAGATACGACTTCAGCACTCCGTTCTCAATCACTAACGTGCGGCGCGTGGGAATACCCTCGCCATCGAAGGGAGTGGTGCCGAAGCCGCCGGGCATGGTGCCATCGTCGACTACGGTGACGTTTGCGCCGGCGATTTTCTCGCCGAGTTTGCCCGCGAGGAACGAGGCTCCGCGATAGACCGAGTCGCCATTTACGCCCTCGAAAATGTGTTCGAGCATGGAGCGTGCGACCATGGGATCGAGCACCACGGGAACATGCGCCGTCTTCACCTTGTGCGCGCCGAGACGGCGCAGGGTGCGGCGGGCGGCTTCCTTTCCTACCTGCTCGGCAGGGTCGAGTTTTGCCAGGCTGCGCGCCACTGAATACCAGTAATCGCGCTGCATGAGGCCGTTCTCGTCCTGGGCGATGGGGACGGCGGCGACCGAACAGTAGGAGCGGCGGTATTCGCCAACGAAGCCGTGAGAGTTCGCCAGCACTTTTCTTCCAGTGGCGGCGTCGAACGATCCGCCTTCGGAGTTCTTGATGCGGGGATCGGCATCGAGCGCGGCTTTTTCGGCGCGGCGCGCATAGTCGATGCGCTCGGAGCCGGGGAGCGAATACACGTCTTCGTGATAGAGATTGAGGTTGCCCTGGAGCGATCCGAGCTTCGCGGCATCGGGGATCCCGGCGTATGGATCTTCGGAACAGATTCTCGCCAGTTCGAGCGCCGACTTCAGCATGCGCTCTATGCCGGCAGGGGAAAAATCGCTGGAGTAGGTGCTGGCGGCCCGCTGCCCGAAGAAGACGCGGACGCCGATGGCGCGCGAGCCCGACTCCTTTAGCGTTTCGACCTGGCCGAGGCGCACTACGGTCGAAAATTCGTCGCCCTCGCGGACTACGCATTCGGCGGCTGTGGCGCCGCCCTTCATGGCTCGGCTGACTACGTCGGTGGCGAGTTCCTTGAGATCGGTTGCGAGTTTTGTTTCGCTGGGTTCTAGTGTTGTCGTCATTTCAAAGTCAAGATCTACCACTGAGGCACAGGGAACACAGGGAACGCACAGGGAAAACCAAAAGCTACTCTTTTGCCGTTCTCCGTGACTCTGTGTCTCTGTGGTGAGAATACTCTCACTGCATGTATCCGCCGGTTTCGCGCTTCGCAGTCCCGCCGACGGTCAGACGATCGATCTTGATGGTCGGGATGCCTACGCCTACCGGAACAGCTTGGCCATCTTTGCCGCAGGTGCCGACACCTTCATCGAGTTTCAGATCGCTGCCGACCATCGAAACCCGCGTCAGCACATCGGGGCCGTTGCCGATCAGGGTTGCGCCCTTGATGGGGGCGGTGATCTGTCCGTTTTCGATGAGATAGGCTTCCGACGCCGAAAACACAAATTTGCCGTTGGTGATGTCTACTTGTCCGCCGCCGAAGTTTACGGCGTAAATGCCATTTTTTACCGAACGAATGATGTCTCCCGGATCGTCTTGCCCGGCGAGCATGTAAGTGTTGGTCATGCGCGGCATCGGAATATGCTCATAGCTCTCGCGGCGTCCGTTGCCGGTATCGGCGAGGCCCATCAGCTTCGAGGAGAGTTTGTCGCTGAGATATCCCTTCAGAATTCCATTCTCGATCAGCACGGTTTCCTGCGTGGGCTGGCCTTCGTCGTCCACGTTCAAGGAGCCGCGGCGCCACGGCATAGTGCCGTTGTCGACCACAGTGCACTTTTCGCTGGCTACTCGCTTGCCGATCAGGCCGGCGAATGCTGATGTCTTCTTGCGATTGAAATCGGCTTCCAAGCCGTGGCCCACAGCCTCGTGCAACAGAACGCCGGGCCATCCGGGGCCGAGCACGACTTCCATGTCGCCGGCGGGAGCTTCGCGGGCGTCGAGTTGCAGAATCGCCTGGCGCGCAGCTTCTTTGGCAAAGAACTCGGGAGTCTTGGCGTTGTTCGTTCCCCCAAAAAAGAAGTCGAGCGCAACCCGTCCACCGCCGCCCGACGACCCGCGGCCCGAAGTTGTGTCGGTTTTCGCGATGCAGGAAACATTCATGCGTGCCAGCGGCTGCGAGTCTTCCGCGAACGTGCTGTCGGAGCCGACCACGAGGATGGTCCGCAGTTCGTCGGCGTAGCTGGCGCGTACCTCCTTGATGCGTGGATCATAGCCGCGAGCGGTGCCATCGGCGCGCATCAGCAGTTCGACCTTGGCGGAAATGTCAGCATCGACTGATGGCAAGGCAACGGGATAGAGGCTGCGGGCCGGCTTCTGTTGGAATCCGGCGACCGTCGATTTGGCCGGCGCGCTCGCGATCAGTGCCGCGGTGCGGGCGGCGTGGAGAATCCGTTGGGGAGAAAGATCGTCGGTGTAGGCGTAGCCGGTGCGTTCTCCGGAAACGACGCGCACGCCGCAACCCGCCGAAATTCCCTGCGAGGCGGATTTGACTAGCGACTCATCCACCATCAGCGAGGTCGAGGTCAGGTATTCGAAATAAAGGTCGGCATAGTCGCCGCCGGCCGAGAGCGCGGCTGCTAGATAAGTTTCGAGGTCGCGATTCGAAAGGCCGTAGTGCTGGAAGAAAAAACGCTCCTGGTTGACAGTCACCATATTTTGATGCCTTTGGCTTTGCAAACGACTCGCAGTGGGTAAATTCATTATCCCATGAGCGAGAGACAGGCAGGATCAACGCCGAGATTACGGAAGTCAGGGCGCCGCGCCGGGTCAAAACCAAACAATTTCTCGGTACAGCGATCACTGACGCCGGTTCTGGAGGAGCAAATAATTCTAGTTCGTGACCCCAGACTCGCTCAGCCAGATGCTTTCCGAATTCCTCGACGGCGCCCGCGCCGCGGTGGTGGTGGAGGACGGCGCCATCGTGTTTGATCTGGCCGAGTCGAAGTATTCGGTTTCCGGCGAATACCATAAGTGCCTGCTGCATCTTTGGTCGAGCGAGCGGAATTTCGTGCGGCGGGTGCTGGATGCGGAAGTGAAGGCCACTACGCTGCGACTGCAGGTGCAGCGCATGGGGCAGAATCGGCCGACTCGGCTGGACTTTTGCCGCGATCGCGATCAGCGCTCGCCGGGCGCGCGCCGTGCGGCGCGGGTTGCCTACGAGCCTCGTCTGCGCCGGGCGCTGGAAAGAAATTTTCCTGGCTGGACCGTGGTCCGGCTCACCACCAGCGTGGATCTCGAGCACTCCTTTGGTCCGGCCTATCTTCGCGGATGGCTGCGCCAGGGGCAGCGCGCGCTTGCCGTTGTGGGAGTGAACGACCAGGAAACGCAAGCGACCGTTGATGGCGCGCTGACCGTGGGAATTCTTTGGCTGGAAGCGTGTCGACTGGCGCAGCGGGACCGGTGCGTGGTCGAGGGGCTGACGATGGTTGTGCCGAAAGGTAGCGCGGCTCTGACCGGGCAGCGTATGGCTCGTCTGCATCCCACCGCCGCGAAATGGCACTTGTACGAATTCGATCAGCGGGAGGATGCGCTCGTACCTGTGGATATGGGCGATTGCGGCAATCTGGCGACCCGGTTGGTGCATTCCGTCGACGAGGGGTTGGCGCGCGAACGCTTTGCGGAATCGATCTCACGCATTCGGGGCATTCTGCCGCAGTCCGAAGTCGTGGTGCTCTCGCCCGCGTTGATTTCGTTTCGGCGGCATGGCCTGGAATTTGCCCAGGCGTGGATTGCGCACGATCCCCGAAACTTTAAGAGCAGCGAGGAAATCGCTTTCGGAGTGGGGCCAGAAGAGCACGTTCTTGATGCGGAGAATGAAACGCAGTTTGCCGATCTGGTGCGGCTGGCTGCGGCCGTCCGACGGAAGGACGGTCCCAAAAATCACGCGTTGTGGCGAATGCATCCCGAGCGCTGGCTGGAATCGCTGGTGTTCGGGAATATTGCTGCGCTCGACGGGCGGCTGCGGCCGGAGCCGGTGTATGCGCAGGTGCCAGCGTTCGCCGCCGCGGATCGAGCGATGATTGATATTCTCGCGGTGACTCGCGAGGCACGGCTGGCGGTGATCGAACTCAAAGCCGACGAAGATATCCACCTGCCGCTGCAGGGCGTGGATTACTGGTCGCGCGTTGCCTGGCACCAGAGCCGCGGAGAGTTCGCGCAATTCGGCTATTTTCCGGGACAGGAGATCTCGCCGCAGAAGCCTCTGCTCATGCTGGTTGCGCCCGCTCTGCACGTGCATCCCACTACGGACACGATTCTGCGGTATCTTTCGCCGGCGATCGATTGGGAGGTGCTGGGGATCGACGAGCGCTGGCGGGAAGGGATACGGGTGGTGTTCCGGAAGCGACCGGCCCGCGCGCCCTACCTTGCGATTCCGGCTTGAGAACGGAGAAAGGGCCGAGGTCAGAAGTCAGATTGCAGAGGTTAGAACCGCTTGCGGAGATAGCGTCGGCGAACTTGGGATTTCAACCTCTGCAATCTGACTTCTGACCTCTGCCCTTAAATCCCGATGCTCTTCCGCAGCATCACCAGTTGTCCTAGGTGATACGCATTGTGGTCGGCCACCAGCAGCGCCTCGCGCAAAAGCGTTTGTCCATCACCCCAGGGGATGCGGGCGTAGAGATCGACTTTTTTATCGGCGACGAGCTTCTCCATCGCACACAGATCTTGCTTGAACGCGGCTATACTCGCGGTCCATGCCTTCTCGTCAGGGGGCGCTTCCGATGTGGGCCAATATCCTTCGGGCCATGCTGGAGAGGCATGCTTCGAATTGCGGCTGAACTCAAGGATGTCCCACTGCGCGAGGCGCATGTGCTCTAGCAGCATCCAGGCGGTGTGGGGGAAGCTGGCAGCTTTGGCTGCGAGGAGTTGCGCGGGCCAGTCACTCAGCGCATCGTCGAAGTTGATATGCGCCCCACCACCCTTCAGCAAGTGGAGCAGGTGGTCGCGGAGAGATTGATCTTGAGATGCCGGCCGCGGCGCGGCTCTCTTATTCGATTTCGTTGATGTTTTTCCAGTCTTCTTTTTCTTTGCCATGGGTGATTTCATTTTATGAGAACAGAAGTCAATGGAGAAGTCCGCGAGTCATAGTGCCGGGTTCACGTGCATTTCGCTTACCGGTGCTTCGCCTTTGTACACCCTTCCGATGCCGCGCACCAGGCGGCGCATGGGCAGTTCTCCTTTGGCATCGGCAAAGAAGATTTCGCCGACTCGGGTTCCGCGATAGCACCAGCGCTTGAGGATCGCCAGGTGTTCCATCCGCTCAATCGCGCTGGCTGGTTTGGACGCGGGGAATTCTGCCAGCGTGGTCTGGATACGCGCTTCCATCGATTGCGATTTGGTGTGCTCCGCGCCGGAGATCGAAAAATTCAGCGGGCCCGCGAGCGCGCCTCCGTCGACCCGGAACAGGGCGACACTCTCCGGCTGGCCCGCGTTTTGTGCCGCCTTTTGGACAATTACGGCGTGCAACTGGTCAATCCGATGGACGAATTCGGGCAGTTGCTGCAATACGGGAGCGAGTTTGTCGAGCCGCGCATGAATGGCGGCGGCCGTCTCGAACTCCATTCTTGCCGAGGCGCTATCGCGCTCCGCGACCATCTGCCGCTTTAACGATTCGCCGCGCGAGTCGAAAAAATCTTCGACCCGCACCACCTCGGCGCGGTATTCGTCATCGGTGCAGCCGCGAAAGCAGGGCGCCATGCACATCTTCATCTCAGAATAGACGCAGCCGGGAAATTTTGGATCGGGATGGAGATCATCCACGCAGCGGCGCATTTTGAAAAAGTCGAGCGCGTCGTTCATGAATTTTTCCGCGGCTACGCGCGACGCGAATGGCCCGTAGTAAATGTTCTTAGCTGCAATCCGTCCCAGCCGGGTTGTGATCGAGGCGCGGGGGAATTCGTTTTCCAGGTGGAGTTTGACCAGCGGAGCGAAGCGCAGCCGCAGGCGATTCGAGTAGGTCTTGGGGAAAGACGACCGCAGCACCTGGTAGAGCACGAATCCAGATTCGAAGTCGGAGCCGGTCAGTGCGTATTCGATCCAGCGGACACGATCGCGCAGGTTGAGTCGCTTCGTCCGTTCTTCTGGAGGGGAAAGTAGCCGCTGCAGGCGGCGGCGCAAGTTGGCAGTTTTACTGACGTAGGGCTCGGAGTTCGTGTCTTCGCTGCGCAGGAGAAACACGGCGGGGGCGGCGGCTACGGTGGAGAAGATCTCGGCGTCACGTTCCGGGCGGAACTCTATGCGCTCGGTCTGCACGGCTTAGATTGTAGTGCGTGGAGTTGTAGAGCGGCTGCGCTTGCCGCCAAAAACACAAGGTCCCTCGGCTTGCCCTCGCATTCGCTCGGGACGGCGCTCGGGATGACAGTTTTTTGGCGGGGTTCATCCGAAGCTGGCGCTTTTGAACTTCTGGCGGAAGTCGGGTCCGTCCATCTTTACGATGCGGCACATCTCCTGGAGACGAGAACGCATGCGCTCGCCGATGCGGTCGCCTAGGGTTTCTTCGCGAGCGGCCGCACGCGCGGACGACAGCGACGATGAACGGGTCACACTTGCGGCCGGTTCGTCGGCAAAATTGGTGGTGATGATGGTGGTTCGATTGTCGTTATAGCGCGTGTTGAGGATGAGGCTGACCGTGTCCCAAACCCACTCGCTCGGTTTCACGGCGCCCAGCTCATCGAGCAACAGCACATCAGCGTCAAACACCGGCCGCAGCACCTGCAGTTCGGTCGCCTGGACGGAATCGTTGTAGGAATTCTGAATCTGCTTCAGCAGCTCGCGATAGTCGCAAAAAAGGCAGGCGCTTCCGCGGGCCGCAATGAGTTCCTTAAGAATGCCCACCGCGAGATGGGTCTTGCCGGTGCCGATGCCGCCGACCAGCAACAACCCCTTGCCATCGCGCGGATCAAACTCCTGAACGAAGCGCGATGCGCTGATCTGGGCCAGTGCAATCGAGCGATCGGCTCCCGGGAAATCGGTGGTAAAGTTCGAGAGCTCGCAATGCTCATATCTCTTAGGAATGCGCGCCGCCGCGATCAAGGCTCCGCCGCGCGCCTGCAGCTGGCAATCGCAACGCGTCACGCCGCGCTCTGGCGCCCCTGGAACGGGCTTCCATCCCGAGCCCGCGCACAGGAGGCAAACTTCCGCTGCTGTTTTCATTGTTTATCTAAAAAATCTGTGTATTTCAACTCTGCACCCGAAGCCGCCTGTGCCGCAACCGGAAACCGGTTCCTCTCTGTGTACATCCTGTGGAGAGTGGGGGCGGGTTGTGGAGAACCGTGAGGAACCGAGGAAAAACCGCCGATCGCCGCTGGTGTTTGCGGAAAAGTCGCGGATAAAGACTGAGCAAAACACCAGCATTTTCGGCTCATTCCCGGGTTGCTGCAGATACAGCCGTTCGCTTCGGGTGGCAAAACCGGCTACTGGCACGTGTTTCCCATTGACAATCCCGTGGCATAGGGGAGAATGACATCGCCGGTGCTCGCGCATTGAGCTTTCCTCCCCGGCTGAAGGCGCGGGAACCGTAACGACTAGTGTCAGGAGAGAGCATGAACAAAGCTGATCTGGTTGACCGGATCGCCGGAGCCTGCGGTATTTCAAAGGCGCAGGCGACGACCGCGATCGACACCACCGTGGACAGCGTCACTGCTGCCCTTAGAAAAGGGGACCGTGTAGCCTTGATTGGATTTGGCACGTTCTCCGTCTCGCAACGCAAGGCCCGCAATGGCCGAAACCCGCAGACGGGTGCCACCATCAAGATCGCTGCCCGTAGAGTCGCCAAATTCACTCCCGGGAACGAACTCAAGAAAGTGGTCAATAAAGGTAAGTAAGGGGCCCCAGAATTCTTGGATACGAGCGAGACGGCAGGGGGTCGGCCCTGCCGTTTTGCTTTCAGGGAGGGTAGTGAATCAGTTTGATTTCCACAGTTTGCCGAAGTGCTTGCGATGTGTACGGTACAGCCATGCTGTCATGGCGAGGCCCACGAGAAAGAAGGTCACACACCAATGAAACCAGAACGACGCTTGCGGACTTGGGTGCTTCCTCAATGCCTGGGAAAATGCGCTGTCCATGGAATAGCCTGGAAACACGTAAATCAGTCCGAATAAACTCAGCACCGATACAGTGGCCCAGATCAAGAGTAGCGATCTGATCGCTGTTCTCATTTAACTCGCCTACCCCGAGCGCCTTAAGGATAAGCCCATTGTCAACCCGACTGACCCACTGCCTGAGGTGGGCCTGCCTTGCTGAATCCTTCATAACTCCGGTAGAATCAAATGTCTGAATCGAGGATTAGGAACTGACATGAAAGCAGCCATTCATCCACACTACAGCGAGATCCGCGTGCACTGCGCTTGCGGCAACGCATTCGTCACGCGCTCCACCCACAAGGGCGATATCAGCGTAGAAATCTGCGCCGCCTGCCATCCTTTCTTTACCGGCAAGCAGAAGCTCATGGACACGGCCGGCCGCGTGGAACGTTTCCGCCGCAAGTATGCCAAGAGCGACGCCGGAAAAGCCGAAGCCGCTAAGGCCGCCGACGCAGTGAAGAAGTAATTTCCGCGCAGAAACGCGCATTCTTGCAAGCCTCCCTTTCGGGAGGCTTTGCTTTTGCAGTCCTGACTAGTCTGCGTGGGGATTGCCAATGCTCTACCCCGTGAAGGGTCTCAGGATTTCTGCTGCTTTTGCGCGGTGGCCCGGGCTTGCAGGGCGACCGTGACCGCACTCAACATGTCGCCGGTCGGCGCAGGTTTGCCGGTCCAGATTTCGAACTGGCGCGCGGCCTGTTGCACGAACATCTCGATGCCTGAGATGACGGCGATCCCTTTGGCGCGCGCGACCTGCAGCAGGTGCGTCTCGACCGGGTCGTAGACCATGTCGAAGACCAGGCGGGCCTGAATCTCGTCGTCTTTGAGCGGGCAATCGCGCGTGTTCCCCATTCCAACCGGAGTGGCGTTGATGATGACGTCGAAGGCGGTCTTACGGAGGTCCGCACGTTTGATGGTGCGCGCTTTGGCCTGGCGGGCGAGCTTCTGGGCCTTCGCGGCAGTGCGATTGAGTATCCAGACTTCCGCGCCGCGTTCCTTGAGGCCGAAGACCGCGGCTCGCGCGGCGCCCCCGGCTCCGAGCACGAGAACTTTCGCGTTTTCGATGGCGAGGCGTTGCTCCACGGGACGAAGCACTCCGGCAGTGTCGGTGTTGAAACCGTAAAGCTTGCCATCCTGTCCGCGGACAACGGTATTGCAGGCGCCGATCTTGGCGGTGTGCGCGTCGGTGTTGTCGAGATAGGAGAGGATGGCTTGCTTGTAGGGCATGGTGATGCTGAGGCCGTGAAGGGGAATCTCGCGCACGCAACGGATGAGATCCTTGAGCGTTTTGGCGTGGAGAGGGAGATACACGCCGTTGACGTTCTCACGGCGCAGCGCCGCGTTCATGATGATGGGCGAGAGCGAATGTTCGATGGGGTCGCCGGCGACTCCATAGACGCGAGTGGCTGCGTCGACCTGATCGATGCGGTAGATACTGCGCAGGTCCGCCGCACTGACCTGACCGGGCGCGGTTTTGAGACCGGCGCTGGGATCAAGCGCGCCAAAGGTGAACGTGCTGCCGGCGCGCACGCCGAGCACGCGGCTGATGATGCCTTGCTCGCCCATGCACAGGCCGATGAGAGCATGCTTGTCGCTCTCGGTCTGCAGAAACTTCATCATGGCGACGTTGTCAGAGAGCATGGTCGCAGTGGAGACAACCTTGTAAAAGTCAGCCTTGACCTTCAGCATTTTCTCCAGGGTCTCGTCGAGGTTGCGAGTGGCGCGGAAATCATGGAACGACAGGATAAGCGCGACGCGGCTGCGCAGGCGCGCGATCGCCTCGGGCTTCGATTTCAGTGCGCTCTGCAGTTCCAGATCCACAATCTGAAAGCCCGCGGCATGAGCCTTTATTAGCACTTCCATTTGAGCAGCGAGCGATCCCTTGAACTTGCCGCCATTGTCGGCACGCCGGCAGGTCCCGATGGCGGTGACATACTGATGGGTTTCAAGAAAGCGATGAATCTTGGGGAGCGCCGCCAGCGGCTGTTTCAGGTAGTCCAAACGGAATTCGAGAAAGGGGTTGTCGCGAGCCATGGACTCGGCGGCATCGAGCATGTCCTCGGCCGTGTCGCCGCCCAACGCAAGGCAGACCCGGGGTAGTCGCATGGGCAAAAAGCGGGGCGCGAGAGTGGAAGACGAAGCCAAGGCCATTTGTTTTCAACAACGGCGCGATATTACAGGGGTGCAGCCGCATATGCAACA
>Ga0181532_10004124_pt1 | contig 12828 bp, 8 predicted proteins | sample PEATcosm2014_Bin_33_FD_119768 | JGI IMG/M metagenome (GOLD analysis project Ga0181532, IMG submission 119768) | Peatland microbial communities from MTU Mesocosm Facility, Houghton, MI, USA - PEATcosm2014_Bin11_30_metaG | ecosystem: Environmental > Terrestrial > Soil > Wetlands > Peat | place...
CTATGCCACCTTCGGCGAGCGGACATGCACGGAACCGCATGCCGACTTCACCCTCTTCGAAAAAGTATTGTAGCAATGACCCGCGGTTGATGTTTCGAGAACCGATTCCTGCCTGGCGTTGAGGATGCTCCGACTGTAACAGTACCAGAATGGGACTTCAATCACCGGGCTCGAAAAACCTGTGGAAAACTAACCCGGGTCCTCGCAGATAGCGGGGGCGCAAGCTGTGCTGCTGTGCTAAACTGCTGTTCAAATTCTCACTTATTACTTCAGGGGTCCTCTGATGGAGTCGGGCACTTCGAGTTTCACTCGCTGCGGCCGAGTTTGGTGGTTGGTGGTGGCGGCGTCCTTGGTTCTCATCGGCGGTGCATCAGCCCAGCAGGCAGGCAGCGGCACTCAACCTCCGGGCCAAAGTGCGCAACCGGTAGAGACTTCAACGGCACCTCCTTCGGCAGTGGCTCCAACAGTCTCTCCGGCGCTTTCTCCGACGCTCACTCCGGCACTGCCGGCGGCGCAAGACGCGGCCGACCAATCAATGACTGTAAAGCTGGGCGCGGGGGATCTGATCGATGTGAACGTGTACAACGTGCCGGAACTGACGAGCAAGGTACGAGTCAGCCTGAGCGGCGACGTCTACCTGCCTCTAATCGATTACGTCCACGTCGACGGGTTGACGCAGGAGGAAGCGCAGAAGCTGATCGAAAAGCGGCTGGCCGACGGCGGATTCGTCCGCAGCCCGCACGTGACCATCTTTGTGGACGAAGCGGCTTCGTCCGCGGTGACGGTGATGGGAGAAGTGCAAAAACCCGGACTGTACCCGGATGTCGGCGATCACAAACTCTACGAAGTGGTTTCGGAGGCGGGCGGATTCACGCAGTCGGCTTCACGGAAGATCGCCATCATTCGGCGGAACCAGGCGGATCCGATTCGCGTAGACCTGCCGCGGAATCTGGCTGACGACCTGAGTGGCAATATCGACATTCAGCCCGGCGATACGATCACGGTCCCGCGGGCGCCGGTGATCTACGTGGTGGGGGACGTGGGACGTCCCAGTGGCTTGCTGGTGGACAATGGTTCGCTCACCGTGCTGCAGGCGATGGCTCTGGCCGGCGGCGCTAACCACACGGCAAAACTGAGCGCTGCCCGCATCATTCGCCGGGGACCAACGGGGATGATCGAGACGAGGATTCAGGTCCAGAAAATGCTGGAGGCGAAGATCCCTGACGTTACTCTGCAAGCCGACGATATCCTTTTCATTCCAGTCAGCGGAGGCCGGGTACTGGCAGGGCGGACCTTTGATGTGGCGATGGCAGCGGCGGCGGCGGTTTCGATTTACGCCGTGCATCCGTAGGCCAGGGGTTGAGGTTGGGAAATTTCTGACGAGGATTGGGACTTGGAGTCAGCCGATTTGCGGCTGGTTTTCCAGGCTCCGCAGGACGTCGATATATTTTCCCGCCGTGCGGTCGCGAGAAAAACTCCGCAGAATGTATTGCCTTCCTTTTTGACCCAGCGCGGTGCTGAGTTCGGGATTCGCGGATAGCTGCTGGATGGCGCCGACCAGCGCGTCGGCATTTTCCGGCTCGATGACCAGCCCGGCGCCGGCGTCTTCGACGATCTGGCGCGCCTGCCCATCGACTCCGAGAATTACCGGGCGAGCGCAGGACATGAACTCCAGCATCTTGGTGGGGATAACGGTCTTGAAGACGTCGGTCTTTTTCAGAAGAACCAGGCAAGCGTCGGAGGCAGAGATGAAGGCGGGGATCTTCTCGCGAGGCTGCTGGTCGAGAAAACGCAGGTTGGCCAATCCGCGGGATTGCGCCTGGGTTTTGATGCGTTCCTTCTCGGCGCCTTCGCCCACCAGCAGAAACTGCACGTTGGCATTCTGACGCTGCAGTTGCTGGGCGGCGTCGAGCAAAGTTTCCAGACCGTGGGCCATGCCCATGGTGCCGATGTAGCAGACCAGGAATTTTCCTTCGGCGGCGAGTTCCCGGCGCAGCGCGTGGTTGGCGGCCGGCGGGGCGGGAGCGAAAAGATCGGTCTCGACGCCATTTTCGACGACTGCAATTTTTTCGGCGGGAACGCGCCAGTGGCGCATGAGGTGTTCTTTGAATGCCGGGGTCACGACCACGATGAGGTCGGATCGCTGGTAGAGAAACTTGGCCACTGCCGCGAGGGCGCGATGCAACAGGGAATTTTCGTCACCAACGCCGACGGCGGTTAACGATTCCGGCCAGAGGTCGCGCACTTCGAAGACGAACGGCAGTTGCCGCGCGAAGGCGATCCACCAGCCGGAGAGTCCCACCAGCAGTTGCGGGGACGAGGCGATGACGACGTCGGGTCGCGGGAGGGCCAATCCGCGCAGCGCGGCGGAGATGCAGAAAGAAGCGTAGTTGCGCATGCGCTCATGGGCTTTGCGATTGGGCAGAGGCCAGAGCCAGGTGCGGAATACATTCACTCGGTCGAGGACGCGGCCTGCGTTCTTCAGCGCCGGAGACGTGGGAGTGGAGAAGATGCGTTCGTGGTAGATGAGGCGGCGGAGACGGCCGCGCCATTCCGCGGGGACGACTCCGGTCGGATGATTGGGAAATCCAGTCAGCACTGATACTTCGTGGCCGGCCTGCGCCCAGTGCTGGGCGAGTTCGGCAGCACGGGCGGCGGGCGCGCCCATCTCTGGCGGAAAATATTGTGAGACGTAGAGAATCTTCACGCGAATCTAGAGGCTATCTTATAAGTGGGCGTTGCGGGTAGGTGGGGGCTGGCTTCTGAGTTGGCTATCGAACAAACCCCTTTACCACGAAGGATACGAAAGTACACGAAGAAAGACGCAGTGATGAAAAACCTTTATGGTACGATGCCGCCTTGCTGAGAGCCTGTCAGTTCGCCGTCTGTGTCGTTTTTCTTGCGGGACTGGCGTTCGCTTGTTATCGCTTCCCCTTCGATAATCTCGATCGCTACCTCTATGAGGCAGTGGTGCGGGGAAAATTGCAGCCCATTGACGCGGTGTATGCCGTGGTCAAGCATGAGAGCCCGCGTGCCGAACAGAGCTCGATTCTAGACAGCCCGCAACATCTGCAAGAATTGGAGCCCATGTATGCGATTCGGCCTATCTATGTGGACGCCATTTCGGCCGGGAGCAGAGTTCTACCCATACAGAAGACGATCAGCCTGATTTCCGCGGCGTCATTGTTTGGCATTGGGCTGGTCGTGCTTTTCTGGACGAAGCGGCCGCTGCTGGCGGGCTTGCTGATGGCGGCAATTCCAATTCCTCTGCTGGGCCGAATGGGAGGCCCGGACGCGACGGCGGCGCTGCTGGTAGTTATCGCGCTGTGGGTGATCGACCGGAGCAGGAGTCTGGCGCTGGGACTTCTGTTCGTGTCGCTGGGCGTCAGAACGGACAATCTTCTCATTCTCCTCGCGGTGCTGGCATGGTTGGCGTGGGAAAAGAAACTTCCACGAACCGCCGCGGGAGCGCTGGCTGCGGCGGCGGTTGGGATTGTTCTGGGCATCAATCACTGGGCGGGGAATTACGGCTGGATCGTGCTGTTTCGCTTCAGCTTCATCAGCGGTCGGTATCCGGCGCAGATACCGCACGTGCTCACGCTGCGCGAGTACATCCACGGTCTTGGGAGCGGCGCTTATGCGATGGCGGACCAGGTCGCAGTTTGGGTCCTGCTGGGGATCTTGGCTTGGAGGCGCCGCCGAGATCCTTTGCTGATTGTGGCGGGCTGCGCGGCGGCGGCGCATTTTCTGCTGTATCCGTCGGGCGAAGATCGCTATCTGATCTGGGCTTACATTGTGGCGGGAGTCAGCCTGATCCGGTCATTCGACGCGCCTCCACTACGGGAGCTGACTTAGTGTGCACAGGTCCGCTCGGCTTCGCCCCTTCGACAAGCTCAGGGCAGGCTTTCGCGGGACGGACCAGGCGTCCGTCGCCGCACGGGCCCCTCTGGCGGACCACTCTTTAGTGACTTGGCCGCATCTATGGGGAGAGGATAAAGTCAGGCATTCATGTTCTTCCCGGTGCAGTCCAGACTTTTCGTTGTGACCCTCGTGAGTCTGGGTTGGGCATCGTTCTGCTCAGGGCAGACTCCAGAACAAACAACTACCCGTGATCCGCAACCGAAGCCGGAACAACATGAGGCAGCGCCGACGGAGGCGCCACCCATCCAGCAAGCCATCGGAAGCATCAGTGGGACGGTGGTGGATCAGAGTGGTGCGGTCGTGGCCGGAGCTCGCGTGAAACTTACGGGCGCAGATCCGTCTGCCAGCCAGGAAGCGGTGACCGGGGGCGACGGAAAATTCTTGTTTGCCACGGTCGCTGCCGGACCTTTTCAGCTGAGCATTACGTCTACGTCGGCGGGATTCGCGGCGCAAATCACCTCGGGAATCCTGCATGCGGGGGAAAACTACATTGCCCCGGTGATGACCCTGGCAGTGGCTACGACGATGACGGATGTGGAGGTTGGAGTCTCGCAGATCGAAGTGGCCGAGGAGCAGATCAAGATTGAAGAGAAGCAGCGCGTGCTGGGCGTGCTGCCGAATTTTTATGTCAGCTACATCCCTGACGCGGTGCCGCTCACTCCGAAGCAGAAATTCAAGCTGGCCTTCAGGACGGTGATTGATCCGTTCACTTTCGTATCAGTGGGCGGCGCGGCGGGAATACAGCAGTGGCAAGATCATTTCAAGGGATACGGGCAAGGCGCGCAAGGATACGCGAAACGCTTTGCGGCCGGCTATGGCGACACGCTTTCGGGGACGTTTATCGGCGGCGCGATTCTGCCCTCGCTTTTGAAACAAGACCCGCGATATTTCTACAAAGGGACAGGTAGCGTACCGTCGCGGTTTTTGTATGCGATGGCGAATGCGTTCATCTGCAAGGGCGACAACCGGCGCTGGCAAGTCAATTACTCGAATATGCTGGGAAGCCTGGCGGCGGGGGGAATTTCGAATCTGTATTATCCGCCGCAGGATCGCGATGGGGCGGCGCTGACGTTTGAGAACGCGGCGCTGGGGATTGCGGGCACGGCGGTGTCGAATCTGTTTCAGGAGTTTGTGATTAAGAAGTTGACGCCGAAAGCGCCGGGGAACAGCGCGGCTAGACCCTAATGAGTATTACGGCCTTCCATGAGAAGGCCTCACTTCCGCCGTGAGATGGAGGAGAGGTCGACCGTCAGGTGGCAGCACCGGCTGAAACGAGAACACCCAACTTGCACCGAGCGAACAAAAATCGCTCATTCAAGAGTGCGGATGGAAGGGTGGCGACAGTGGCAACTCGGCCGGAGAAAAATCTTGTCCAACGAATCCCCATCACACTCACTGGCAGAGTGGTAACGCGCCTCTAGCTCGGCCCCTTCATTTTTTCTTTCACGCTGCGGGCGAGTTTCTCGATCTCCTCGGCCTTTTTGATCACGTCGAGGGAGAGCACGTTTTCGTCGGACTTGTCGACGGACTGCTTCAGTTCGACCGACAGCTTCAATAATCTATCGGCGTCGCTCTTGAGAGCGGCGGTGCGGTCCTTGGCGGCTTTCTTGGCCATATCGGCGGTGAGGCGGTCGCGGGCTTCATCCGCGTCGGTGATGGGGGGCATGCTGGGGTCCCCCCGGACTGGCGGCGGGGGTGGTGTCGATTGCCGTTGCGCAATCGCCTGCGGCGCGAAGCCGGTGAAAATACACAGGCAACAAACGAAGATGCTGGCAGCAAATCGGGATCGCACGGGCCACCTCGCTGAGAGTCGGCGAGCACTGCTCTGGGAAATTATACGTCGGGAAAAAGAATTCACCACAAGGGGCACAGGGGAACGCGGGGGATTACGTAGGGGCGGACGCAGCCTGCCCTGAGCGAAGTCGAAGGGTCCGCCCTGCGACGCGAAGCGAGCGCCCCGGACGAATGCGTCCGGGGCTACGTGTTCACAGCTGGCTCATGTTGGCCAGGAACTCGGCGTTGGCCTTGGTCTTGTTGAGGCGTTCGACCAGCAGTTCCATGGCTTCGACGGGCGACAGCGGGTTCAGGACTTTGCGCAAGACCCAGATGCGCTGCAGATCTTCTTTCGGGATGAGAAGCTCTTCCTTACGCGTGCCCGAGCGTTGGATGTCGATGGCCGGGAAGACGCGCTTGTCGACCAGCTTGCGCTCGAGAATAATTTCCGAGTTGCCTGTGCCTTTGAATTCTTCAAAGATCACGTCGTCCATGCGGGACCCGGTGTCGATCAGGGCAGTGGCGATGATGGTCAGCGAACCGCCTTCTTCAATGTTGCGGGCTGACCCAAAGAAACGCTTGGGACGCTGCAACGCGTTCGAATCGACGCCGCCGGAAAGCACCTTGCCGGAGGGCGGAACAATCGTGTTATAGGCGCGGGCGAGACGCGTAATGGAATCGAGCAGGATCACGACGTCGCGTTTGTGCTCGACTAGTCTCTTCGCTTTTTCGATCACCATTTCGGCGACCTGCACGTGGCGGGCGGCGGGCTCGTCAAAAGTCGACGAAATCACTTCGCCTTTCACCGAGCGCTGCATGTCAGTCACTTCTTCTGGGCGCTCGTCGATCAGCAGCACCATCAGCACGACTTCGGGATGGTTCGCCGTAATCGAGTTGGCCACGTTTTGCAACAGCATGGTCTTCCCGGCGCGTGGCGGAGAAACGATCAGTCCGCGCTGGCCCTTACCGAGAGGCGTCAGCAAATCCATGACGCGGGCGCTGGCGTTCTCGCGCGTGGTCTCGAGTTTCAGGCGCTCCTGGGGATACAGCGGCGTGAGGTTGTCGAACAGGATCTTGTTGCGAGCTTCATCGGGTGATTCAAAGTTGACGGCTTCAATCTTCACCAGCGCGAAATATTTTTCGCCCTCGTGCGGGGGCCGCACCTGGCCGCTGATGGTGTCGCCGGTCTTCAGATCGAATTTTCGGATTTGCGAGGGCGAGACGTAGATGTCGTCGGGGCCGGGAAGGTAGTTGTAATCGGGAGAGCGGAGGAAGCCGTAGCCGTCGGGCAGAATTTCGAGGACGCCTTCGGCGAAGATGTGGCCTTCTTTTTCGCTCTGCGCCTGCAGAATCTTGAAGATCAAGTCCTGCTTGCGCATACCGCTGGCACCGGGCAAATCCAAGGTCCTTGCGATCTTGGTTAGCTCAGTGATGTTCTTTTCTTTCAGTTCAGCAATGGTCATGATTCACCTGAACCCGTGCACTAAGGTTTGTTCGCTAGTGGCAACGGGAGATTTTCAAAAGGAGGGGACTCAGGAAAGACGCAAGTACTACCAGGCAGGAAGGCGGGGCTGGGTTAAGCAGCCCGCCGTTGTGCCTCAGCAAAATTCTCTGGTTCCGACAAAATTTCTTGCCGTTCAGCGCCCGCGATCCGATCCAATACACCGTTCATCGTTTCCTGGATTCTGGTACTGGGCCGGTGGAACTTCCGCGTGGCCTTGGAGGCAAGCTGACAAAGCATATACCGGTTCCGCAGAGTCTGTAAAGCATCAAACACACGATCAGAGCGCATGTGCTTTCTTTCTCCTTACTTTTATGATGGTGGCCTTGCGCTTCATCCTTCCACCAGGGAGGGTGACCCGAACCCCACAGCTCGATCTAAGTCACTGATTCCTAACAGGTTGTGAAGGAGTGAACGTAAAGCTCACTTTGAATAGATGCGTGACAGGCCCCCGAAGATGCTCAATTTTCTGGGCTTGGCTCCTCGGGCGCAGGCAACGCAAAAACGGCCCAGAAGCTTCCGGATGTACCTGGAACTGTCTAATCTAGCTGCAACAGAAGAAGAGGTCAAGTAATTATTTGTCAACTTGGCAGGTCGGCTCTGTCCCCCGGCCCAGAGTGGTACCGATCGGGGTGAGCTTTGCAGCCTTGCATTTTGGAATCAGCAGCTTAGCTGTCACAGCTGTGAGGAACGAACGCGCTGGAATCGCCTGACTCTATTGTCTTGTCCGATTTCGGGCAGCTCAGTCCACGAACGGACGGGGTTAAGCGGGCCCTGGACGGTTTCTCCTTTGTCGTCAATGGGCTACGGACCGCGCCTGTGGTACTGGATCTGCTTGTGGATGCTAGAGCGGTCGGCATTCTCTATAGGAGTTCAGCCTGATGGAAACGGTGGTTCACGACCTGCGATACGCGCTGCGAGTGTTAAGGAAGAACCCGGGGTTCACCGGGATCACGGTGTTCACGCTGGCGCTGGGCATCGGGGCGACGACTGCGATCTTCGGCGTGGTCTATGGGGTGCTACTGCGGCCACTGCCCTACGACCGGCCGAACCAGATTGTGCAACTCTGGGAAGTCAACGAACGCGGTCACCAGGTGAATTTCACCGACCCGAACTTTGACGACATCCGTTCGCAGAATCATTCGCTGGAGGGGTTAGCGGAATTTGGCGTGGGAGAAGAATCCGTTTCGGGCGGGGCGGAACCGACGCGGACGGTGGTCGCCTCGGTTTCCCAGGATTTCTTTCCCCTGATGCGGGTTCAACCGGTGTTGGGGCGCGGATTTCTGGCCGAGAATCATCGCTTCGGAGCGGCGCCAGTTGCTCTGGTGAGTTATGGGTATTGGGCGCAACAGTTGGGCAGCACCACCGATCTCTCCGTGGTCAAGCTCACGATTCTGAACCAGCTGGTGCCGGTGATCGGAGTGCTGCCGGCGGGATTCCGCTTCCCCGAACAGGCCGAGATCTGGGTACCGCGCGAGCTCTGGGAGCGGCTGCCCAGCCGGACGGCGCACAACTGGCAGGTGATCGGGAGGCTGCGAGATGGCGTCGATCCGGATCAGGCGCGGGCCGAGTTGACGGTTATCGCCCGCCAGATCAAGCAACAGTTTGGACAAGACGTCGACATGACCGACGTGGCCATGGTGCGATTGCAGGAGGCAATGACCGGGAGTGTGCGCCCAGCTTTGTTGATTCTGCTGGGAGCGGTGGGTTTTCTGCTGCTGATCGCTTGCGCGAACGTCGCGAACCTGCTTCTAGCCCAGGCTTCGACCAGAGAGCGGGAGTTGGCGATCCGCGCCGCCATTGGCGCCGGCCGCTGGCGACTGGCTCGGCAGTTTCTGACCGAATCGCTGGTCCTGTCGCTCACTGGTGGCTTGCTGGGCGTGCTGATCGCGCGCTGGGGCGTAATTGGGTTACTTCACCTCGCTCCGCCTGAAATGCCGCGCTTCGAGGACGCGCCGATTTCCCTGCCAGTCTTATTTTTTGCGTTCGGAATCTGCCTGGTCGTTGCGGTCGGGTTGGGGCTGTTCAGCGTGGCGCGCGCGACTTCAGGGGATGTGCAAAAGGCGCTCGGCGAACAGGGCCGTTCGCAGTCTGGTTCACGGCGCAGCCAGCGAGTGGGCCGCGCCATCATCGCCGGACAGATGGCGATCACCCTGGTATTGCTGACTGGCGCGGGACTGCTTGGCCGCAGCCTGCTGCAAGTGCTTTCCATTGATCCGGGCTTTCGCACCGATCACATCGTGACGGTGGATCTGGCGTTGTCTTTCGCCCACGAGGACGCGGCGCGGGCCCGCGCGCAATTCCTGAGTGAATTGCTGGCGCGGTTGAGTCGGATTCCTGGCGTGGAAGACGCCGGCGGCGCAGCCACATTGCCGCTGACTTCCGGTCTCGCCGATGGAACATACGCCATGCTGACGCCGGCGGGGCAACCGCCGCGCTCGATGGACAATTGGGAAAGCTGGATTCACGACGTGCGCACGGGGAACGGAGACTACTGTCCGGTCAGCGAGGGATACTTTCGCGTGCTAGGAATTCCTCTGCTGCAAGGGCGGTTGTTCGATGATCGCGACACGATGGATGCGCCGCATGTGGCCGTCATCAGCCGATCGCTGGCGCGAGAACAATGGCCGGGACAGGATCCGATCGGGCGCAGGCTCGAGTTTGGCAATATGGATGGCGACCTGAGCCCGCTGACCATCGTTGGCGTGGTAGGGGACGTGCGCGAGGACAGCCTGGAAAAGCCCTCCGGTCCGATCGTGTATGTGAACTACCGGCAACGTCCTGAAGCCACGTCGAATTTTGTCGCTGTACTGCGGACGGCGACCGATCCCTCCGCAGTCATTTCATCCGCCCGCCGGATCGTACGCGAACTTGATCCTAGTGTGCCACCGGTCATCGGCACGCTGACCGAAGTATCCGCGCTTTCTCTGCAATCCAGAAGATTTAACTTGATCCTGTTGGGCGCATTCGCAGGGACTGCGCTTCTGCTCGCCGTTGCCGGCCTCTATGGCGTGATGGCCTATTCGGTCGCGCGGCGTACGGCAGAATTAGGAACCAGGATCGCGCTGGGGGCAACTCGATCGAATGTGCTCCACCTGGTGCTGCGACAAGGTCTGATCACCGCGGCGATTGGAGTGGCGATCGGCATTGCCGGAGCGATCCTTCTGACCCGCACCTTGCAGTCGTTCTTATTCGGATTGAGCCCGACTGATCCTCTGACGTTCGCAGCGGTCGCCTGTATGCTCATTCTGGTGGCGCTTATCGCTTCCTACATTCCCGCTCGTCGTGCCGCCAGGATTGATCCGATGGCGGCGCTGCGCTACGAATGAACGATACTTTTCCACAATCCAAGGCCAACCGCCACAGTCGCGTGTGATGGAAATCACAGACCGCCGAGACGCGCGCCGCTACCGTTGATGTGGGCTATTACTTATCGGGAAAGGCTTTTCATGTCGATTGCGAGTCCTAGCACTACGCGCGTTTTGAACCCCAGTTTAGAGAAGAAGATCATGAGCGCCGAAGAAGCGGCGGCTCTGATTCGCTCCGGCGACCAGATTGGAATGAGCGGATTTACCGGGTCGGGGTATCCGAAGGCGGTGCCGATCGAACTGGCACATCGCATTGCCGACGCGCACTTCCGCGGACAGAAATTTCAAGTCAGCGTGTTCACCGGGGCTTCGACCGGGCCCGAGCTAGACGGGGCACTGGCCATGGCGGGCGGCATTCATCTGCGCCTTCCCTACCAGTCCGATCCGGAGACGCGCAAGCGGATCAACGCCGGCGAAATGGATTACATGGACATTCACCTCAGCCATGTCGCCCAGTTCGTGGAGTATGGATTTCTGGGCAAGATGGATGTGGCCCTGATCGAAGTCACGGCGATCCTGGAAGACGGCCGGGTGGTGCCGAGTTCTTCGATCGGCAACAACAAGACGTGGGTCGACTGCGCCGAGCGGATCATCCTCGAAGTGAACTCCTGGCAACCCATGGCGCTGGAGGGGATGCACGACATCTACTACGGTCTGGAGCCACCTCCGAACCGCAGGCCAATTCCGCTGGTGCGGCCGGGCGATCGGATCGGCACGCCCTATCTCAAGATACCAGCTGACAAGATTGTGGGCATCGTCTTGACTGACTCGCCGGACCGCAACACTGCGTTCAAGGCTCCGGATGAGGCTTCGAAGAAGATCGCTGGGCACATACTGGAGTTCCTGAGCTGGGAAGTGAAAAAAGGCCGGATGCCGGGGAATCTTCTGCCCCTGCAGTCGGGCGTGGGAAACATCGCGAACGCGGTTCTGTTTGGGCTGGAGGAAGGTCCGTTTGAAGGACTCACTTCGTACACGGAAGTGATTCAGGATGGAATGATCCGACTGCTGAAGTCGGGCAAGCTCACCTCGGCGTCGGCGACTGCGTTCTCGCTCAGTCCAGCCATGCTCGACGAAGTGAATGCCGATATGGCCAGCTACCGGGAACGCATTGTGCTGCGGCCGCAGGAGATTTCGAACAATCCTGGGATTATCCGCCGGCTGGGCGTGATCGCGATGAATGGGATGATCGAGGCCGACATTTATGGCAACGTCAACTCGACGCACGTGATGGGATCGCGCATTCAGAACGGCATTGGCGGCTCGGGCGACTTCGCGCGCAATGGTTACCTGTCGATTTTTATGGCGCCGTCGTCGGCCAAAAAAGGGACGATCTCGACCATCGTGCCCATGGTGTCGCACGTGGATCACACCGAGCATGACGTGCAGGTGCTGGTCACGGAGAACGGGCTGGCTGATTTGCGCGGACTTTCACCCAAGGAGCGGGCGAAGCTGGTCATCGAGAAGTGCGCCGGTCCGGAGTACAAGCCGTTGCTCCTCGACTACCTCTCGCGAGCCCAGCAACTGTCGTATGGAAAACATACGCCGCACCTGCTCACGGAATCGCTGAGCTGGCATAACCGCTATCTGAGAACGGGGAATATGCTGCCCCGGGAAGAGAACTAGAAGCGCATCGGGCAGCCGAGATCGTGTAGCCCCGGACGCATGCGTCCGTCCCCACATATAAGGGCGTGGCCAGAGGCGTCTTAGCGCGGCCAGAGCCAGCCGAACGTGCCCGCAGTCAGTAACGCATAGACCAGTCCGTCAATTGCTTCCTTGATGGTGATGCTCCAGGTCTGTCCCTTCCAAATGCTGTTGGTCAAGTTTCCCAGGCCGTAGGCAAGGAATGCGGCCGTCCCCACGACGCGAAAGACATGCAAATAGTACGCGCCCGGCGCAATCGTGTGCGCCGCGAGATATGCGACGAAGAAGCCGATGAAGAGGCAATAGGCAAACCACAGGCCCAGGAATTTCGGCATGACCGGCGGACCGCTGGGGAAAATAGTCATCATCCCGACCGGGCCCTGGTTATATTTTTCGATCACGGCCGGCGACTTCATATCTTTGTGATTGGTGAACGGGAAGACGTAGAGTCCCCGCTTCAGGCCGGCGGCGCGCAGGGCGGGGAGAACTTTATCCTCGTCGGGGAGTTTCTGGTAATCGTTTTTGTGATAAGGCAACACCATGTGCATGACGGAACTGGCGACGAATACGATGACCGCCGACAGTACAATGGGAAGCCACAGAGCGGAGAGCGAAACCATGCGA
>Ga0181532_10004125_pt1 | contig 12825 bp, 14 predicted proteins | sample PEATcosm2014_Bin_33_FD_119768 | JGI IMG/M metagenome (GOLD analysis project Ga0181532, IMG submission 119768) | Peatland microbial communities from MTU Mesocosm Facility, Houghton, MI, USA - PEATcosm2014_Bin11_30_metaG | ecosystem: Environmental > Terrestrial > Soil > Wetlands > Peat | place...
ATCGGCTGCCGAAGATGGGTCACAGTAAACCTCCTGTGACCCCGAGGTTTACACAGCCAACAATGCCAGGCGATGACCCACGCCGCAGCGTCCGTCGCGCCAGCGACTTAGTTCAAACGCCCTTGCGTCCAGGAATACCGCCTCCATTCCGGAGCGGTCGGCCCGCAAGTTAATCGAGCTCGGCAAGCCTCATTTGGCGAGCTTCGCATGAACTGAGCCGGCTCGACGTTAACGCCAGCAATGGCATTGCTCAATGAGCATTCCACGGCTTGCCCAATCACCCTCGCAAATCCGCCCCGCTAAGTGCTTGATATTGTGACCAGACAGATTGTGTGGTTCACTTGCCCACAAACAGAAGATTTCGGGCAGGGCCTTCCGCGCCAACCTCGATCTCAGCACCCTGTCCGGGCGCCTGAATGTTCCAGAATCAACGGACGTACGTTCTTGAGTGATGTTCGTACTTCCCTTAACTCCCGAGGAGCTCGATTTCATCATTACCTTCGATTACAAATATCGGCTCGGCCAGAATGAAGGCGAGCCCGAAGATGACGCCGAGGAAGAGGCGGATGCTGTCGGCGCGGAGGGTAATTGGGCAAGCCGTAGAATGAGGGTTTGAGCAGAGCCCTTCGTTGCCTCGACTGGGACACCACGGGCTGTGTCGAATCGATCCGGGCAAACCGTGCCCGAGCAAGCACGCGGCCGGATTCTGCTAATTGCTGGAAGGGACATGAGCCACACGTCCGGGAGTAAGTTGACCGATTATCCCGAAGCGCAAGGGACAAGCCGATGACACGAGTTCGGTGCTGGCCGCTACAGCGGCGCAATACTATACTGGTGAGATGAGCAAGCACCTCGAATCGCTGTACCAGAATCTCCTCAACGGCAAGCTACCCCATAACCTAAGTTGGAGCGAGGCCGTCGAGCTGGTCGAGCATCTGGGTGAGGTCCAACCGCATGGAGACGATGAATTTGTGTTCCGCGTCGGCAGCCAACGCGTCTTTTTCAAGCGGCCGCACACCCATGATCTTGGCGTGGAGGAAGTTTCTCGGCTGCGTAAATTCTTGAAGGAAGCCGGACCGGGTGCGCATGCAGAAGAACCGGCCCAGCCCAGCCGTATGATTGTCGTCATCGACCACCACGCCGCCCATGTTTACCAAGATTTCGGTGGAAGTCGTCCGGCAGACGAACATAAGGTGCAACCTTACGATCCTTATAATTTCCATCATCATCTGATTCATCGAAAGGAAGCTCACTACCGTGGCGAGCGCGTACCCGAAGAGGATTCATTTTATGAGGAGATCGCGAAAGATGTCACTCCGGCGAATGAGATCGTCCTCATCGGTCACGCCACTGGAAAAAGCAATGCCGGGGACTTCTTGAAAGAATACTTGAAGACCCATCATCCCGACATTTCTCGACGGGTCATTGCTACGGAAAGCGCGGACCTCTCGGCGGTGACCGAGCCGGAAATTGAAGCTCTAGGGGTCGCAAGAAACAGTTCACAGCCGATAGTCGCTACCCGTCCGCAGGAATCAGACACCGCCGACGTTGGAGTGACTCTTTGAACGCGGGCTTCTCCGCGGCAGTCTCCGCGCGCGCATTGATCATCTTGTAGCCCACGCTCGCGTGTTTCGCCCAGTAGGGGACCAAACCCCATCGCATGAGAGAAGCACGGCGAACAGGCTCATGAGGATCCTGCCGGATGACGGGCACTTTTTGAGTTGGAGCGATGTTATAGCGGGCCTCCCAGGTCATTCCCTCGTACTCTGCGTAGAAGTAGCTGGCCAAAGTCTCAGCACGCCGGGAGAGTCGGTATCGTCCGCACATCGATCTCAATTGTACTTATGACGCCGGGTCTGACTCTGTTTCAAAAGGCGTGGAGAGTGTTGAAAAAGGAACCAAGACAGTAACTCTGGCGACTGAAAGCGCTTTGCGCGAACGAAGGATCAACAGCTTACGAGGCACATTTCTTGGCAACCGGGGCACGAAAAGAGTTTTTCAACAGTCTCCCGTGGGTTCTGAGACTGCTGCGCCCAGCAATCATATCTGTCTAGACATTCAACAAACCAAAAGCTGTTCATTGACCAGCTACGCCTAACCGTCATACGATGCGCGTGCATGGCTGCGACCTCACCCATGATCGGCCAGGTGCTCGGTCACTTTCGCCTCCTCGAGCAAATCGGTGCCGGAGGCATGGGCATTGTCTTCCGGGCGCGCGATCTGCGTCTGGAGCGGGATGTCGCGGTCAAGGTACTCAACTCCCGGAATCTTAGCGATCCTTCCGGAAGAAAGCGCTTCCGGCGGGAAGCCCTGGTGCTCAGCCGTCTGAACCATCCCAATGTGGAGTTGGTCTACGAATTCCCGTCCGACCAGGGTTTCGACTACATCGTAATGGAGTTTGTGCCGGGCGCTTCGCTCGATGACCGCCTGATACAAGGTCCCATCCCAGAGAACGAGGTCATTGAACTCGGCGTTCAGCTGGCGCGTGGACTGGCAGCAGCGCATGCCCGCGGCATCATTCATCGCGACCTCAAGCCCGGTAATCTTCGAGTCACGCCTGAGAATGTTCTCAAGATTCTTGACTTTGGTCTGGCGCAGCTTTTTGCCATGCCGGATGACGAGACGGTAACGGCAACCGTTTGCTCGGATGGAATGTTTGCCGGGACACCTCCCTACATGGCGCCCGAACAATTCAAGGGCAAGCAGCCCGACACGCGTTCGGATGTCTATTCCGCCGGAGTGGTGTTGTACGAGATGGCAACCGGCTCGCGACCGTTTACCGAACGCGGAGCGCTGCTGCATGAAGCTATCCTCACCTCGCAGCCTGCGGCACCGCGGCAGAGGAAACCCGATCTCTCGCCGAAACTCGAAGCGGTGATCCTGAAGTGCCTAGAGAAAGATCCCAACGCCCGTTACCAGTCTGCGAGCGATCTGCTGGCTGAGCTGTCGCGCGTGGCCGCCGATCAGAACGTGGCGATTCACAGCGAGACAAGGTCGCCGCTAACGCCTGCTACGAGGAGAAAAGTTTGGGGATCCTTGACGGCTGCCGTGGTGGTGATCGCGATCGCCGCCGCTGTGTTCCTGTGGCGGCCGCCCAAGGCCGAGGCGCACCAGAAGATCATGGCCGTGCTGCCCTTCGACGCGATCGGACAGAGTTCTGCGACCAGCGCGCTGGGTGCCGGCCTGATGGAAACCGTCGCCACCAAACTGGTGGAGGTCGGGCATGACGACACCGTTCAGGTGGTTTCACCGCATGAGCTGAGCGAGAAAGGCGTGAAGAGCGCAGCCGACGCCCGTCGCGAGTTCGGCACCGACATGGTTCTGGAGGGAAGCCTGCAGCAGTCGGGCGAGGAGTTGCGTATTACCTGCAATCTGGTGGACTCGAAAACCGGGCGACAGATCGGCGCCCGCACCATCACCCGCGATGTAAATGACATTTTCAGTCTTCAGGATGAAACCGTAAACGCGGCACTAGGCATGCTGGCCGACGCCCGCATCAAAATCCAACCGGCCTCGCCTGCGAACACCCATCCCGATACGCAGCCGGCAGCGTATGAAGCTTACATCCGCGGACGAGGATATCTGGAGGAGTATGAGAAGCCAGAAAACATCGAGAGTGCCATTGCCGATTTCGATCAGGCGTTGAAGATCGACCCAAACTATGGGTCCGCGCATGCGGGACTGGGACAGTCCTATTGGATGGAGTACCAGCGATTAGACAAGGGTAGCGAATGGGTAGGCAAGGCTTCTGCCAGCTGTGAGCGCGCGCTCTCCTTGAATCCGCAACTGGTGGAAGCTCACATTTGCCTCGGCACCGTTCTCAACGGCACTGGCAAGTACGAGAAGGCAGTAGCCGAATTCAAGCGTGCCACCGCGTTAAACCCGCAGAGCGATGAAGCTTTACGAGGCTTGGCGGACGCTTACAACAACCTGGAAAATTTCAGCGCAGCGGAGGAAACGTATAAAAAGGCCATCGCTCTTCGCCCAAATTACTGGGGCGCTTACAGTCAACTGGGACTGTTCTACTACGGCCAGGCGCGATATTCCGATGCGACGGCCATGTTCCTCAAGGTTACCCAGCTTGCACCGGATAATTACCGCGGATACCTCACACTAGGCGGCGCTTATGTAACCCAGGGTCGTTACCAGGAGGCGTTGCAGGCATTTCAGCGTTCCATCGACCTCCGGCCGGATGCGGATGCCTATACCAACCTGGGTTACACGTATTTTCTGATGCACCGCTTTCCGGAGGCCATAACTGCGCACGAGCACGCCTTGAAGCTAGACGAAGGAAACTCGGAATTTTGGGGAAATCTAGGAAATGCACTCTATTGGAGTCTTGGGCGGCGGCGCGAATCTGCCGCCGACTATCGCCGCGCGGCTAACGTCGCTACAACCAGATTGCAGGTCAACCCACGTGACGCAGAGATGCAGGCTTACCTGGCCAACTATTCCGCCATGGTGGACGACCGCCAGCCGGCACTGGACCATCTGGCACGTGCCCTAGAACTTGCTCCCGCGGATGGCGAGGTGTTGTTTCGGGCGGCCCTGGTCTACAACCACTTCGGCGACACCGAACGTACCCTTACATATCTGAAGAAGGCCGCAAGTGCCGGCTATTCGCGAGCAATCATCAAGGACACGCCCGACTTCGGCGGGCTGCAAGGGAATTCGAAGTTTATCTCCTTGACCGCTACTAAGTCATGAAGCGAACTACCTGGTACTGATCTAACGAATCGTTGCTGGTCAATGTCGCCGCAGGTTTTCTGGTAAGCGCCGAGCTGGGTTTCCGAGTACAGTCCGGTGAGCGGGGACATCGCGCATCACAACTGATCCCGTACCCACGAGCGCGTTCTCATTCACGGTGACTCCGGGGAAGATAGAAGCGCCCAATCCGATGTAACTGTCGGCCCGCAGGCGGACAAAGCCGCCCATGCTCGCGCCGGTGGCTGTGGTCACAAAGTCTTCCACCACCTGATCGTGCGCCATTGTCACACCCTGCAAGATCAAGACGTGGTTTCCGATGGTTGTGCCCGAAGTGACCACCACGTTTTGGAGGATGGCCGTGCCCGCCCCGATGCTGGCGTGAGGAGAAATAGACGCCGACGGATGAACGATAGTGGCGTACCGATTTGGAGGCAGGCCCAACCGCTCGACCACTGCGCGACGGTTGCGAGCAATCCCGATGATGAGCTGCCCCGTATACCCGACTACGGATGTCATCGTTCCCACGACCGACACCCCGTCGATGACCGTTCCTTGCTTGGCGGGATCGTCATCGAGAAAGCCGAGCAGGTTCCAACAACGAGGCTCACAGCGGTTGATGTCGCTAACCGCGTCCGCGATCTCTCGCGAAGTGCCGCCCGCGCCCACAATCAGCAAATCGTTTAGCATGATGCACACGCATCTTATCCGACTCACGCGAGTTCCGCCAATAGTGGTAGGCTATCTCAGTTTCTAATTGGTGCATGGCGACTCACGAGCAAACATGGGTTAAGGTTAACGTCCCCGTAGATCGCGGAGTGAGCGGCGTTGTGTCTGCCCTGAGTGCCTTCTCTGGATTGGAAACGATTGAAAGCTGCGAGGGCGACCATGGGCGAGCGGCTTGGGTCAGCTTTCGCTATGGCCGCTATTGGAGTCATTTGTGGCACGATCTGGCCGAATTTGTGTTAGGGTACTTGGTGCCCGGTCTGGCATCCCGCGTCGGAGACGATGCCACGGTCAGAATACAGGGCACGCCAACTGGTCAGATTTTTGGAGAACTGTCGATTCGCCCTGGGGCTGCCTCCAGAGTGGAAGCAGCCCTTCGGGAGTTGGCCCGAGTTCAGCGTGCTCCCACGCCATAGCTCGGGGTGTTGTGATGGCACGTCTGGCACATGCCTTTGACGTTGCTCATCGTGTACGGGCCACCGGCGGTGATGCGATGAACTTCCCATTCACCACGCAGCATCGCCGGGCACCGTCCGCTATGGCCGCATGAGGTCACTGTGCATTCGCACTGACCCCCAGCCCTGCTGTAAACATCGTCCCGTAACGCCAAGCCTCTCACCTCCCTTCGGAGCAGCTGCTCTCCAGTCTCTTATACCATACATCGTCTAATGTGCCTACTAAATAAATAGGCAGTGACTATTGACACCGTCTAAGTCTGCGGCTAGTATTAGGCACATGGAGGCAGACTTATGGACAGGGAAGATTTACTGCGGCAGATGATCGCTGAAAAGCGGCAGAAGATTGAGCTGTATCAGATGATGATTGCTGAATATGAGCAGGAACTCTCGGGCAATGTGTCCGCTCCGATAACGCCCGTCGCCCCCGCGGGTGGAAACGAAATGGCAAGCGGCGGCGAACCGCTGGCGGTCGTTAAAGAATTTGAGTTCCACAACAAGCATCAGACTGCGGCCGCTAGGATCGTTTTGGAGAGGGTTGGGTATCCGTTGTCTACACAGCAAATCCTAGAGGCTATTGTGCGTGGCGGCGTCACCGTTGGCGGCAAGACGCCTCAGTTGCAGAAAACTTATCTCTACACAATCCTGCACCGAAGCAAGAAGAACTTCGGTCTGGCCGCGAAAGATCGTTGGGGCTTGCGGGGATGGAAGGGGATCCCGAAGTGGGACGGCAAGGACGATAACGGAAGCGAAAAGGAAGTAACGACGGAAAAGGAAAAGGAAGCGGACGCCAAGTAAGTTCGGGCCTTCGGGGTTGCACCCCCAAAAGGCCCGTTGAACCAAGTCTCACTGGAAGCGAGAGAACAAGCACAATGAAGTGCCTGCGGTTCGTTCTGATTCTAATCCGAGGGCCACCAAAAGACAAAGGGCGTTTTATGGGGTTGCCTACTCCATAAAACGCCCCTTCCTCTCGCCCTGGGGCTATTCGTCTAAACGCCCCATTCCAGAGACAAGCGCCCCGCGCCAGTTACGAGCTGGACACGGGGCAATCCAGCGCGGATTGTGGCCGCACCAGACCCAAGCGAATGATGGCCTCAGCCGCGCAGAAAGTCAAGGCGCGACATGACATGCAGGAAATGCCAGCATGACAAGGTTAAGAAATTCGGCCACTGCAATCGGACGAAGGCACAGCGTTACCGCTGCCTCAGTTGCCGCAGCACATTCGTTGTTCCCATCGAAAAGCCGCTAGGAAATCACACAACCGATCTGGATACAGCCGCTCGCGTGCTGGAGTTGATGATGGAAGGCTCCTCCGTTCGCAGCATTAGCAGGTTGACGGGACTTCACATTCACACGATCTTGGCGCTGATGGTTAGCGCCGGAGAGAAATGCCAGCGCGTGCTGGATGCCAAGATTCGCCGCATTCGCCCGAATCTCGTCCAGGCCGATGAGCTACATTCGTTCGTCGGCTGCCATGAAAACCGCTTGCGCTCCGACGCCCCGAAGGAATGGGGTTCGGTTTGGTGCTGGCTCTCACTCGACAGCGAAACCAAACTGATAATCAATCACTACATCGGCGACCGTGGCGCTGAGAGCGCATGGGAGTTTATCCGCGATCTGCGAGAGCGAACGGAAGGCATGTACCAGCTAACAACCGATGGCTTGAAAGCCTATGTTGACGCTGTGGACGCGCACTTCGATGTGCATGTTCACTACGCGCAACTGATAAAGCTGTTCAGCGGACCTGATTTCGTCGGCCCCGATTGGTTTGGTGCCACGAGTCGGGTGACGGGAACTATCCCAAGTGTCCGGAGCGGACAGCCCGAGCCGCGTTTCATCAGCACATCACACGTTGAACGGCTAAACCTCTCCGTTCGGACTCACCTTCGCCGCTATGTTCGCCGGACGAACGCGCACAGCCGCAAGCTGGCGAATCACAAGGCTTGTGTGGCACTTTGGGTGGCATGGTATAACTTCGTTCGGGTGAACACTGCGATCAGAATGACGCCCTGCATGGCTGCGGGCGTCACTACACAGATTTGGACGATGAAAGATTTGCTAACAGCAACGATGGATTAGATCAGTACCAACTACCTCATAACAAGGCCGTCGCTCCCGACGGTACAGGGCGCTCCGTTGATCTTGATTGAGCTATACGGAAGGGGCCCAGCCCCCCAAGCCGACTTTCCAGATTGCCAGGTTGCCGCGGCAGCGTAATTGCATCCGTTTGCCAGCTGGCATCCATCCGCGAAATGTATCTCGACCGTATAGCCGCTGGGATTGTACCAGGATACGCCGGGCGCACCCATAGCTACGTTGCCGCCCTCAACGCCGTTCTGAGTGCAGAAGCCGGCGGAGTCAACGTCGAGTGAGATAGGGACGACCGCCATAGGCGATGCCCCGTTTAGCTTGGGCAAACTTTGCTCCGAATTGCATGTCACCAACGCAAAGGTCACATAAAGGCAAAGACCTAGCAGGCAAAACCGCTGACGTAGAGACATTCGATCCTCCTCGCGCGTATTGTTGAATGGGCCCGGGAGCGAAGCAGAATTCTATTGGAATTAGAAGTTAGCATAGTTCAGCCGCCCGAATTAGACAAGACATTTAGCAGTGCGCGAAGGTCCGAGCCCGCAGGGCGGAAGTGAAGTTAGCCCAGGCGTAAGCCCTGGGTAGTCGGGTTCTATAAATCCCGAGCCGGCTTCAGCCGGCGGCGCCGCATTACACCCTTCAAAAGCTTGCAACCTGATCCCAAATCCCTAGTCCATGACCCCTGTCCCCTGCTGGAATGCGGCCATCTGGTGTTTGCCACCCAACAAGCTGAGAAAGATGATCACGTTCCGAGATTCAACGGCTGCTTCCCGGGCGATTTCAAGTTTTCACACCTTCTGATCCTCGTCTTCCCGCTGGGTGGAAACGATCGTCTTGATGCCCCGCACCGTGAACTCCGTGCCGGGCGGAATCTCATCGCCAGTGCTCTCAGGCCAATACCCATGACTGCAGAATTGTCCAAGTTCTAGCGGCGGCGGACGATGATACCCCTATGCCCTCGTCGGCCAATGTAAACCGGCTGCTCGTCCGTCTGTCGATCCTCTCGTTCCATTTGGAAACGGTAGATGTTCAGGCTATGTTCGTCCATCCCGGCCTGCCGATAGGCGTCCAGCTTTTCCGCGATCCTGTCTTGCCAGGTTTTCTCGGTCGGTTCGGGCAGGCTCATGACCACGTACTTCATGGCGTCACGCGCGTGGTTGTCCTTGTCGATGATCTCTTCCGACTGGTTCTGGCTCATCAACTGAGTAGCCGTCAGCTTGCGGCGGCGGGTTCGCATCAATTCCCATAACAGGTTTGGGCAGTCCCAGTCGTGGCGCCCGGGCTGCGGCCGATCACTGTAGTTGCGGCAGACGATTCTGACGGTGGGGTTCCGGTGGGCGAGGTCTCCCCAATGTGCTAACAGAGCCTCCGTAAACGTCTGGTCATTGCGATTGCGGTAGAAGCGGGTGAGGAAGTGGACTCCTTCCTCTTCATACACCTGGGCGATGGCCTTGGGTTCCTTGCCCCTCTCCTGCTGCGTCCTCTGATCGAAGACTGTCGGATCAGCGTAACAGGCTTCGAAGCGATCGATGTCCGGCATCCTCAGCAGTTCCGGTGCGTGCTGCCAGACGCTCTTGCCAGGAACATAATACTCACCCGAAAAGTAGATCACCCCTTCATAGTCGATGTAGGCGCGTTCCAGCGCGGTGGGATTTGTCTTGCCGTGGTCGAAGCCGCCCAAGACTCGCCATCTCCAGTCCGGGCGCCAGGCGGGATCCGTGATCACGATCCCTGAAAGCGAAAAGCTACGAGTCCATGTGCCGCACGGCATCACGAACTACCGATACAACGCGGATGGTTTCTTAGGAACGGCACAGGCTGGGGATCAGGTTTTTGGCTACACCCAAGTGTTTCGTTCGGGAATCACGGAGTATGCGGACGGCCACTGCTCGGGGCCTGTAGCTGTCGGTGGACCACCTCAGATCTTGGGACAAGAAATAGAGAAACAGATGGTTTCCTGCTACCGAGATGCCATGACTCGCTTTCGTACCGAGGGACGAACAGAGCCGTTCTACGTCGGCTTTTCGTTGATTGGGGTTGCAAACAAGCTCATCTATGCGACGCCCTCGCAATCTATCTTCAATCAAAATCGCATATTCATCGACATATTCAATTCCCCCGAAGTGCTTGTGGATATTACAGAGGCTGAAGAACATCCTTATCGCAAGACTCTCCTGCCGCTCGCAGATACGATGTGGCAAGTAGCCGGACGCGAAGGAAGTCCGTTCAAACCTAACGGCCTCTGGGAGCCATTCAAGGATTATCAATAGTCCTCGTCAACAGCTTGATCCATTCAGAGGCTACCCATTTAGCATTAGGTGTTTGCGATGGCGAAGATTTATACCGACACGAATGTCCTTCGATACTTCGGCGAAGCCTTTGCGACGCGGACTGTCCCCGAAGAGATACAGATTCAGCTCCTCTTGGTGCCCCTCACCATGCTCGAACTGCTGTCACAACTCGGGACTGAACAAGCGGAAAGTGCGTTTGCCGCCGTTCAGTGAGCGTGCTGAATAATTTGCCTGGCTGGTCGCTGAATGGTTGGCGCCGGTCGGCCTTGAACTTTTTCGAGGCAAGAAGCGGGAAATTCGGCCTACAATGATGGTTGTTGCTGCCGTCGCGCGCAACTGTGGAGGGAGAAAATGAATCGGCCTGGTGTCCTGCGGGTTCTTTTGCTTAGCCTGGTATTGGTAGTGTTCGGATGTTCGGCTGAGTTTGCATTTGCCGGCGTTCATGGCGGGGGCGGAGGCGGATTCCATGGCGGCGGAGGCGGATTCCATGGCGGTGGTGGCGGATTCCACGGCGGTGGTGGCTACGGTGGCTGGCATGGCGGAGGCGGCTACGGTGGCTGGCACGGAGGTTACGGCGGCGGCTATGGCGGCTGGCGCGGAGGGTATGGCAGCTGGCGCGGCGGCTACGGCGGTTGGTATGGCGGCTGGGGCGGTTGGGGATGGGGATGGCCGTGGGGCTTCGGCGTTAGCCTCGGCTGGCCCTATTACGGATATTACGGATACCCCTACGCCTATTCCTATCCGTACTATTATCCCTACTATCCTTACTCTTACTATGCTCCGGGCTACTATGCTCCGAGCAGCGATCCATCAGGCTATTCGGATCCCGCTCCTCCAGCGCAGGCTAGCGGTAGCTTTCAGAACAGCGCCCCTCCTCGTCAACTGGCGCCTCCCGCGAACAGCGTGACCCTGCATGAAGCGGTATATCGCCATCCGTCTGCAAACTACGGTGCGGCAGCCGCTATGAGCGGGGCGAGCTACCGTCCGGCTTCGGCTAGGCGCCAGCTTCCGTCCATGCGTCTTGAGGTGCAGAACGTAATCCGCGCTCTGCGCGCCATGCCGCCGCAGGCGCGGCAGCAGCAAATCGATTCAGGCCGATACAGCAATCTCTCACCGCAGGAAATGAAGCTGGTGAGGAATGCTGCGGGCGTCCCGTCCGGGGATTTCTAGCGTGACTTTGACGGTGCAATCGAGGCGAGGAGCACCGCTCGCGCTGGTTGGCTCGCAGCTACAGACGGTGGCCCAAGAGCATCAGTGACGAACCGCTGACGTATCGTCCTCAGCCCGGATACTTTCCCGTGATGTAGCCTTCCAGGTGCTGGATCGTCTGCTCCTGACCCGCAATGATCCACTTCACCAGATCACCGATAGACACCACGCCCATCACAGTTTCGCCCTCCAACACCGGCAGATGGCGAATGTGGCGGTTGGTCATGATGGCCATACACTCGTCTACCGTTTGTTGTCGAGTTACAAAGATCACAGGGCTGGTCATGATCTCCCGGATTGGAGTCTCCTTCGAGGAGCGTCCTTTGAGGACGACTTTGCGTGCATAGTCGCGCTCGGAGACAATTCCGGCCAGCTTGCCCTCGGACATCACAAGCAACGCTCCTACCCCCTCCTTGGCCATCTTCTCAATCGCTTCGTAGACCGTCTGCTCGGGGGTCACCGACAACACTACGTTGAAAGCTTTCTGCCTCAGAACAGATTCAACCATGTCAGTAAGCTTCATGGGCAGGCCCTATCAGTCTGCCATGCTACCACGCAAAGCGGGAATTGGAGGCTGGCATCGGGTAGTGGCCGAAATCTGCGTTGAATGGCGGGATACGGCGGGAATAGGGGGGAAAATCGCGGCAACGCGCTGCCCTTCAATTGCCGGGATCGTCAATCGACTCATACAACCCGTCCCTAAGCGAAAGGCTTTCTCCTCCATACCCCTCAGCACATAGTTGCCTTTCACTTTTCCGTCTCTGCTGATGGACTGATTGGCTGGCAGTGTTCTGATGGTATGTTTGCTGAACTGCAACTTGAGGTGTGGTTGAATGTCGCCAGCACGCCATTGGCGAGGAATACGCTGGTGCTCACGTAGATTACGGACCGACTGCCAGAATGTCACGCTGGGCATGTTATCACGACGGCATTAAGGCTTCGCAGTAGTTCCCGGCAAACCGCTTGTGCGGTTTTCTGGCAAAGGGGGAGCCGTGGAGAGAACGAGGTCGATTTGTTGGAGAACATTCTTTAGGGCGGTCAGTTCTTGCTTTGCCACAGCCCCACGATGCGGCGGGCGTTAGCGAAAAGCAATCGCTAGCTGTTTGCCCATCAACGCAGACTTCGGCCACTACCCTGGCATCGGTAGTGGGTCAGTAATGTTGGTTGGCTATTGCCTCGCCGTGAAAGATCATTAACCACGCTGCACAGCTTCAGCTAACTACTGCTTTTATGCGAATGCACTTTGGCGAAAATTCGCGGATGGCGCTGGAAACGGTGCGCGACCACAAGACGCGCTCGTTTCTGACAGTGCTGGGCGTGGTGATTGGCGTCGCGGCCATGATCTTCGTGGC
>Ga0181532_10004126_pt1 | contig 12824 bp, 12 predicted proteins | sample PEATcosm2014_Bin_33_FD_119768 | JGI IMG/M metagenome (GOLD analysis project Ga0181532, IMG submission 119768) | Peatland microbial communities from MTU Mesocosm Facility, Houghton, MI, USA - PEATcosm2014_Bin11_30_metaG | ecosystem: Environmental > Terrestrial > Soil > Wetlands > Peat | place...
AATCGAGTGAGCCAGCGAGACCGTTCCGGTGATGACCGGATCGTAGTTGTCGAGCGGCGGTCCTTCGCCCTGGGTCGAGGTGACCAGACCGGCCGCGCCGGCGCCGGCTCCGCCCACACCGATCGTCGTTCCACCCACACCACCGCCGGTTGCGCCGGTGGTCGATGTTCCGGTGCCTCCGGCCGAGGTCGTGCCCGTAGTACCGCCCGGCGTGCCCTGGAGCAGTCCGGCATTAACGCCCAGCGCCACTGCGCCCGACGAAGTGCGCAGAATGTCGGTGTCGGCAATCGACAGGTTGTAGCGCTGAATGCCGATGTCGAGATTATTTTCCAAAGCCAGCGCTACCGCGTCATCGATCGACAAATACATCTTGCCGTCGCGGATCATCTGATCCACCCGCGTCGAGTTTGCCACGCGCAGCGGCCCGACCCCGCGCGGGGCATAGATGATGAACGGATTGGGCCACTGCCAGCGTCCCCGAGTGTAGTCCTGCTCCGAATAGGGATGGGCGTTGCGCTGCGGTTCCGGCGCCTGCGGCAACGGTGTTAGCGTCGACTCCTGCGCCGCGGTTTGTTGGGACGCTGCCGTTGACTGCGCCGTGGCCTGTTGCGGTGCCGCACTGGAGTCGGACGCGCTCTGCGGTGCCGGCGCGGTATTCTGTTGCGGCGATGCATCCTGGGCAAAACTGGAAATAGCCAGCAACCAGAGCAACAGCAGCGGGAAGAGACACGCTAGCACCGATGCGGCACGATTCGAAGTCGAATTGGAAACAAACATTCTTTGCTTCTCCTAGAAGAACGCCAAGAGTTCTACCTGCCTTTGCGGCGATTTTCTGTCGCCTGACGTAGATGGCGGGACAGTTGGCGGCGATTCGGTCTCAAGCTGACGTCGCAGGGGGATGGAAATTGATCTCAACCTCACGTTGCAGGAAATTAGTATAGCTGACGCACTAGCGCGACAAGTGGATGCTTTACATACCTTTACACTGCTTAACAGATCGAAAAGCTTGAGTAAGGAATCGCTATATTGAGGAGCCTGTGGGCCGCAATCTGAAAATCACGCTGGCGTACGACGGTTCCGAGTTTCATGGATGGCAGGTGCAGCCGGGGCTGGCAACCGTGCAGGGCACGCTCGCCGACTGTCTGAAGCGGCTGACCGGCGAAGATGTCCTGCCGCAAGGATCGGGACGCACGGACGCCGGAGTCCACGCGCTGGCGCAGGTGGCTTCCGTGCAATTGGAGAGCCCGATCCCGGAACGCAATCTGATCATTGCATTAAATGACATTTTGCCCGCGTCGGTGCGGGTGAATTCGGCGGTGGTAGTGTCAGACGACTTTCACGCGCGCCACTCCGCCAAAGCCAAGACCTATCGTTATCGCATCTATCGCGCCGACATTTGTCCGCCGTTTCTAGCGCGGTACGTTTACCACGATCCCTATCCCATGGATGAAGAAGCTCTGATGCGTTCGTCCGATCAGGTCGTAGGCGAGCACGATTTCACTTCCTTTGCGGCGTCCGATCCCGACCGCAGCGCGCGGATTGCGGAAGCAGCGGAAGAAGCGGAAGAAGAAAAAGACGAAGCCTCCCGTTTTGGTAGCGTGTCCAACGTCCGTACTATTCACTCGTCGTTATGGGCTCGCACGAGGGAGGAATTGGTCTACACTGTGCGGGGAGACGGATTTCTGCACCATATGGTGCGGAATCTGGTAGGAACCTTTCTGCTCGTCGGCAAAGGTTCGCTCAACATTAGCGACGTGCCCACTATTCTGGAAGCCCGCAATCGCAGTGCTGCCGGACCCACGGCTGCCGCTTGCGCCCTGTATCTCGTCAGCGTCGAGTACTAGTCATCGATATGGCGAGCGCAGCGAAACGAGGCTTAGGCATGAGAATCTGTGCCGTTTTGCTCTTGTGCACGGCGGCAGCGTTCGCCGCATGTGTCAACGGCTATCCCACTGTGCAGAAGGAATACGCCTCTGCCGTAATGGTTTTTGTTGGAAACGTGGTTGGAGACCAAAAGACTCCCGACAGCATTGATGGCTATTTCCTAGACGGAGACACGTACAGGGTGGTCCCGACGCATGTCTTCAAAGGTAGCGCGAAAGGGAGCGTTGAGTTGTTCAGTGAAAACAGTACAGGCAGGTTTCCAATGCAACCTAACCGAGAGTATCTATTGTTTGTGTATGCAGACCACGGACGACTCATTGCGGACAATTGCGGAAACTCCGATCTAATGTCCAGAGCAAGAAAAGCAGCCGCTGAAGTGGCGCGCCTTTCCGGCGAACGATGAAAATTCAAGACGGCCCACTACCGAAAATCGGAGGCGCAACCCTCGTCACCACCAATCCCGCAACCGGCGAGGTTCTGGCCGAACTGCCCTGCGCAACTCCCGACGACGTGCTCGCCGCTGTCCTACGCGCCAAGGCCGCTCAGCCGCAATGGCAAGCGACTCCCGTGCGTGCGCGTGTTGCCGTGCTGCGGCGATTCCAGGAACTTCTAAACGAGCGGCGCAACGACGTAGCGCAATTGATTTGTCGCGAGGCCGGCAAGCCCACCGCTGAAGCGCTTGCCACTGAAGTTCTGGTCGTGCTCGATGCGGCGCAGTTCTGCATTCGCAATGCGCACCGATTCCTTCGCGACCAGTCGCTGCCGCACGGCAATCTCGCCATGAAGACGAAGCGCGGCAAGTTGGTGCGCGAACCATACGGCGTGATCGGCATCGTCGCGCCGTGGAACTATCCCTTCTCCATCCCCGCCATCGAGACGCTAGGCGCGCTGGTCACGGGCAATGCGGTTGTGTTGAAGCCTTCGGAATGCACTCCGCTGGTCGCGCTGGAATTGCAGCGGCTCCTGTTAGCTGCGGGTTTGCAGCCCGATCTCATGCAGGTCGTCGTCGGCGAGGGCCCGGCCGGAGCGGCGCTGGTCGAATCGCCAGTCGATAAGCTGATGTTCACGGGAAGCGTTGCAACCGGAAAACGCGTAGGCGAAGCGGCCGCTCGTCGCCTCCTGCCGGTCGTGCTGGAACTGGGCGGCAAAGATCCCATGATCGTGCTCGACGATGCCGATCTGGAAGTTGCCACCAGTGGCGCCCTCTGGGGCGCATTCATGAATGCTGGGCAGACGTGCCTCTCGGTCGAGCGCTGCTACGTCCATCGCAGCCTCTACGAGCCATTTCTTGCCCGGTGCCGCGAGAAGATCGCCAAACTGCGCGTGGGCAACGGCATCGATTCCGAGGCCGAAATCGGGCCCATGATTCACGAGCGCCAGTTGGAGATCGTTGAGGAACAGGTGAACGACGCCGTGCAACGTGGGGCACGCTTGCTGGCCGGGGGCCGACGAATCACCGAACTTGGTCCGAACTTTTACGCTCCTACCTTGCTGGCCGATGTGACCAATGACATGCGCCTGATGCAGCAGGAAACATTCGGCCCGGTTCTGCCGGTCGCGACGTTCGATAGCGACGAAGAAGCCATTCGCATGGCCAACGACAGCGAGTTTGGTCTTGCGGCCAGTATCTGGACTGGTAGTCGTCGCCGCGGCGAAGCGATGGCCGCCAGAATCAAGGCTGGGACCGTAATGCTGAACGACATGATCTCCTGTTTCGGCATCTCGGAAGCGCCGCACGGCGGTTTCAAGCAGAGCGGCATCGGCCGCACCCATGGCGAGATGGGACTGCAGGAGATGGTGCAAACGAAATACGTGGATGTCGACCTGATTCCCGGAATCCGCAAGGTGTGGTGGTTCGGCTATGGCAAGCAGTATCAACAGCAGATGAACGGGTTTATTGATCTGCTCTTCGCAAGGGGATGGGCGAAGAAGTTGAAGGGCGCTCTGCGATCCGCAGGACTCTTCAAACGCTCGACGAGACTCTGAGGAAGCTCAAGCAGCATTCCGCCGCGTCTGTTTGGACTTGAGGCGACTACGCTCCACTCTGCGCTGTACTCGTTTAATCAACAGGTCAGCCAAGTCCAGATACTTACGAATAAATGCGGGACGTTCGCTTTCGGGTTCCATCTCGTCCGTAGGCGGCCGTATGACTTTCTGCCAACGGCTAGCCCGATGTTCCTCGTTCCCCATTTCGGTTCGGCCCCAGCTTTCTAATGAGAACATCAGGCGCACCTCGCCTGTTTAAGTTAGATGGCCGGTTGCACGTGCGGTTGGCCCGGGGGTAGTCGATTTCACAACTCTGACTCGTACCACGGCTCCGATATTGCGATAATCTGGGCAACCATGGATACTGCCAACATGCCCGAGGCCACGCAGAGGGATGCTCCTCAGCTTCCTAAACACAAGGTGAAGTACAAGAAGGCGTTTCAGCGCGCCTGCAATGAGTTGGACGAGAAGGGCAAGCTGTGCGGCGGCCATTTGAAGCGCTGGTTTTACCTAGCGGATGTTCTGGAGCAGACTTGTGGGGACGTTCGACAGGCCTTTGGCGACAAGGCGGAGATTTATCGCTGCGAGCATTGCCGGACCCTATATCTGCCAAGCGACGAGGAGCCGCGGGGACGCAATGTCGCCGGTCTTGGGCGCCAGTCCATGTTCGGCCTGACCCTGACATCGAAACCCGGCCAGGAAGAAAAAGACAAGCAATAGGCCCGGTTTCGGCGATAATTTGAATTATGCAGGGTGGAGCACACCTTCAGCGGTGCAATAAGAGCCACATTGCCGGTGCGGCTTTAGACCGCTGCTGAGGCGTAAGCGCCGGGCTCTAACCCGGCGAACGGGAGCCGATTTCAAGGGTAGTGCTGGCCTTCAGGCCAGCGGAAAAGGGCTGTGCATCATTCCCGAGCAGGCTTCAGCCTGCGACACTCCGGCGCTGTGGGGCGTCGGTTGGTGGGGTGCCAATTAAGTGACTGCCAATATTTCTGAGCTGATTTACGACTGGAACACGATCTACGCCAGGTCGATGGTCCCAGCTGGTAGGGTCCTGCTGAACGACGAATCGCTCCGCGACGGCTTGCAATCGCCCTCGGTGCGCGATCCCTCCATCGAGAAGAAGATCGAGATTCTTCATCTGATGGAAGCCGTCGGCATCAACATGCTCGACATCGGGCTGCCTGGCGCCGGCCCGCGGGCGCAGGCGCACTGCGAAGCGCTGGCCCGGGAGATTGGCCGCAGCCGGATGAAGATCAAGCCGAACTGCGCGGCGCGCACTCATCAGAACGACATTCGCCCCGTCGCAGAGATCGTGGAGAACACCGGTGTCCCGGTTGAAGTGGCCACGTTTATCGGATCGAGTCCTATCCGTCGCTATACCGAGGACTGGACCGACGACTTTCTGCTTCGCACCACAGAAAATGCCGTCAAGTACGCCGTCTCCCTCGGCCTCGACGTGATGTATGTGACCGAGGACACGACGCGTTGCGATCCGGAAACCATCAAACGCCTGTACAGCACCGCGATCCGTTACGGCGCGAAGGCTATCGTGATTTGCGATACCTGCGGTCATGCCACGCCGATGGGCGTGGTCGCGCTCATGCACTTCGTCATTGAAGAGGTGGTGAAGCCGTCGGGCGAGAACATTCGCGTGGAGTGGCACGGCCATTGCGATCGCGGCCTGGCAGTCGCCAATTCGATTGCTGCTCTGGTGGCAGGAGCCGAAGTTGTCCACGCGACCGCCTGCGGCATCGGCGAGCGCGTCGGCAACACGCAGCTGGACCAGATGCTGGTCAACCTGAAGCTGCTCGGCATTGAACCGTGGAAGAGCCAGGACCTGACTAAGCTGAAGGAGTATTGCGATGCGGTCTCAAAGGCGACGGGCGTTCCGATTCCCAAGAATTATCCCGTAGTCGGCGACGATGCCTTCCGCACCGGCACCGGCGTGCATGCCGCGGCCGTGATCAAGGCTTATCGCAAGAACGACGTGATGCTGGCCAACAGCATCTACTCTGGCGTGCCGTCGCACTTTTTCGGCATGGAGCAGATCATCGAAGTTGGGCCGATGAGCGGCAAATCCAACGTGCAGTTCTGGCTGGAACGCCACGCCATTCACGCCACCGACGAGTTGGTCGATCGCATCTATCAGCGCGCGAAGGAATCGGACCGCACCCTCACCGACGAGGAAATCATGGAATGCGCGCACGCCGCGAATGGAGTGCAGTCGGAGATGGCATCGTAGCTTGCAAGGGGCATCATCGCGCGATGCCTGTAGCCTGCCTAGCTGTCCTTCTTGAGACTTGCCAGCAGCTTCGCGGGGCTGCCCGTTGTCACTAACTCCCCACGGCGAGCCGATTTCATTGCCGCAACAGTTTTTGAGATGGGCGCTTGGATTCTCCGCACTAAATACTCACGCCATATTTATGGCAACCTGTGAAATAATCGTAGCATGAAGCAGGAATCGGTTCGCACAACGATTGACATTCCCGCGCCCCTGTACCGCAAGCTGAAGGAACAAGCCGCTGCGCGCGGAGAATCTGTCCGCGAGCTCGTCTTAGCAGGCGTTAAGAATGTCTTACTACAGGCCCGCCGGCCACGCGCCAAGCGAGTCAAGTTCCCGATCATCGTCTCGGAAGGTCCGAAAGTAAATGTAACTAACGAGCAGATCTATGAACACGTTGAATTTCCTTGATGCCAACGTCTGGCTGGCGCTCTTGTGGAGCCGGCACATGCATTCCGAGAGAGCCCGGCTTTGGTTCGACCAAACCAACGATGAGCAGTTCTTCTTTTGCCGTTTTACTCAGGTCACCGTCCTGAGACTCCTGACAACTGAGAAGATTATGGGAACAGACACGAGGACCATGGCGGAGGCTTGGAAGACATGGGATCGAGGCTGCGACGATAGCCGCATTGCGTTTCTACCGGAGCCGGAGGTTTTCGAGCGAGAGTTCCGGTCCCGCTCACGGCTGTCTAGCCGATCACCCAAAGTCTGGGCCGACGCCTACCTCGCTGCATTCGCCTCAGTTGCGGGCCTGAAACTCGTAACTTTCGATCGCGCTCTCAAGTCTTTTGGTGATTTCGTGTTCGTCCTCTGAAAGCCGTTTTGCCCCTCCTCTTCTCTCCACCTCACCGCCGTATTACCATGGAACATCCTCATGGGCCCCACTCCTCCACTGCGCGCTTCTCCCGGAGAGGCACTCTCGCCAAGTGAATCACGAGGTTCGCGCTCGGCGCAGCAGCAGGTTGCGCGCATGGCCGAGCTTCGCCGAGTGCATGAAGCCTTTGCCTGGTTCCGCTCGCACGCTCGCGAGCTGGAAGAGCTGCAACTCAAGGTAACCTCAATTCCTGCTCCTCCATGGGGAGAAGCCGTGCGCAGCCAATGGCTGGCGGAACGGTTTGCCGAACTGCATTTGTCGGACGTTCACCTTGACGAGCTGGGTAATGTCCTGGGTATCCGGCCGGGCAGCGATCCCGGCGCTCCGTTCATCGCGCTCAGCGCTCACATCGATACGGTTTTTCCCTCGGGCACGCCCATCAACGTTCGGCGTGACGGCGACAAGCTTTACGGACCCGGAGTGTCCGACAATTCGTCCGGTGTCGTGGCCTTGCTGGCAATTGCCAATGTGCTGCAAGCAGCAGAAATCGCGAACATCGCTCCCATCCTGTTCATCGGAGACGTCGGCGAAGAAGGCGAGGGCGACCTGCGAGGCATGAGGCACATCTACCAGCAGCCGCGATGGTCAGCGACGATCGCGTCTCTGCTGGTGCTCGACGGCGCCGGCACCGATACGATCATTGCCGAAGGCCTGGGCAGCCGCCGATATGAGGTCACTGTCCGCGGACACGGCGGTCACTCGTGGAGCGACTTCGGTGTGGCCAATCCTATCGTCGCTCTGGCGCGCGTTATAGACCGCTTCAGTCGCACGCCTGTCCCGGTCTCGCCCAAGACCACGTACAACATCGGGATCATCACAGGCGGAACATCGGTGAACTCCATTCCGGAGTCGGCGACCATGCGCGTAGACACGCGCTCGGCGTCAGTGGAGGAACTTGACCGGCTGGAGCGCGCCCTGCATGAAGCCATCGACCATGTCATTCCTGAGATCACCGCTCGCAAGAAGCAGGAGTTGCTGACGGCGGAGGTCCGGGTTATTGGCAATCGCCCCGCAGCAGACCTGCCTACCGAGTCGCAGCTGCTGAAAGTGATTCGCGCCGTCGATGCTCAACTGGGCAACACTGCCCGGATCCAGCGCGCTTCCACCGATGCGAACATTCCGCTCTCGTTGGGAAGGGAAGCCATCGCCATCGGCGGCGGCGGCAGCGGCGGCGGCGCCCATACCATTCATGAGTGGTACGATCCCACCGGCCGCGATCTTGGACTGAAACGCATTCTGCTGCTCACGCTGGCGCTCGCCGGAGTGTCGGAGGAATGAAGCGGTGGGTTGTGATAACGCGTGGTTACGTCAACTACGATTCCACCCGTCCTGTTGCTTCGATTTGTCACATGCGGTTGCGGCAGAAGTCACTGACAAGACGCTCGCGGCTCTAGTGCAATTCTGGTGGGTGTCCGCGAATTGAAGGCCTTCCTCACACACTCTCTCATCGCTCCGGCGTGCCGTGAAGTAAGACCTTCAGTTTTGTTCTCCCACGTTCCGGACAGCAGGGCGGTATCTCATGCACGGCAAATCACATTCCCACAGTCCAATCTTCGGTATTAGCTGGAGTCCGGCGAATACAGCAGTCACCGCCCTGCTCACAATCCTGATTCTGACACTCACGGCGCAGGCGCAGACGTTCAGCGTAATTCACAACTTCACCGGCGGAGCGGACGGCGCAGGTCCCTTTGCCGGGGTTACCATCGCACCTTCAGGAGTTCTGTACGGAACGGCGGCAGGCGGAGGAACCGGCGGTACCGGCAACGGCACGGTTTTCAAGATGGCACGGCATGGTTCCAGCTGGACTTTTGACCCGCTGTACGAATTCACCGGTGCGAGCGATGGGGGTACCCCATATGGAGGGGTAGTGATCGGCCCGAATGGTGCCTTATATGGCACGACTTATGGCGGCGGTTTAGGCGGCGGGACGGCATACGAACTGAGACCTTCGCCATCGTTTTGCAGGGCGGTAGAGTGCTATTGGAACGAGCGCGTACTCCATGCTTTCACCTTCACGGGCCTCCCGGGCACGGGCCCTCTCTATGAGAATCTGATTTTCGACCACGCCGGAAATATCTACGGCACGACAACCTTCGGCGGCATCTACGGCCTTGGAACCGTCTTCGAATTGTCGCCTTCCGGCGGCGAATACACCGAGAGTATTCTCCACAATTTCGGCTCCGGCCTCGACGGACAAACCCCGTATTCTGGTGTGATCTTCGACGCAGCCGGGAACCTCTACGGGAACACAGTGGCAGGGGGAACCGAAGAAGGAACTGTTTACCAGCTCATTCCCTCGGGGGGCGCTTGGGTGGAGAATATCCTTGCCAACTTGGGCGATAACACTGGCCATCCCCCTGAGGGCACGCTAATCTTCGACCAATCCGGCAACCTGTTCGGCACTGGTTTTAACTTCGGGCCCGGAGGCGGCGGCACGGTGTACGAGCTGGCGCACGGAAACTGGGTTTTCTCTTTGCCCTATTATTGGGGTTCCAATCCAGCATGCTACCCACAAGCGGGGCTGACTTTGGGCGCTGACGGCAACTTGTATGGCGTTTGCTCGTACGGTGGTAGCAACGATGACGGCTGGGTTTTCAAGTTGACGAATTCGAACGGCATGTGGACGATTACCGACCTTCACGATTTCGACGGGAGTGATGGTATTGAGCCCGCGGGCGCCGTAGCTTTCGATGCGAGCGGCAATCTATTCGGCACCTGCGTCGAAGGCGGCAACACTAACCGCTCTGGCTTTGGCTGCGGTACTGTCTGGGAGATGACGGGCGTAATTGGTCGCGAATAATCAGGCAAATGCGGCTTACGGCCCTGAACTGTTACAGTCCATCCATGAGTTTGCTGATCGAGACGCCCAACCCTGAGGCGATCTTCTGAAGCGTCTGTATGCAGATTCATAGGTAACATCCCCGGAAGCGAGGTTAGGCGGTAATGGCGAACCCTGAACATCTCGAAATCCTCATGCAAGGGGTCGCCTGGTGGAATTCTTGGAGAAAAGAATTCCAAGATGTTGAGCCGGATCTGATGGAGACACGCCTGTCCGAGATGCTGCTCTAAGGGGCTGACTTACGGGGAGCGAACTTGAGCGCTGCTGACTTGGAGGGCACCCGCCCCCACGGGGCAGATTTGACCGGTACTACTCTCATCGCTACTGACTGCAACGGTGCGGACCTCTCTGGCGCGAAGCTCAGTCCTGCAGGACTGCCTGATGCGAACCTAATGTGGGGTAATAGCGTAGATAGCGTAGATGATGAGCGCTCAGGCACAATGGGCGGATTCTCAGTTGTTGCAATATCCCCATAGCACCAATCATTGCAAAAACGTTTGAAGGCACGCATTCCGGCCTCCGGCGACGTCACAGGCATGTGTGACGAAGCTGCTAGGTGTCGCGCCCGGCCCGGGATACAATGTAAAACGGAAGGTCGAAGGCGGAGCTGTGTTCGGGCGCGCTTCGCGCAACGTCCTCCAGAGCGTGACTGAGTGGGTCAACTTCAGCAACGTTTTTTCTTCCGCCCGCCCCGCCAGATTTCTAAAGATCAAACCTCCGCTCGACTCCGAGAATTACCCTCTAAGTGGTTACGGCTCAATATTTTGCGTGTAAATCTTTTAATTTCAATATTTTGCAGACCGTCCCTAGTGTTTTCAAGATTTTACGGCGGAAATGGGGGAGGGGGGTGGGTAGGCTTCGCGCCGATCATCCTCACGCTGGCGCTTGCGATATCATTAACCGCCTTGAATACGAATGGCTCTCCAGACTCGCCCGAAAAGACGTCCGATGGCGACGCTCCCGACATCATCTTCATCAACGGAGACATCTACACCCAGTCGATTCCAGCGCGGGCCCAGGCCATGGCGGTTCGCAACGGCCGCATCGTCGCCGTCGGCTCCAACGACGACATCCGCAAGGTGAAGGGCGGCCGCACCCAAGTCGTCGACCTGGGCGGGCACTTCGTCATGCCCGGCTTCAATGACGCGCATGTGCATCTTGCATACGGCGGCCGGGAAATGTTGCAGGTCGATCTCATCGGCGTGAAGTCTCTCGCCGAGATGCAGCAGCGCATCGCCGAGCATGCCAAGACGGCAACGTCCACTGACTGGATGGTTGGTGGCGGCTGGGACCACACGCTTTGGATCGGCGAAAAACTACCGACGCGCCAGGATATCGACGCAGTCACGGGCGATCACCCTGCGGTCTTCGCGCGTGTTGATGGCCACATCGCCGTCGCCAATACCGCTGCGCTGAAGGCCGCGGGAATGTTCGTGAAGATTCCCGACCCTCCAGGAGGCGAGATTGATCGCGACGCCAACGGCCAAGCCACCGGCATTGTTCGCGAAACCGCGCGGGCCATGCTCATGGCAAAGGCGCCGCGACCGTCGCTGTCGCTTCGCCGCCGCGGCATCGAGCTTGCCGTGGCAGAGGCCGCTCGCTGGGGCGTAACCTCGGTCCAGGATTATTCCGATTGGGAAGATTTCCTCATCTACGAAGACTTGGAACGGGAAGGGAAGCTGACGCTTCGCATCAGCGAATGGATTGCGTTCAACGATTCGCTCGACCTGCTGCAACAGCACCGCGCGCAGCATCCCGCCGACGATCCCATGCTGCACACGGCGATGCTCAAGGGCTTTATGGACGGCTCGCTGGGTTCGCGGACGGCAGCTTTGCTGGCGCCGTATTCTGACGATCCCGGCAATTCCGGTTTGCCACAATATAATCAGGCCACGCTGAACCGCATGGCGGTCGAGCGCTCGGCCGCCGGATTCCAGTTGGGATTCCACGCTATCGGCGATCGCGCTGCACAGATGGCGCTTGACGCCTTTGCCGAGGCCGAACGCGATGCCCGCGAAAATAATCGCTCACGCGATTTTCGCTTTCGCATCGAACATGACCAGGTCATCGCTCCCGATCAGGTCGCTCAGTTTCGCGAACTCGGGGTTATCGCTTCCGTCCAGCCCAGTCATTTACTGACCGACATGCATTGGGCGGAGGAACGCATTGGGCCTGAGCGCGCCAAGACCGCGTATCCCTGGAAGGAATTCCTCGACCACGGCGTTCGGCTGGCTTTCGGAACAGATTATCCCGTCGAACCCATTACACCATTCCGGGGAATCTATGCAGCTGTGACGCGCAAAAATGAAGCCGGGACGAAGGAATATTTCCCGGAGCAGAAAGTCACTATCCAGCAGGCGCTCGCCGCCTACACCACAGGCGCTGCCTACGCCCAGTTCGCTGAAAAGGAGAAGGGAACTCTCTCGCCAGGCATGCTGGCTGACTTTGTCGTTCTCGATCGCGATTTGACGAACGTTGCTCCACCCGAGATCTTGAAGACCCAAGTCTTGCGGACGGTCGTCGGAGGGAAAACGGTGTACGAAGCAGGCAAATCAGCCGCCCAACAGTAGCTCTGTCGGGGCGCATCAGAGTTAGCTTATATTGGTGACCAAACGTGTTCTATCGCCGTCTAATCGCTTGAGAACCCTCAGTGATCCCCTTCACAATCACAGTCTTTTCGCGGCGACTGTATAATTTCCATTTGGCTCGTTAGCTGGAGGACAGGGAATGGATTCGCAAGCTTCAGGTTTAAGGCAAAGGGTTAAAGCCAATCGCTTTGCCTCAACGATGGTTATCCTGGCAACCCTTACGCTAGGCATTCTGATTGGCACGGTTGTTTCTGGGGCCGTCAAGGGCAATCAGCAGAACTCATCAGCTGACGCTACGCCGCTGAAAGTTCCTTCGCCCGTCCAGATGTCAAATCAATTCTCCACCATTGCCCGGGAGCTTGAGCCCTC
>Ga0181532_10004127_pt1 | contig 12824 bp, 8 predicted proteins | sample PEATcosm2014_Bin_33_FD_119768 | JGI IMG/M metagenome (GOLD analysis project Ga0181532, IMG submission 119768) | Peatland microbial communities from MTU Mesocosm Facility, Houghton, MI, USA - PEATcosm2014_Bin11_30_metaG | ecosystem: Environmental > Terrestrial > Soil > Wetlands > Peat | place...
GGCATGATTCAGCTCGTCTGAAAGAATCAGATCGTCTTTTCCAAGAATTGCCGCGACGGTTCCCGCGTTCGCCGTGAAACCGGATTGAAAGACCACGCATGCTTCGCTGCCTTTGAATTCCGCGATCTGCTTTTCCAGCGCCATGTGCAGGTCCATTGTCCCCGCAATGGTGCGCACCGCTCCCGCTCCCACGCCGTGAGTACGGATCGCTTCGATGGCGGCGCGGCGCAGGGCCTTGTGTGTCGTCAGGCCGAGATAATTGTTCGAACTGAGATTGATGACGACTTTCCCGTCGAAATCGGCGACGGCTTTTTGCTCACCTTCGAGGACGCGCAGGCGAAAATGCAGTCCCTTGGCCTCCATCTCCGCGAGTTGCTCGTGCAAATAGGAAAGCCGGTTGGGATTCATTGTGCTGTAACAGGACCTCCTCGGATCCGTCCCGTCGTGGAAGCTGTCGCGTAAATCGTCTTAGTGGATCGCGCCAGCGCCTGTTCCACTGGTTTCGCTCGAGGGGTTTTCCGCAGCCCGTTTAGCCCCGACCCTCAAAGAATTCCAAGTTTTCACACAGGGCTCTTCAGTTCCTGACATCGCGCCGGCTTTGGATGGCCGGTCATTTATGAGTCGGCTTCCAACCACGCCGACAGCCCTATTGTACGCGCTCGAACGGATAACCCGCTGCTTCGAGCGACGCGGTCAAATCGACGACATGCTCCGGACCGCGCGTTTCCATCGTGATGTCGATCACGGTGTCGCCCAGCACTACGCCGTAATAGGCGCGGTCGTAATTCGTCTCGACGATATTCGCTTTTTGATCGGCAATCACGCCCGCGAGCCGCTGCAACGCACCAGGATGATCCGGCAAGTGAATCCGCAGGCGCACGAGGCGGCCATCTTTGACGAGACCTCTTTCAATAATCAGCGAGAGCAGCGACACATCGATATTTCCGGCACTGACCAGAACTCCCAGTTTCTTTCCGTGGTTTGGAGTTTTCTTGTTCAACACGGCAGCCGTCGCTGCGGCGCCTGCGCCTTCGGCGAGCATCTTTTCCTTTTCGAGCAACTGGAGAATCGCGCTGGCGATTTCTTCCTCATCCACGGTCACGATTTCGTCCACGTACTTTTTAACCAGGGGAAACGTGAGTGTCCCCGCGCAGCGCACCGCTATTCCGTCCGCGATGGTCTTGTTCGCGGGCAGTGTGACGAGTTCATTTCTTTCGAGCGCCGCCTTCATCGAGGCCAGCTTCGAGGACTGCACTCCAATGATACGAATCTTGGGATTGGTCTCTTTCACGGCGCAGGCTACTCCTGCGATCAGTCCGCCTCCGCCCACCGGGATAACGAGTGCATCCAGGTCCCCGTGCTGCTCGAGCATTTCGAGGCCTAGTGTTCCCTGGCCTGCAATTACGGCTTCGTTGTCGAATGGATGAATAAATGTCAGCCCGTGCTCCTTGCACCGGCGCAACGCTTCCTCGCAGGCCTCGTCGTAATTCGCTCCGAACAGGATCACTTCAGCACCATAGCCGCGCGTCGCGGACACTTTCACCAACGGCGTCGTCAGAGGCATGCAAATTTGCGCCTTGATGCCGCGCTTGGTCGCGTGGTACGCCACGGCCTGCGCGTGATTTCCCGCCGATGCCGCGATCACGCCTCGGCGGCGCTCTTCGTCCGAAAGCAGCAGGATTTTGTTCAGCGCGCCGCGCTCCTTGAAAGCTCCCGTCATCTGCAAATTTTCGAGCTTCAGGAAAATCGAATTTCCCGTCTGCTTGGAAAACTTTTCGGAGTGCACAAAGGGCGTGACCACAATCGATCCACGAATGCGTTCCATGGCGTCTTTGATCGAGCCGAGCGTCACCATTGGCAGAGTCCTGGAAGTATCATTCGTATATACAGCATCTTTGGCCGACGTCATAAGAATCCCTGTCCAGACGGAATCGTCAAGTTCCCCGCCTGGGCTCACTCCCCCAGTCACGGTTCATTCGGATTTCGGAGTTCTATAGCATTACACAAGCGACGGGCCAAGGCCAAGCCTATGGACGCCGGGATAGTCTCCCAATTTAAATTTGAGTTCAGGTGTCGGCTGGAGAACCCTGGGAACGCCCATCTCCCGATTGGCGTTCCCAGGGTTAGACTCCGAAGTCGCAGCCTCACATTTCTTCGAACGCACTTCTCTAGATTGGGAAATTACCGACGCCGGCAACGCGGCATCCCGATCTGATCTCCTCGATCGTGCCGGGCACGCATGCCGCTCGCCGAGAGCGCTCTCGGTGAACCGTGCCCGCACGGAAACGGAGGGAATCCGCCCTGTTGAGCTTGCGCAGTTCTCCGGTTAGCCTCTTTCGAGAGGGGTTGAATGCCTGCGATACGCTTGCCCAGGAGCATATTTATCGCCATTCTTGCCGCGGGTGTCATGCAGTGCGTCCATGATTTCCCGTTGCTCCCCGATCGGATGGCGTCGCACTTTGGCGCCTCTGGCATGCCGAATGGGTGGATGACAAAGTCGCAGTTCTTCGTTCTTTATGCTCTTCTGACTATACCGGCCGTTATTCTGGAGTTTTGGCTGCCGCGGCGAATCGTAAATAACCCCAAGAGGCTCAATCTGCCAAACAAGGAATATTGGCTTGCCCCGGAACGCCGTGCGGCAACGTTCGGTTATTTAGAAGCGTTCTTTGCCTGGTATGGTTGCGCTTTCCTGCTGCTTGAAATCTTTGCGATGGGACTGGCGATGCGAGCTAATTTTAGCGATCCGGTTCAGCTCCCAACCGCGCCAATCGTCACCGCGCTCGCGGCTTTCCTGTTCTTCAACGTCGTTGCCGTTATCGCTATGTACCGCCGATTTTCCATAGCTGCGTGAAAATAGCCGCTCCACATCGAGATTAAGAATGCGAAACGATTGCCGGTCTCGATTCGTACCAATCTTAGGACGGAAAAAGCTGCATTTTATGGGGTTCTGACGCATAATCGGAGCTTATCGCGAGTTCAGACAAAGGGATATTTAAAAGGAGAGTTCATGCGGTCACTAGGTAAGTTCTTGACGCTAATGCTTTTTTTTGTTGCGGTCAGCTCTGTTTCTTATGGAGCGACAATTACGGGAACTGTGAAGGGCCCGGATGGGGCACCCTTCCAGGGAGCATTCGTTCAGGCGCAGAACACCAAAACAAAAATGACGTTTATGGCATTGTCCGACTCCGACGGGCATTTCACAGTGGAAAACGTGCCGGCTGGAACGTATCAGCTCATGACGAAGGTAACCGGGTATCGCACTGACCCGCGAGCTGGTGTGGCCCTGACCGCCGACCAGAGCGCTTCGTATGATTTCTCGTTACAGAAGGCTCCCGTGCGATGGAATGAGATTTCGATTTACCAGGCAAAAGAGTTGTGGCCGGCATCCGCGGGGAAAGACAAGATCTTTTCGACGTGTTTTACCTGTCATGGATTCCAAACGCGCATGGCTTCGGTCCGGCGGGATGAGGACGGCTGGAAAGACCGTGTGGCGTTCATGCGCGATGCGATGAAGTTCGGACTGGCCGACCGCGTCAACGATCAGGAAGCCGAAATGATTGCCAGCTACCTGAATAGCTTGTTCGGGCAGGATTCCGTGCTCCCGAAATCCCCGGAGGACGATCCAAAGTACAAGGCGACGCTGCGTCCGTTCAGCAAAGACGCGATGAATATTAAATACGTCGAGTACGATATGCCCGGACCGAGCCGCATGCCCTTCAGCGCTGCTCCGGACAAGGACGGAAATTTCTGGATCCCCGATTTTGGTATCGCAAATAAAATCACCAAGCTCGATCCAAATACAGGAATCATGCAGGATTTTTCGGTGCCCAACGTCGGAACTGCCGCCGTTCACTCGGCTGTGCCGTGGACCGATGGGACAGTTTGGCTGACCGAGCAGGGCTCGAACAAGATTGGCAAGTGGGACCCTGCTACACAGAAAATCGTCGAGTATCAGGACTCGTTCATCCCCGGCAAGCTCGGCTACGGCGCCGGCTCCAAGCACACTGTGCGCTTCGATCCGAATGGGAATGCCTGGTCCTCTGGGAATCCACTGACGCGTGTGGATAAGGAAACCGGGAAATTTACCCGGTTCACGGATGTGCCAGCCGCCTACGATGTGAAGGAAGACCTGCACGGTAACATCTGGTTTACGAAAACGGATACAAACCAGATCGGTATGGTGGACTGGAAAACGCTGAAAGTTTCGGTCTACACTCCGCCGACACCCGGATCGTTTCCGCGGCGTATCGATATCGATTCCAACGGAATCGTTTGGTTCGCCGAATATAACGCCGGAAAAATGGGAAGGTTCGATCCGAAGACAGGCGAGTTCAAGGAATATGTTTTACCGGGCCCGGCGCCAACACCGTACGGTCTCGGCATCGACGCAGACGGTAAGCTGTGGTACGCGTCCTATAACATGGACGTCATCGGTCGGTTCGATCCGACGACCGGAAAAACGACCGAATATCCGTTCCCGCACTCGGAGAACACCATTCGCGAATTCTTCCGCGATTCGCAGGGACGAATGTGGTACGGAAGTCCCTCGAATAACAAGGTCGGCTATTTGTATCTGGAGAACAACCCACAACGAGCCAGCAAGTGATATAAATCGCTGGGCCATAGAAACGAAACATGGAAACCAGAAGATCGCCGCGCCATCCAGGGCGATCTTCTGGTTTCCTATTTTCAGCCCTATCTTGTAGGCTCACTGGCCGGAGGAGAAATACGCGTGAGCCTCGGCCAGCGCCTTCGGGAGATTCAGGACGGATTTGAGCCCGCCTTCTGGGTTGCGAATATCAGTGAGATATTCGAGCGCCTTGCCTACTACGGCGCGTTCTCTTCGCTTGCCAACTATCTTCACGAATCTCTGAGCATTCCCACCGAGCAAACTGGCGCTCTGACCGGCCTGTTCGGGGGCATGGTGTGGTTCCTCGCGATTTTAGGCGGCGCCGTGGCGGACCGGCTTGGTTTCCGGCGCGCTCTCTCATCGGCTTACCTGATTCTCGGCTGCGCGTATTTCCTGCTTGGGTCGCTGGGAGCCGCATGGATGGCCCCTGTGCGTGCCGCCGTGCCTTTGCTGGAGTTGCTGGCATTTGTGCTTGTGCTGCCCGCCCTGGGCATTGCGTTGGTCAAACCGAGCGTGGTGGGGACGACGGCTCGCGCATCGAGCGAGAACGTCCGCTCGATTGGCTATTCGATCTACTACACGCTGGTGAATATTGGCGGCGCGGCCGGGCCGTACGTTGCGTCATGGGCGCACCGGCGCCTGGGAGTTGAAAACGTGTTTCGCGTTTCGGCGCTGAGCGTGCTGTTGATGTTTTTCGCGGTGCTCATTTTTTTCAAGGAACCGCGGCGCTCGTGGGACGCGCAAACCGCAAGCCTGGCCGACACCGCGCGGAATCTGTTCACGGTGATGACGAATTCTCGGTTCATGATTTTTCTGCTGATTTTTTCCGGCTACTGGATCGTATTCTGGCAGCAGTACATCGTCCTTCCTATTTACATTCACGGCTATATCGATCCGAGCGCGGACGTGGAGCTGATTCTGATCACTGACGCCGCCACTGTGATTTGCCTGCAATTCGTGGCCACCTTTCTGACGCGAAACATTCCCGCGTTTCGCGCGATTACGATTGGAACCCTGATCTCCGCGCTCGGCTGGCTCATCGTCGCGTTTCACCCCGCAGTGTGGGCGGCGGTGCTGTCGATTTTCGTCGTCGCGCTGGGAGAGATTGTTTTGTCGCCGCGCTATTACGAATATATCTCGCGTTTGGCGCCGGCCGGACAGCAAGGAACCTACATGGGCTTCGCGTTTCTCCCGATCGGAATAGGATCGCTTGTGGGAGGGTGGCTTGGCGGACGGCTCATGCATCACTACGGAGAAATCACGAAGCTTCCCGCGCACGTATGGTGGGCAATCGCCGGAATTGGGATTAGCACCACGCTGCTCATGTGGCTATATCACTTTGTTATAAAGACGGATTTGCCTACCGCGAAGACATGAAAAAAGACCCGAAAATGAAACTCGAATTCTCTTCTGAAATCTTGCAGTAACGAAAAGAAAACACCAGTCAATAAGACTCGCGCTTTCAGCCTGGTTCAATCGGATGATTGATCTGGTGATATGGCATGAGGGAACGTTTATTCGTCGGGATCCTGCTGGCCGCTGTGTTGCTGGTTTACGGCAACACGCTGGCCAACCAATTCACCATGGACGACGGGTTGTACATCCAGCACAACCCACAAGTCACCGATCCCTCGGTGCACCAGCTTTTTTCTCCAAACCGATTCAGCAATGTATTTAGACCTGTCACTTTCGCAACTCTGGCGTTGAATTGGGCGCTTGGCGGAAACCAGCCGGTCGGATATCACCTGTTCAACCTGATGCTGCATGCGGGCGTCACATGGCTGCTGTATTGCCTGTTGCTGGAAATTCTTGAAGATTCGCCGCACGTGAAAACTGTCTCGTTTGTGGCTGCCCTGCTGTTCGCCGTCCATCCCGTCCATACCGAAGCAGTCGCCTCCGCCGTGGGACGCGCTGAGCTTCTCGCCGCCGGATTCCTGCTGGCGGCATGGATCTTCCATTTGCGCGATCGCCGGATAATGTCGGTGCTCTGCTTTGTGCTGGCGCTGCTTTCCAAGGAGTCGGCAGTGGCCTTCTTTCCGCTCGTCGTTATTGGGGATTACGCAACTAAGAAATGGAAGCCGCGCGTTCGCTATGCAATCGTGGCCGGAATTACGGCGCTTTATCTCGGAGCGCTCTGGAAAATTCAAGGAGGCCGTTTCGGTCAGGCTAACATTTCGTTTCTGGACAATCCCCTGGCGAGCCTTCCTGCGGGATGGAGAATTCTGAACGCGCTTCGTGTGGCGTGGAAATATGCAGGACTACACGTTTATCCGGCAGCGCTTTCCTGCGATTATTCATTCAATGAGATCCCGATCTATCGGGACTTACTGCATACGCTTCCAGCCGCTCTGGCGGCAGCGGCAGTGCTGGGATTATGGACATGGGCAATCTCGAAACGGCACACCGGGTGGATTCTGGCCGGCGGCATTTACTTCGCCGGATTTGCAACGACGGCGAACATCCTGATGCCTACGGGAACCATCATGGGAGAGCGGCTTGCCTATCTCCCGTCCGCGGGATTTTGCCTCCTGCTGGCGCTTGGCTGGATTTGGCTCAAGGACCGGAAGCGATATGTTGCAATCGGGCTGATCGCGATTGTCATCGCGGCGTTCGGCGCGCGCGCCGTCGCGCGAAACCGGGACTGGAAAGATAATTTTGCGCTGTATTCGGCGGCGGTGCGTGCCGCCCCGGCCAGCGCGAAGATGCATTCGAATCTCGGCGGCCGGTACATGGAGCGAAATCAAATTGACCTGGCACGCGCGGAATTTCAAACCGCGTTGCGGATCGATCCCGCTTATCCTGACGCGCTGTCGTCTTATGGAGCACTGGAATTGTCATTGGGAAATTACCAGGCAGCGGGCGCGCTGCTCGAAAAAGCTTTGAATATGAGCGCCAGGAACAATCCCAACTACGATTCGATGGCGGTGAATTTTGCCGTGGCCCTCGCGCGGACCAATCACGTACATGCCGCGCTCGATCTGTTGAACCGGGAAATCGCGGAATCGCCGAAATTCGCGCCCGCATGGTCAGTTCGCGCTACGATTCGTTACAAGCGCCGCGAGATCGAGATGGCCCGCGAGGACGCGGAGATGGCTTTGCAACTGGATCCTGGCGATGTTCAGACGCAAAACTTGATTCCGATCCTAAGTGCTTCGGAGTCCGTCGGCTCTCCTCGATAAATCACCCGCGGGCGGAACGTGTACGCGGCAGATCGAGCGCTGCAAGTGCCTGGTCGGTTGTGACGAGCCGCGCGCCAAGCGAAGTCAGCTCCGCGATTGCCGCACGGCCGTCTTCCGGATTTAGCGTCTCAATGGCATCGCGCACCAGCGCGACGCGGCGCCCGCGATCGAGCAATCCCTTCGCCGCCAGCCGCACACAAAATTCCGTGACAACGCCGAAGACATATATTTCCGCATCGGCGTCCGTAAATTTTCCAATGCGTTCGAGGACCGTTTCCGTATTGGGATTGTCGAATACATCGAGTGTCTGTTTCTCCAGAAGCACTTGTTGGAACGAGAAGAGGGCTTCGGGAACAAACACGCCCGCGCGATTTGGAACCAGAAAGACTCTTTCCGCGCGGGCCTCTGGAATAAATTCCGCGCCGGGTGTGCCACGCACACAATGTGACGGAAATCGCGCAAACTCCGGATCGTCCGGCGCATGAGCGCAAGCGTCACCAACAAGAAAGACGCGCCCCTGGCGCGCTGCGTCCGTCAACCGGTTCAAATTCGGGATAAGTTTCTCCGCTCCGGGAACGTAGAGCTTGCCGCCAGGAAGCATGAAATCCGCCTGCGTATCGACATTCCAAAAAATCGAGGACCGCGAAACCATTTTGTGCGCTCTCGTTCCGGCTGATTCGTCTCGCCAATTCGTCTTAATTGCTTAGATGCTCGCCGCGCGTTCCAAGCGGCGGCGCAGGTCGCCTAGCGATGTCTTCAATTTCTCGCTGTGTCGAACGGGATAGGGATCCACCGCGTCGCTCAGACTGTGAAGGCGGCGCGGCAGTTGCGATTTCTGCCACCTGCAATATTCGCGCGCCGCGAGCAAGTCCGTTCGCGGCACACTGCGTATCCCGCCTGCCATCACGGGCTCAAGCAGCGTCTTACTGCCCGGAAAAAGTTCTCCCGCGAGCCCAACGATGTCGTGGTCGAAATTTCCGTCAGGACCGCTATTGCGATAAACCTGCTTCTTGCCGGGGTAGGTCACTTTCGCGGCGCTGAACTTTGCAGCCGAACGCACCTCGCCGTGGGATTCGGTCTCCACCAGCTTGTAAATCACGCCGAGTGTTGGCGAGTCGCTCGAATTAACCAGCGCAGTCCCTACGCCGAATCCGTCGATGCAGGCTCCTTCCGCCAGCAGAGCGGCGATGCGCTCTTCGTCCAAATCGCCCGAGGCAAATATAATGACGTTGTCCCATCCGGCCCGGTCGAGTTGTGTTCGAATCCACTTGCTGTCGGCGGCGAAATCCCCGCTATCGAGGCGTAGGCCTCTCGGCTTTCGACCTGATGCGATAATCTTTTCCACCGCTGCGCGCACATCGTACGTATCCACGAGCAACACAGGCTGCTCGGGAAAAATGTCGAGAAATTTCCGAAAGGCTTCCCCCTCGTCCTCATGCGCCATGATCCAGGAGTGAGCCTGCGTGCCGTAGACTGAAATCCCGAAGCGTTTTCCGGCCGCCACGTTCGATGTCCCCAGGCAGCCGCCGATCACAGCCGCACGAGCCGCCAATATTCCCGACTCCATGCCATGGGCGCGGCGCGTTCCGAATTCGATCACGTTTTTCCCCGCAGCGGCCTGTGTGATGCGCGCGGCCTTGCTCGCAATCATCGTTTGAAAATTGATGGCGGACAGCAGAAATGTCTCGACGATTTGCGCTTCGATGACCGGAGCGGTGACGCGCAAAATTGGCTCATCGGGGAAAAATACGGTGCCCTCCGGCATCGCCCATACGTCCCCGGAAAACCGGAATCGGTTCAGATATGCAAAAAAATTCCCACCGATGGCGGCGAAAACCGGCAGTTTTCTCAAATATTCAATATCTTCATCCGAGAAACGAACGCCTTCAAGAAAATCCAGCGCCTGGTCGAGCCCAGCGGCGACCAGATAGTTTCTTCGCGGAGGTAGCGAGCGGACAAACAACTCGAACGTGGCGCGGGCCTCAAATCCGGTTTCCAGATAGCCCGCCGCCATCGTTAGTTCATACAGGTCGGTCAAGAGGCCGGAATACGTAGGGTTGGGAGTCATCGAGCGTCCGCGGCCATTATGCCATTCGCGCGAACCACTGCGCCAGCGTGCTCACGCCGGACAGCATTATGTGGATTTCTGATAGGCGATCAGGATGTCCAGCAGCGAAATCACTCCCTCCAGTCTTCGTGAACCTGCGCGGCTGACGACGGGCAACAACGCATGTCCCTGTATGATTCTCAAGACGTCATCCAATCTTTGGTCGGGATGCAAGACCGGGAGACGCGCGCTCGAAAGCACTTCCCGTAGCTGCGTATCCTTCGGGCGATTCGATGCTTCCGTGAGCAAATCCTTCTTCAAAAGGCCCGCCCACCGGCCCGTCGGAAAACGTACAAACAGGAGATCCTCGGGCGAAGTCCCAGCAATCTCGAGAGCGCGCGCGAGCGTATCGCTTGCCTGTAACGGCAAGGATTCGGGTTTTCGCATGGCGTCCTCGACTCGCAGGACGACCGTTTCGCGCTGCTCCTCCATGGAAGGCAATTCCAAACCGTCCTGCCTGGCCAGCAGATCGAACAATGCAACATCCTGATATTTGCGGGAAATCAAATATGCAATTGTGTTGGAGATCATGACCGGCAAAACGATGGAATAGTTTCCAGTGGTTTCCACAACCATGAAGACCGAAGTAATAGGAACTCGAAGGAAGCCGGCGAAGAAAGTCCCAATGCCAACGAGAGCAAACGGACCCACCGATGCGCTAGTCGCAGGGAAAAAATGATGCTCCAATCCGCCAACCGACCCACCGATCATCGCGCCGATAAATAGCGTTGGCGCGAACATGCCCCCGGGCGTGCCGCTGACAAACGACAAACTGCTCGTCAAAATCTTCGCAAAACCCAGCACGGCAAGAATTTCCCAGGTGTATTGGTTGTGAAGCGCCTGGTCGACGTATGGATACCCTGCCCCCATCGCTTGCGGAATTCTCAAACCGACCAGACCTATCAGCAGGCCGGCGATTGCAGGCTGCACGTAGTTGGTCCACTCGGGCAAAGCTCGGAGCCTTGCCCGAAAATACGCAACGATTCTCATCATGGCCAGGGATAGTACTCCGCCGACGACTCCCAGCACCGCGTAGGCGAGTAATTCCGCTGGATGCGCAAGGGTGTATGGAGGGACGCGGAACATCGGTTCGCTACCGAGAAACGTTCGCATCACCAGGGCGCTGGAGACTGCCGCCAGGACGATGGCCCCCAAAGCCCCGGCGCTCCAAGTGCCGATGACTTCCTCAATCACAAATAGAACAGCGGAAATCGGGGCATTGAAAGCCGCCGCCAGTCCTGCCGCCGCCCCCACCGGGGCTAACAATCGCAACTTGTCTCGGGACAGTTTCAGACGTCGTCCGAGCGCGGAAGCAATTCCCGCGCCCATCTGCAGAGATGGATCTTCTGGTCCCAGCGATTGTCCGCTACCAATCGCAATTGAGCATACGATGAATTTTCCAATGACGGCTCGGAAGGGAACGTAGCCGTCAAACACGTAAACGGCCGCCTTGGTCTGATTCACGCCACTGCCGCGCGCGACGCGAAAAAATCGCTGAACCAGGAATGCGACGACCAGGCCGGCTCCCGCAGGTACAAATAAAACTCTTAGGGGCGGCGGAGCAAGCGCGGATCCGAGAAGACTCCAGCGAACCCACTCGATAGCGATGCGGAAACAAACGACAGCCATTCCGGAAAATAGACCTATGATGACGGCAAGGATAAGAAACAGATTCCCTTCCGACAGAGTGAATGAGCGTGGCCCGACGTTAAACCATCTGCGGCCCGTTTCCTTGGTTATCCCAGTGGATGGAGAATTGACTTCCGGCGACGGCATTTTCGTTTCTTCGATAGGTGCACTTCGGTCGTTCATGGCCCCGTCACTCATGGATTGTTACCCGCATGTTCCTTTCTGATCAGGAGCAAGGCGTGGTCCGTGCCAGTGGGTGTCCCACATGTTTTCAAAGTGGATTCCTCGATATGAAAGACAAGTTGCATCGCCTCATTACGCAAATCAGGATCCTTCCGTAAAGATTGGAGGCTCACGCGACCTTTCAAGCCTTTCGCATCCTGAAGAAGCGAGTACAAGTCAGAAGGTATCTGCTGGGATGGTTGAGGATCTGCGTTGGATCCCGTACATTCCTGTAGACGTGCGAGCCCCTGCTGAAACGCACGCCATGATCGCTGAGCCCGCTCTTCGTTGCTCAGCCCGGCACGCAATGGATCGTCATCCAAGACTTCCCGGACCGTCCGAAGCAGCTCATGGTCCTCACTCGAAGGATTCTCACGGGCTGCCCTGGCCAGAAACGTCTCCGCCTTCGCGTAGTCGCCCGCCGCAAAAGCCGCGAAGCCTGCCTCTTCCAGCCACTGTGGTTGTCGAGGATTGTTCCGCAACGCGGCTTCATACTCCGTGACAGCTTTGCCGGGCAGCCCTGCCTTTAAGAACAATCGACCGGTTTGTTCGTGCAGAGTTGCGTCCTCGGGCGGAATGTCAGCCGCCACTGAGGCGAGTTCCGCTTGCGCCTCGCTTGTCTGGCCACGGGCCAGAAGCAATTCGAACAATTCAAGCCGTACTTTGTTTCTCTGCTGGGCCGGATCTTCGTCCCAACTGCCATAGATCGCTGTTTGAAAATAGCGGACCGCCTGCTCCCAATCGCCCGTCCGCATGGAAACGTGGGCGAGATCGTAATTCACCTTGCCGGAGCCGGGACTGCGGTCCCACAAGTTCACGAGGTAGGAACGTGCTTCAGGCAGCCGTCCGTCGGCAAGCAAAGCTTCCGCCAGGAGAAGCTGAACCAGATCGTTATTCGGGTCGTAGGAAAGAGCATTCCGAAAATCCTCGAACGCTCTACTGGGTTGTCCCGCCGACAAATCCTCGCTTCCTTTCTGAGACCACTCCCGGACGAGAACCTCTTCGCGCGCATGGTAGGTCCCGGCGAGAGTGACGGTCAGTAGAAACAACAGTGCCA
>Ga0181532_10004128_pt1 | contig 12822 bp, 15 predicted proteins | sample PEATcosm2014_Bin_33_FD_119768 | JGI IMG/M metagenome (GOLD analysis project Ga0181532, IMG submission 119768) | Peatland microbial communities from MTU Mesocosm Facility, Houghton, MI, USA - PEATcosm2014_Bin11_30_metaG | ecosystem: Environmental > Terrestrial > Soil > Wetlands > Peat | place...
TCCACGAGCACTCCCGCACCGGAGGCCTGGCCGGCGAAATCGCCGCCATCATCAACGAAGAAGCCTTCGACTCGCTAGACGGCCCGATAGTCCGTATCGCCGGCCTCGACTCCGCCATCCCCTTCTCCCCGCCCCAGGAACATCACTACCTGCCCAAAGTTGAAGACGTAGTCCGCGAATCCCGACGTTTGAAAGCCTACTGACGAGACGATTCGGGCGCGAACGTGGAAGAGCGGCCCTTCAGGGCCGCGTTGTCTGTAAAATGTGGGCGGGCTTTAGCCCTGCGTATAGCCAAACTTGGCGTGCTCTGACTCCATCTGCCACAATACTTCCGGAGGCCTCATGGGAAAATTCACACTCGGTGTAATCGTCACGCTCCTCGTCCTCATCCTCGGTGGGCTCGGCTTCGCCATGCTCGGTTTCTTTCCCACAGCCGCCAACGTCGAACCGCCCCACCTCGAGCACCACCTGCTGATGGGAGCCCTCGACGCCTCCATGGAGCGCCACGCCCCGCGCGTCACCGACCCGCTCACCCCCACCGATCAGAATCTCGAAGACGGCATGAAGCTCTACACCATGAACTGCGCTCTCTGCCACGGAGGCCTCGACCGCAAGCCCTCGTCCCTTGCCGCTTCCTTCTACCCGCCCCCGCCCAACTTCCTCTCCGATCCGCCCGACGATCCCGAGTGGCACATCTTCTACACCATCCGCACCGGCGTTCGTTACACCGGCATGCCCGCCTGGGACAAGACTCTTACCGAGCAGGACATATGGAAGATCACGCTGCTGCTCTCCCACCTCGACAAACTTCCGCCCAACGTCCAGGAATATTGGAAAACAAACTTCAACGTTGCTCCCAGCCCCAGCGACGAAAAAAAAGAAGACGACAAGAAACAAGAAAAAGAAAAACACGACCACCACCAAATTCGCCAAGGATGAATTGAGGTCGGAACGTGGAAGAGTGACGCTTCATCGCCGCGTCAGCGACCCGATGTAGGCAAGGCTTTAGCTCCGTAAACTCGGAGTCTGCGCTTCACTCTAACCGAACGCTATAATATTTGTTTGCGTCCAACCCCGTTTCGGGTCTGCGCGGTCATAGGAAGGAAATCATGCCAACTGACATCATCATGCCCCAGATGGGCGAATCCATCGTCGAGGGCACTATTACCAAGTGGTTGAAGAAGCCCGGCGACAAAGTTCAGCGCGACGAACCCCTCTTCGAAATCTCCACCGACAAGGTGGATGCCGAAATTCCCGCCCCGGCCTCCGGCATTCTGCAGGAAATCAAAGTCACCGAAGGCACAACGGTGAACGTGAACACAGTCGTCGGAACCATCGCCGTCGACGGCGAAGCCGCTTCCGCCCCCGCCAAGTCCGCCGCGCCTGCACCCGTGAAGTCCGCGCCCGCGCCGGAAAAGCCCGCCGAAAAAAGTAGCGCTGGCGTCCCGCCGGCTGTCGCGGGGGCGTCTCGCCCGCGCAGCCCCGAGGTTCAGCCCCCGCCCTCCGCCGTCGTACCCAACAACGAGGAGGAAGAAGCCCGCTCCTCTCCACTCGTCCGCAAGATTGCCCGCGAGCACGGCGTCTCCCTCTCTCAAATCACCGGTACCGGACTCGGCGGCCGCATCACCAAGCAAGACATCATGCAGTTCATCGAGAGCCAGGGATCTCGTGTGGGGACGGGCGCCTTCGCCCGTCCCACCGAGCCAAGCGAGGCGGCGCAATCTCCTGCGCCCGCGCAGCCAGCCTCACTCCAGCGTCCTGCAACTCCTGCTCCCTATCCAGGCGATCTCGTCCCCATGACCAACATGCGCAAGCTCATCGCCAAGCACATGATCGAGTCCCGCCGCACCAGCGCTCACGTCCACTGTATGTACGAAGTGGATTTCACTCGCATCGTCAACCTGCGCGCCAAACACAAATCAGGATTCGAGCAGCGTCACGGTGCCCGCCTCACCTTCATGCCCTTCTTCGTGCGCGCCGCCGTCATCGCCCTCCAGCAGTGGCCCATCCTCAATGCCAGTCTCGAAGGCGACAACATCCGTTACCACCGCCAGATCAACATGGGCATCGCCGTCGCCCTCGATTGGGGCCTCATCGTCCCCGTTCTCAAGAACGCAGGAGATCTGAACTTCCTCGGCTTGCAACGCGGCATCACCGATCTCGGCGAGCGCGCCCGCACCAAAAAACTCAAGCCCGACGATGTCGAGGGTTCCACCTTCACCGTCACCAACCCCGGCCAGTTCGGCGCCGTCTTCGGCCTGCCCATCATCAATCAGCCCAATTCCGCCATCATGGGTGTCGGCGGCATCACCAAGCAGCCCATGGTCATCACCGACAAAGATGGCAACGACTCCATCGCCATCCGCTCCGTCGTTCATCTCACTCTCGGCTACGATCACCGCCTGATCGACGGCGCCGTTGCCGACCAGTTCATGGCCCAGGTGAAAAAGAATCTCGAAACCTGGAGCGAAGAAGTCGGCTAGAAGCGTGTGCCGAAGCGGGTGCCCCACCCTTGTCGCGTTCCTTGCGACAGGGTGGGGATTTTGATCTTGTGCTCTCCTAAGAAGTCGGAGCAGTGGCTGGTGATGTAGCCCCGCTCTTCGCCCAGGTGGAAGCGTTCAAACATTCCACAGTTCCGTCAATGATCTTCGAAACTCCATCCTTGAACTTGTCCGGGTCCACGATCTCGCGCGCCGCCACTGCATCCACCGTGCTCAGCGCACTCTCCAGAAACGACATCGCGGCATCTTTCTTCTCCGCCCCCGACTTACTTCCAAACAGCCCTTCAATCCCGCTCACTAACGCGGGGATAAACGCAATTCCCCTCAACAGCTGATTCAGAAAATTCATACTGTCCTCCTTTTCAAAGATGCTTTCCAACAGAGTTTCCTCACCGTCAATCCCGCTTTCCGGACTGCTTGCTCGCTCCGTCATGTTGCCCAATCATGCGTTTGATTTCGGCCTGATCTTCCCGCAGTTCCCCGAGTTCAACCTCTGCGCGTATCCGCCCTTCCGTATTGGTCGATTCGATCCTCTCCAGATTCACCACTCTCGCCTTCGTGGTTTCAATGTCCAAATCGCGCGTTGAAGTGTTCCGCACGTCCTGCAGCACATAGCCCGTTAGCGACAGCGCGATCGCTCCAATCGCCACTAGAGTTCGGCCGTCGAACGGCATGCGTTTGCTCTGTTCCCGAGTTTTCCCGAGCTCGTTCGCGAGGGATTCCCGCAGAGCCTCCGTCAGCGTGTGCATTTCCGCCAGCTGTCCGAGCACCTCGAGTTGAAAATCTTTGGACGTATAAAGCGCACTCCGCGCCTGCTTAGCCCCGCCGCCAGCTACCACGTTTCCCGAAACTTCGTCGCCGTTCATAGCGGATAATCCACATGCAGCGCGGCTGCATACCGCGAATACCGTGGCGGCGACGAGTTGTCATACAGCCGCATGAAATAAGTCTGCGTACGCGCCAGCCGCGCCAAACTGAATGTCTGCGTGCTGAACCGTCCCAGCAAATTCCGGTCGTTCGCGACCCCCCAGCCATAATCATGCAGCCGAACCTCAATCCCGCCTCCACTCGCCGGGGCGACGCCCGCATCCACCGAGACCGTCGTCGAACTCACCTGCGTAATCTGCGCCTCCGTCAGGCTCGCCAGATAGTACGACCCGACCTGCGTCGTCGATAACTGCACCGGCAGGTCCTGCAACGGAACCGTCGTCGCACTCGATCCGTCCTGCAGCGCCAGCGGTGCCGCCAGGTCATTCGCAAACTCCATCGTGTATATCCCACGATCATCCGCCGGATCGACCACATCGATACTGACCGTCCGCACAATCGCGCCGAACACGGCGTTGCGCGAGGGTATATTCACCGCGACCGCATCTCCCGGGAAAATATCTGCCGCCGCGCCCGGCAGATAATCGCTCCATGTCTGATACGTCCCCGTCCACGCCAGCCCGCCCGCATCGTCCAGAATCGCCAGCGCCGCGTTTTCGCAATCCGCCTGCGTCCGTGCGCTGGGAGTTTTCATCGCCCTCACCATCCCGCGCACTCCGTTGTCCGCCCCGTTTTGCAAACTGCCAACACTCGCGCTATTCACAACCTCCGCCGCCGCCCGTCCGGAGTTCCGGTAACTCACCACGATGTATGTATTCAATGCCGGCACATACAGCGGATTAAACTCCAGCGATGTCGAACTCGCGATCTCACACTGCCCGCCATCCGCCGGCGACTCAATCAGTTGCGTAACATAACTAGAGTCCGGCAGCGCCGTTCGTACCTCCGCCATCGATATATGAGTCGCATAGGTATACGCCACGCTGCACTGCATGCTCGCCGCATTCACCAGCGCGTACGTACAAAACCCCGGCGCATTCGCAATCACGCCGTCATACAACACCGTTGCCGGCGTTACCATCGTCGCCGGATTCGACGGATCAATATCCTGCAATTCCAGCACGAATCTCACGTCCGCCGCCACCGCCGCTCCCCCCCACCCACTGCCCGCCGGATGCACCGACGAGTGATACGTTTCCCCCGCCCGGTACACCTCCATCGAATAAACGTAGGTCGTCAAAACATATCGGTGTCCCGCGGTCGTCGCCACCCCCGATCCGGTTGCTGAGCCATTGATCAGAGCCTGGATGATCGATCCGCTTCCAGAAGGTGCGATCAAGAAGCCAGCCAGGCAGCCCGCCACAGAAATCCCCCCCGCGTACAATCCGCCGAGCACGCCCGTCGATGACCCCGTGAAGCTCACATCTCCGTGCTGCAACGCCAGCGCGCCCCCCAGTTCAATCTGCTCGATGAAGTTCACCGTCGTTTGTCCGTCCACCCCGGTTCCCCCGCTCACCTGCAGAGTTTGCGACACTACCGAAACCGCCGATGAAGGATCATTCACCACCCACGTGGTCGCATCCAGCCCCACTCCCACGTATTCCTCATCAACCAATGCCGGCTTGGTCTGCTGAAACGGCGTCTGCGACAAATAAAATTCTCGCGTCAGCCCGTCGCCCACAAAATAATCACGGACATACGCCTGTGGCTCATCCAGCCCGATCACCGTCACGTCGTTCACCAGCAGCTGCGGACAAGCCAGCTTCAGTCCCAACGGCGAAAAATTCGCATCACTCTCGTTGATCGCATACGTCGCCGCTCCCATCGGCGCCAGCACCAGCACCCCATTCATCGCCCGATAGCTCGCCCTCGCCGCCCGTGCGATTTCCGCCGCATGATAAGAAAACTTCTTCTGCGGATTCACCGCGTACGCTGCCAACGTGTCCACGCCCTGCACTGCGCTGGTGTCGAAAAATCCAGGCAGCAAATCCTGAGCCAATTGCTTCAAAGCCGCGCCCGCACTCCGTTCTACAAAAGCAGCCCGGTTCGGAAGCGCCTTCTGATCCAGCAACACCTCATCGCTCTCTGCCATCAGGTCGTACCGATACACCGCCCCCTGCTCGCCCCATCCCAGGTATTCAAACTGCGGCGCCTCCGTCAAATATCCGGCAAACACGAAGCTCCCATTCGTTTTCGCCAGAATCACTCGCGCCCCCATCGCCGGAACCACGAATCCAGCCGCGCTCCCCAGCAAGCTGCAGCGCAATCCAGCGGCCTGATTGATCTTTCTCTCCACCCGCGGCGCCACCGTCCCGTCCAGCGCCGTCGTATAGTCCACCGGCCCCTGTCCCTGCAAATTGTCAATCGTCAGTTTCATAAGAGTCCGTTGAAAACAATCGATGCCGCCAGTACCGCAAGCACCTCCGCACAGGAACGCACAGAATTTCCTCTGTGCTCCTCTGTGTCCTCTGTGGTGAAAAGGTTTTTAAGGTCTGAGGTCCGAGGTCTGATGTCTGATGTCTGATGTCTGAAGTCGCGGTTCAGTACGCCGCCGCCATCCCCGCCGGGAAGTAACTTCGATAACACAGCACCGCCTGCCCATCATTCGTATCGATGAATGGCAGCGCCAGAAAAGAAGCCCGCAGCGAAACTGCCGACAGCGGCTTCTCGATCGTCGCCAGATCCTCCCGCAAGAACTTTCCCGCCGAATTGCCCGCGCCGCCCGGATTCGGGCTCAGCCGCGGATAATAAAAACAAACTCGCCCGCCCGATTCCTGTTCCGCCACGAACAGTGCCGACCATTCCTGGAAAAATGACCCGCCTTCCCGATCCACAAACGCGATCACCACTTGTGCCGACGCCCCCGCCGCCGGCACTCCCCCCAAAAGCGGCTGCGCCAGCACAACCGACGTGGCCGTCACCTCCGCCACTCGCCCCACATTGAAGGTCACTCGCCGCACATAATTCGCATCCTGATTCACCGCGGCCGCACTGCCCACGCACGCCGCCGCGATCCCCGATCCCACATACCCAATCTGCTGTTGATAGTCCACATCCACCGCGATCAGGCAGCCTGCGGAAAACGCGCTCCCCACACCCGTCCCAAAAACCAGTTGGCTCGCCGTCGATCCCGCCAGCACCGCCACTCCCGGCGCCGGAGCTCCCCCCGACGGCGCCGGCGTCGCACTCCCCGCTGCCGGCGCCAGCACGTTCATGTTCTCCGACCCGCCTGCCAACGCCATTTGCAGCTTGCCCCATTGCCGAAAATCAAATCCAACTCGCGCCTCCTGCGGACCACGAAACTGCGCCGCCGGCAGCGTCTTCGCTCCAGATCGCACCACCCCAGTCGCCGTGTCATACCACCGCTCAAAATTCTCCACCCATCCCAGATCCAGCCACGGCGCTGGAGGAGAGTTCAGCGCAAACACTCCGCACAGTCCCGGATCGAAAATCGTGGGCGTCTCTGTCACCCGGTTCACCGGCGCGAAATACGCCCGCATCTGCCGCATCACCGGAACCATTGCCGCTCGTAACGGAGCCGTGCTCATAGAAGCGTTACCTCCGAGAAAAAGAAAATCGTCAGCCCCGCCCGCCGCTCCACGCGCCCATCCTGATACGCCTGCTCATACATCGCCCGGCGCACCGCGCGTCCCTGGTAAGCCGTCGTGTTGTCTTCCACGCCGCTCGCCGTCGCTTCCTGAAATAACGGCTGGCCCCAGAACACGCTCGTCCCCAGGTCCGCGCTCGGAGACTGCGTGTAATCCATCTTCTCCGTATTCGGCGGCTGGCAAATCCCCAGCAGTTCGTCGTCGAGTTGTCCCAGCACCCGCCCGCGATCCACCATGCTGGCCACGGTTCCCAGCGTGTAATAAGAGATCACGCATGCCAGGCTCATCAGGGCGCCATCCCCGGCATTTCCATCCACCACTTTCGCCGTCCCCCACTCAATGTAAAAAGCGTTGGGCTCCGGCTCCGCCGACGACGGTGGCAGATTCTCCACCACCACAATCGCCGGCACCGTCGCCCCATTCAGCGTGATCGTTCTCGCGGGATTCAATCCCGCCAGCCTCTGCTGCAGCGCCAGAAAAAAACTGTCCTTAGCAAATTGCATATAAACCAGCTTTCACTCAGCATTCAGCCCAAAGCCCAACTCGCAGCCGCCAGCCTCGGATTTACTCCGTGTCCTCTGTGACCTCTGTGGTTAAAAGGTTTTTCTGACAGCGGACGGCGACTCACTCCACCGCCGTCACCACATAAAAATAAGCCGTCCCCGCGAAACTCTCCGTCACCACCGCCTCCACGTGAAACAGGTCGCCGTCATACATCATCCCCAACGCAGCCTTGAACAATTCCTCCGCCGATCCCATCCCCAGCGTCGGCAACTGTGCCTCAACCGCCGAAGCCGGCAGCGTGAACTCAATGCGCCGCATCGGCCCGAGATTCCCCGTAGGCAGGTTCTGCGTCACCACCGGCGCAATAATCACGTTCTGCACACCCGGATCCACCAGGCCTAACTGCCCCGCCGCGTCGCTCGCCGTTGCCATCGCTGGCAGCAGCAGCGTCACCTCATCTCCGCCCAGCGCCGTCAACAGCGCATTCGCCGCCCTCACCAATGCCGCCCCGCAAATCCCGCTTCCCATGATTCCTCCCGTGTATAGCGCGGGCACTCCTGCCCGCGAAAACCAACCGCCTTCACAAACCCTTTTGCGCCACGTACGGCGCCAATAAGCTGCGCACCATGTCATCCATCAGCGTGGGTCCGAAATACTGCAGCCGCAGTTGGTTGATCTGGTTCGACTGCACGTTCAACCCCGGTGTGTTCTGCGCATTCTTCACAATCTGTGCGCATGCCACCTGCACTGGCGTCGGAATCGTCGCCCACCCCGCGTTGTAAACCACGTCCACTTCATTGAAGAAAAGTCCCAGCGCATTCACCGGAAACGTCAGCTCTCCGCTCCCCGCCCAAATGTCGATCGTCGTCGGATCAATCGTCGTCCACATTCCCGGCAACGCGAATACCAGCGCAAATTCCAGGCTCATTTCCGGAAACGGCCACTCCCCGCGCCGCGGAATTCCATACCGTCCCTGCAATGTCACAATCGGCGTTGTCGCCGGTGCCACCGTCACCAGCGGCAGATAACTCAGCCGCACCGTGTTCAGTTCCGGAGGCAGCTTCAGCCGCTCTTCGTACTGGTTCACCCCCAGCGTTACTCGCCGGCAATGTGCGTCGATGATCGCCGACGCCGCCGTTACCCACGATGGGTCCGTCGCCGCATCCAGCCCGTACGTCAAATAATCCGTTGTCTGCAAATAATTCATAAACTCTCTCTTTGTTCTGAAAGGCGTGGCTCAGCCGAGGTTTTGAAAGGGCGGGGCTTCAGCCGCGCCAATAAGAGCCAAACTGTCGGGCGGCTTTAGCCGCTGAGGTAATGCCAAGTCAGAAAGCATTCAGTGGCCAGTGGTCAGCGAACCCGCCCCGGATCGGCCCTGACCACCGGCCCCACTGGCAACTGGTCACTGACCACTGGCCCGTTTTCCTAGTCCGTTACTTTCACTTCGTAATGCGCGAAGTTCGCCCCCTTCACCACCGGAGCCCCAAACTTCACCACCACCTGCTGCTGCGTCAAGGCACCGGGCAGTCCGAGTTTGAACACTCGCGGGTTCGGATCGGTCAGCCAGTGATACTCGATCAGGTCTTCGGTGACGATGTACGCCGGCAGCACCGCTCCCGACCCCAGCGTTCCCGTGTACCCCAGCGCCCACTCCGGAATCAGCGGCAGATCGCCTGCCTGCGTCGACAGAGCCTTCACCGTAAAGCCACCGGTGATTTCCACCGTGTTCAGCACTACGTTGAACTGCGACTTCATCTCCTGGTCGATCAGGTCCAGCAGCATCGGGTTCGCATAAATCGCCGTCGGCCGCACCTGGTATGACGCATTCGCTACCATTTGCGCAACCGCAGTCTTGAACGTTTGCACAATCGTGCCGGTGCTTTTTGCGACCGTCACCGTGAGCCCGCCTGCCTCGATCTGCCCAATCGCTCCGAAATACTGTGTCGTCGTCGGCGCGCTCAGCGATGTGTCTGTGCCGTTCCACAGCGCCACATCGTGAGTTCGCATCAGCCCGTCCACAGCGTCCGCCAGGTCCTTCGCTTGCAAATACGCGAACTGGCTTTGCTGTGCCGTGACTTCGAGATCGAACAGGTTGTAGTTGATCTGCGACACCAGCGCCTTCAGCGGCACCGCCAGCTCAACCCGCGTCGGAGCTTGCAACGTCGGAGCAATGTTGCGTGGATCCATGAACCCCTGCGCCGCCGTCGGAGACGCAATCGCCGTCTCCTCAAAGAATCGAGACGGATGCCCCGTCGCCGGGACCTGCTTGATCCTTTGTCCGAAAACTCCCCGGCGTCGCACAATGTCGAAAATTTCCGTCTGGTACCGCTCAACTTCCACCGCGCCCGGCCCAAGGTAATCCGCTGCTGCCATCAAATCCACAAATCGTCCTGTCATGTTTTCTCCTTATTTGATTTGTTCTCGCCCAAAATCACATCTCGCCGTTCCTCGAAGTCATTTAAGCCCCTGTCATCCTGAGCGCAGGAGCTGCTTCACGAGATGAAGCAACTCCGAAGTCGAAGGATCCCTTTCACCCCGGCACCGTCGAAAAACTCCGCCGGCAATTTCCGCCAGAAGCCCAAGAAACCGAAAAGCACCCGAAATAGAAAAGGCACGACAAATGTCGTGCCTACCACCACCGGGTGCCCCACCCCTTGTCGCGCCCTTTGCGGCAGGGTGGGGATTTTGACCTTCTCGTCCATGACCAAAAGCCAAAAGCCAAAAGCAAAAAGCAAATGCCAGAAGCTAAAAGCTAGAAGCTAGAAGCCAGAAGCCAGAAGCCAGAAGCCAGAAGCTGCTCCTCCTACTCGATCATCCCCGCCCGCGCCAGTTCCGCCTTCACCGCAATCCGCTGTTCCACACTCAAGCTCTGCAGTGTCTTGTCCAGTACTCCCCTCTCGATCTTTTCGCCGCCCGTGTCCGTCCCGCTCTTCGCCAGAATTGCTGACACCATCGGCGGAAGCGTCTTCCGCACCATGCGCGCCGCCTGCGCTTTCAGATCGCTATTCGATTTCTCCAGCTCCGCCACTCGTTCCTGCAGTTGCCGCGTCGCCTCAGGATTCACCGGCTCGTACGACGAGCGCTCGTCCACCGCCGCCACAATCCGGTCCACCTTCGCATTCAGCGTCTCCTGCTGCGCATCCAGCCGCCCCAACACGCGATCCAACGATTCAGCCGCACTCGCCAGCCGCTCCGCCGTCGCCATCAACTGCTGCACCATTTCTTCATTCACGTGTTTCCCTCCTCATGGAATCTGCTCTTTGTCATCCTGAGCGGCGTTCTTTGCCGCGAAGGACCTATGAAACTCCGCTTCCGCCATCACGACCTGCAGTCCTTCAAGCGCCCGCACCGCTGCCCTGCGTCGTAAGTTCAATCCACGTATCCCGGTACGCCGCCTTGTCCTTCCGCAAAATGGCCGCGCCAGTAAAAGTCACTTTCATCAGCGTCCACACCCGCTCCCGCGTGTCCGTCACCAATACGTCGGTCACTTCGAACGACATCCCCAACTCACCCGCCTCCCCTGCTTCAGCCCGCAAAACAGGGGCACCCACACCACCGCCAGTTCCCCGTATCGCCGCCGTCAAACTTCGAAGTCGTTCTACGGCAGCTGCCAGGGACGCCCTCAGCCTGGCTCCTTCGCCCCGCATTGCTTGCATCACCATTGCACCGGGTGCCCCATCCTTGTCGCGCTTTTGCGACAGGGTGGGGATTTTGATTTCCCTCCCTCTCTGCCGTCCAGCCTTCCCAATCTCCTCCACGATCTCCGGAAAGTCCTTCGCGTACAGATATCCACCTACCTCCAGATTCCTTCCCACCACGTCCGCGCTGGTGATCACTCCCACCTTCCGCCTCACATCGTGCCGGTCAAACGTCGGAGCATAATCCAGCGCCATCCCCAACAGCGACGGCAACGCCGCCTCTGCCGCTCCTCTGGTCAGCAACACCCGCCGTCCCTTCGACCCCGCCGGAGCCCTCTGCGAAGGCACATCCACCACCGTCAACACTCCCCGAAATGCCGCCCGGTTCGGATGTCCCTCCACCTCCGGCATCGCCACCGCCATACTCTCCAATGCAATCGTCATGTTCTCCCTTCCATCTCCAAAAACTTTGTCATCCTGAGCGAAGCGAAGGACCTATGCAGTTTGTGCTGTCATCCCGAGCGAGGAGTGCGCTTCGCTGAAGGCGAAGCACAACCTCAGTCGAAGGACCCTGCGTTCGCCCCCAAGCGCCACCGGCTTCGCGGGGAGTTCTCTCGTTAGGCCTGACCTGTGTTAAATTCGCTCCAGGCTTATGAAGTTGCTTGTCGCGATTTGTTTCGCCCTTCTAGTCTCTGTGCACGTGTGCGCTCAGTCGGCTCCTCCGACCTACGATGAAACACAGGCATCGATCAATCCACTCACCGACGAACAGCTCATTGACTGCTTGAAACTTGATTCCACGACCTGCCCACTCAAGTACCGTGACTTCGGCATGATCGAAGGCGAACTCGGAGACCGTAAACATCCGGATCTGCTCATCGCCGCCTACGAAAATGCAGACGCGGATTACCGCTACGAACTGGTCAAGGCTCTTTACCAAATCGATGACCCGAAAGTCCTGACGTTCATGCGTTCCATAGCCTTCCAGCACCTGGGCCGCGGGATGGATAACTCAGAAACCTTCTTCCCACTCGACTACTTGGCGGATCATTGCGACGAGCGTGCTCTCGCTCGCCTCAACCGTCCTGTCAACTTCAGACACGAAGCTCCGATGGGCTGCCTCTATTGGGCGGGGACAGAAAGATCCTTCGGCCGCTGCAACTACCGCGCCGCCGCTCCCAATCTCGTGCGATCCTTGGACGCGGTGTGTCTCAACATCACCGGCGAAGCAGAGGAAGGCCTCCGAAAGTTCTTCCCCGGAGCATGCCAGCATCTCCCTTCCATCGAGGCAGAGCAACGCTGCTATAAGAAACTGTTGAAGGATCACCCTAACCCGCAATGACCAACGAGTAACGGCCAGCTAACCGCTCACCCCTCCATCTCCCCCAACCCCCGCATCCGCCTCACCTCATTCACCGTCAGCACTCCGTTCTGCAGCAGAATCTGCTGGATCTGCACCTCCTCCAGCGGATCCGTCGTATCCAGCTCCGCAAACACAAACTCCAGATCCGTCCATCCCAGCTTCTTCGCGATCGCATCCCGCGTCAGGGATTCCGCCAGCAACCGCGCCGTCGGCACAATCGCCTGCCGAAACGCCAGGTCGTTATATTCCTCCGCGGAGGAGCGATTCACATCCCGCTCCACCCCGAGATAAAACGGAGGAAGGTCGAAAGCATCGGCGACGACTCGCAGCAGAAATTCCTGCCACTGCAGTCGTAAGTCTGCATCGGTGCCTCCACCGAA
>Ga0181532_10004129_pt1 | contig 12820 bp, 15 predicted proteins | sample PEATcosm2014_Bin_33_FD_119768 | JGI IMG/M metagenome (GOLD analysis project Ga0181532, IMG submission 119768) | Peatland microbial communities from MTU Mesocosm Facility, Houghton, MI, USA - PEATcosm2014_Bin11_30_metaG | ecosystem: Environmental > Terrestrial > Soil > Wetlands > Peat | place...
CGTTACCCGCAAGCTGTATCCCAACGTGGATTTCTACTCAGGAATCATGTACCAGGCCATGGGCTTTCAGCCGGAGATGTTTACTGTGCTGTTTGCCATTCCCCGCGCGGCCGGCTGGCTGGCGCAGTGGAACGAAATGGTGCAGGACCCGGAACAGAAGATCGCGCGTCCACGCCAGATCTACACTGGAATCGATCATCGTAAGTTTCCAGTGACACAGGACGAAAAGACAGCAGTAAAAGTGGGATAAACCTCAGACCGCAAGCCTATCCTTCGACATCGGGCTGAAGAAAGCGGACCTCCGGGTCCGCTGTTCTTTTTGCCCCGGACCTGTCCTGGCGTGTTACCACGCCCGCCGTGGGCCACGAAGGATTCGCGCTGGCAGAAAGATGATTGCCTTCAGCAGCTCCAAAACGCCCTCAACGGCAATCCCCAATATGCGGAACGGCAACAGGATCAGCCAAACGATGGGGTAGAGCACCAGAAAAACCAGCGCCAGCGGCCAGGAGAAAATCAGCAGGATGCACCAAAGTAGAAATGTGAGCATGACGTTACCTAAATGGTAGTACGACAATTCCTGCGATGAAGTTCCGGTTATCCGCAGGCCTGAACTTCGACGATGGGCGGCCCGGCGCAACCGCCAACTGCAAGCTGAATCGATCCGATCATTTTCTTCACCAGCGGCCTGACTGCCTTGCGCCGGCACATTTTATCTCTTGACACAGCACCCGTCGGCAAGTAGAAATTCGGTTCATATCTAACAGCACTTGGCGAGGAGTGACTATGAACAAGGCGGACCTGGTGGAGAAAATTGCAGCCGCTCACGGTATCAGCAAGACCGCCGCTGGAGGCGCGATCGATACCATCATCGATTCGGTGACGAGCGTGTTGAAAAAGGGTGGCCGCGTCACCTTGGTTGGATTCGGAACCTTTTCGGTTTCACAGCGCAAAGCGCGTAATGGACGCAATCCGCAAACCGGAGGCGTCATCAAGATTCCGGCTCGCCGAGTGGCGAAATTCACTCCCGGCATCGAGCTGAAGAAGGCGGTAGCCAGGAAATAGCCGGATTAAGCTGGTGGTGCGGAACCGCGATCCGGAAATAACTGCTCTGCCGGTAACAGCGGGCGCTTGCGACAACCCGTGCCTGCTGTGTTGCCGTTTGACCACTTGCCTGCCTGCTTCGCTTTGCTCCAACCCACTTGTGTGTTGCTCAAGCATGTCTTCAGGTGTAGAGTTGAGCGACCTTCAAATCACCGCAAACTAAGCCTCCAACCTGAATCAACCCGATCAAACTGAAAGGATCGTGCATGAAAGCAATGCTGATGTGTTTCGGAGTGGTAGTACTGTCCCTGGCAGTTCAAGCGCAGATGAGCAATAGCAGCAACAGCAAGATGGGCGGCGGAGTCGAAAAAGCCATCGCGAGTATGAAACAAGAGTGGGCCTCCGCGGCAAAGGCCGGAAATCCGGACCAGGTCGCTCCGCTTCTGGCTGAAAACTTTATCAATATGGACAGCGATGGCAGCATGCGTAACAAGGCTGAGAGTCTCGCTAGAATGAAGGGCGACAAGTGGGAGATTAACCAGGTTAGCGACATCAAAGTCACCACGGATGGCAATACTGCAATCGCAACCGGCGCCTGGCAGGGCAAAGGCACTCACGCTGACGGTACATCCGTAAGTGCTCACGAGCGCTTGCATGATACATGGATGAAGATGCCAAGCGGCAAATGGCAATGCATTGCCAGCGCCAGTGCGCCATCGAAGATGTAAGTGGAGGAAACCGCACAACGCGATGAATCTTTCGCGCGCTTCACGTAGTCAAAGGGATTGATTGCAGCGAAACCGGTTGCCGCGATGCTGCGGCATCCGGTAAAATCAAGGTTCGCGTCAATCGCTTAGGAGTTTTATGAAAGCAGCTATCCATCCCACTTACGACGAAGTGCGCGTCCATTGCGCCTGCGGCAATACGTTTCTCACCCGCTCCACCCATAAGGGCGACATCAACGTGGAAATTTGCTCTGCCTGTCATCCTTTCTTCACCGGTAAGCAGAAGCTGGTGGACACCGCCGGCCGCGTTGAGCGTTTCCGCCGCAAGTACGCTAAGTCCGATTCCGCAAAGGCTGAAAGCGCCAAAGCTGAGACGGCCAATAAGTAGGCTTGGTTCCATGACCCAGAGCCTCCGCCGCGGCGGAGGCTTTTTACTCGCCGCCACCACCCAGAGCACGATCGACTGACAGCGCCCCCGCGCCTTTGATCAGTATCACCAGCCCCATCGCAATCGCCAGCAGGTGATATTCGTATCCCTCGCCCTTTTGCTGCCCATACCAGTTCATAAAGAACCCGTTATGCACGTGCACTGTCGCGATCGCCACCAGCATGTTGACGATAATGCCGAAGGCCGCAATGCGGCTCAGCAGGCCGACGATCAGGCCCAGTCCGCCGAAGAATTCAGCGCAGATGGCGAGAAACGCCAGCGGCGCCGGAATGCCTAGCTTTTCGGTAAAAAAGCCCATGGTTCCGTGGAAACCAAAGCCTCCGAAACAGCCCAGCATCTTCTGTGCGCCGTGCGCGAAAAACACGATACCCAGAACCAGGCGAATCAGAGTGAGGGTAAAATCGTTGGGGGTAGAAAGCAGCTTACGCAACGTTGTCCTCCCGGCCGGACGATTCCTGTGCAGCAGTCCAGCCTCGTTAACATTATGCTTAAGCCAGATGCTTGTTGCAACACGCAAGTTGCAAAAAATATCCCCTGAAGTCCCGAAATGCACTGGCTACTGCTTATCGCTTGCCTTGAACTCGGTCCAGGGATTGCCCTTCATATCTATCAGGATCGGCCGCTGCCAATCGAACTCCGGGTGTTCCTTGAGAAACTTGTCAGCGATGAAATCCTCCCCACAGGGATGTCCGGCACGTGCTTGCAGCGTCATGTTTTTCGCCATTGTGCTGTCCGCAGCCTGAGCTGTAACGGCGCCCATCGGGCTGTAAGCCGGCTCCGCCCACGCCGGCTCGCTGGCTGGAGCTGCATCGCCGTGACCGCACAGTCCGCGGAAGTTTCGATCCTCCTTACCTTCATAGCTGTCCCAATGATCGGCAAGAAGCTTTTCGCCCAAAGCGACGTCGATTTGTCCCTTGCTGGCAGGCAGCACCTGCTGCCAGCGAACGCGACGCGCATTGGGTGAGCTGGACATATTATTGGGATCGAAGGTGGTTTCAACTTTTGTGAGTTTCGGATCGCTGGGGAAGTTGGCGCCTTCGAAGTAGCCGTCTTTAGTGCGCCAGACGCGGTGCAGCTTGAGCCCAATTTCGAATCGCGCAACCTCTCCGGTCTTGTTGTCGGCCAGCAGCCAGTCGTTGGCATAGCCGCCGTTGTTGCCGTCGAGCATGATCTGCACGTACTCATCAATCGAGCTCGCATATTGCAGCGCCTTGCGAGCCCGCATGAACTCCGGTTTGCCGTTCGGATCGAACAATGTGAAGCCGGCGATGGTAGTTTCAGTCACCATCAGACCCGAGGAGTTGATGCCGAAGTCGTCGTCGCTGACGATGATCCCAGGAAAGCCATCGGTCAACATGTGATAGCCATGCGTCGGGACGATGTCGAAGATGATGGTCCAACGCTTGCCGGTGGCAATGTCGGTCCAGTTGCTATGGGCGATGACAGGCTTGTGGTCTTTGGTCCAGGAACCTGTAGCGACGAAAGCACTGCAGTTGCCCGGCGCCTTCAGGTCGGGAGCGTTGGCGACCTTCTGTTGCCGATCAAGCGTGGGGACGTAATAGTCGGGTACTTCTTCCATCGCATTTAGCGCAATCACATCCCATACGTCCATGCTTGAGCCACGCGCCTTGAGCCCGTCGGCGATCCCTTGCAGCTCCTGCTGGTATTCCTCGTCGATGTGTGGCCACAAGATGTTCTGTGCCGTGGCACGATAAAAATTCCAATCGCGCTTGGTGCGGTGGACGTCCTTGAACTGTACGACCCTGAAGCCGTCCTCGATTTCAGGCGCCAGCAGATATCCGTGCTGATAACCAATGTCGCCAGGCGCGCCTTCCAAATGCACATAGACCCAGCCACCACGATCAAAGCGATAACCGCCCTTCAGGCGGGCCTCGTCACCCTTGGTTGCGTCCTGTTTGGCAACGGCCGCATTGGCGGAACCGCACAGCAAACTTAAAATGACCAGGGACTGGAAGGCCGTCCGAGCTGCAGCACGCATATTTTTCTCCGCTTATCCAAATAACACAAGGACGGCAGCAGCTTATCTATTTCGTGCGGGAATAGCAATTAGCCGCGTCACTCCGTTATGATCATGCGCTTGGGGAACACAAGGCTCATGAATTGCAAACCGGTAGGGCGACTTCTCCGCATCGCCAGCTTAGCGATCTTCCTGGCGGCAACCCTAAGCGCGCAGGAGAATCGAAGCTCCACAGGCACTTGGAAGTTCGCCGTCTCGGGCGATTCCCGCAACTGCGGCGACATCGTGATGCCCGCCATTGCTTCTGGCGTGCTCTCTGACGGCGCCGCATTCTACTGGCACCTGGGCGACTTCCGCGCCATATCCAAGATCGACGAAGATTACCGTCAAACTCATCCACAAGCCACAATGCCGCAGTATCTCGCAGAGGCCTGGCCCGACTTCATCCAGCATCAGCTTGTGCCTTTCGGCAAGCTGCCTGTGTTCTTGTCTATCGGCAATCACGAACTGGTGGCGCCAATGACGCGGACGCAATATATCGCACAATTTGCTGACTGGCTGGATCAGCCCGTGCTGCGGCAACAGCGGATAGAAGACAGCCCAAATAACCACCAGCTGACAACCTACTATCACTGGATCGATCGCGGGGTTGACTTCATCAGCATGGACAATGCTTCCGCGGACATGTTCGACCCGGCAGAGATGACATGGTTCAAGATGGTGCTGGCGAACGATGCGAAGAGCAGCGCCATTCGCACGGTAGTGGTTGGCATGCATGCCGCACTGCCCGATAGCTCTTCGGCGGGGCACAGCATGAATAGCTCGGTGCGAGGACAATCGAGTGGAAGGGAAGTCTACGCCGAGCTGTCCGCATTCCGGAAGACGGCCAAGAAGAATGTGTACGTGCTGGCCAGCCACTCGCACTTTGTCATGAACGACGCATACAACACGGCCTGCCACAAAGGCGACGTGTTGCCGGGATGGATCATGGGAAGTGCGGGCGCAGTGCGTTACCGTTTGCCGGCCGACCGCGCGCTCTCCACCATCGACAAGACCGATGTCTATGGCTATCTGTTGGCGACGGTTGCGCCGGAAGGGTCCATTACCTTCGAGTTCAGGGAGGTCAAAGAATCCGACATCCCGGCCAGCGTGGTCAAAGAGTTTTCGCGCGAGCAGGTGAGTTGGTGCTTTGAGCAAAACAAGTCCAACTACACCCCTGAGGACCCAACCTGTGATACCGGCTCGCCCACTGGCCGGTAGCGGTGCCGGGAGCTTTCAATGCTGAAACTCCAGGCTTCCGATTACGATAAGATCCGCCGCCACGGCGAAGAGGCTTATCCCAACGAGTGCTGCGGCATCCTGATAGGCACGTCTGAAGGCGATGTCCGTACCGTGCGATCCGCAATCCTCTGCAACAACGTCTGCGCCGATTCCCCGCAGACGCGTTATGACATTGACCCGCGCGTCCTGGTGCGCATTCAACGCGAGGTCCACGAGAACGGCTCCGACATTGTCGGCTTCTACCACTCCCATCCCGATCATCCCGCGCAGTGGTCGCCAACCGATTTAGAAGAAGCCCACTGGATAGGATGCTCCTATGTGATCACCGCGGTTGAAGCGGGCAAGGCAACGCAGACCCACTCATTCGCACTTACCGGAAGTCGCGAGGAAAATAAGGCGCTGGCAGAAGAGGAGATTAAGCTAATTGCTAGTTGCTAGTTGCCGTCTTATCCATTCCCAACTGCCAGAACAAGAACGAATAGATATCCGTCCAGTCCTCCACAACCTTCGAAATCGGCTTACCTGCACCGTGTCCGGCTTTCGTCTCGATGCGCAGCAGGATTGGATTGGGACCGCCATTGTTCGCCTGCAACTCTGCGGTCATCTTTTTTGCGTGCATGGGATCGACGCGCGTGTCGGTGTCGGCCGTCATGAACAGCACTGCGGGGTAGACGGTTCCTTCGTTCACATGCTGGTAGGGCGAATAAGCATAGAGCCACTGGAACTGCTTCGCGTCTTCCGACGAGCCGTACTCGGGGATCCACAGCTTAGCGATCTGGAAGTTCTGGTAGCGCAGCATGTCGAGCAGCGGCACTTGGCAGATGACGGCGCGAAAGAGATCGGGGCGTTGCGTGATCGCAACTCCCATCAACAGGCCGCCATTGCTGCCGCCGCGAATGGCGAGATGCTCCTTGTCGGTGTAACCCTCTTTCTGCAAATACTCGGCCGCGGCAATGAAGTCGTCGAAGACGTTCTGCTTCTTGTCGAGCATGCCCGCACGATGCCAGTCTTCTCCGAACTCGCTGCCGCCGCGCAGATTCGCGACGGCGAAGATGCCGTCGTGATCGAGCCAGGGGAAGAGCGCCTTGTTGAACTCGGGCGTCAGGCTGACGTTGAAGCCGCCGTAACCGGTGAGCAACGCCGGGTTGTGGCCCGTCAGCTTCAGCCCTTTGCGCATGACCAGGAACATGGGAATGCGCGTGCCGTCCTTCGACGTGTACCAGACTTGCTTCGTCTCGTACCAGCTGGCATCGATGCCGCTCTTAACCGCATCCCACAGTGTGCTCCTGCCGTTCGGAATGTCGAAGCGATAGATCGTCGTCGGCGTGGTGAATGAAGAGAAAAGATAGAACGCGCTACTGCTGTCGTATTCGCCGCCGATGGAGGAGATGGTCCCCAGCGTCGGCAGTTCGATCTCGCCCAGCGGTTTGCCCTCGGTAGTGAAGCGCTTCAACAGCGAGTGGGCGTTGAATTCGTAGCGCGCGAAGAGCTGTCCGCCGATAACGTACAGTGAGGTGAGAACGGCGTTCGACTGCGGAATGATCTCGCGCCAGTGCTCGCGTGTCGGCGTGGTTAGCGGCGTCTTGAAAACGTGATAGCGCGGGCCATCTTCGTTGGTCAGGATGTAGAGATCGCCGTTATAGGTGTGCGCAACGTAGAGAAATTGCTTGCCGCTGCTGATGCGCAGCGGAGCCGAGCCGCTCTGCAGATCCTTCAGATAGAGTTCATTCTTTGACCAGCCTTGCTCGACCATGATGCTGAGCCACCGTCCATCGTTCGACAGCGAGACGTTGGGCCAGTCCTGCGGATCGAGGCCCTCGCCGAAGATGAGCGGGTCTTTCGCGGGATCGCCGCCCATCGGATGGTAAAAGACGTGTCGGTTGTACATCTCTTGTCCGGCGGCGACGTCGCCCGCCTTGGGATATCGCGTGTAATAGAAGCCGCTGTCGTCGGGCTTCCATCCCAGGCTGCAGGCCTGCGTGCGCGCAATCGTGTCAGGCAGCAGCTTGCGTGTCGCGGTCTCGATCACGTGCAGCGTGCTCATCTCTGAGCCGCTCTCCGACGTACCATACGCAACGTACTTTCCATCGTGCGAGGCATTCCACCAGTCGAGCGCGACGGTACCGTCCTTGGAAAGCAGGTTCACGTCGAGCAACACCTGGTCATGTCCATCCACGCTTTGCCGCACATACAGCACCGGTTGGTTCTGCGTGCCTTCGCGACGAGTATGGAGGTAGTACCCGCCGCCGACCTGCGTCTCGCCAAGGTTGCCAATCTGCAGCAACCGCTCCAATCGCTGATGTAACTGATCGCGGCCGGGCAACGCGTCGAGAATGCTCCGCGTGTATGCCAACTGCTCGGCGACCCATTGCTGCGTTTCGGGGCTGTTGCCATCTTCGAGCCAGCGATAAGGATCAACTACCTTGTGACCGAAGTAGTCGTCGGTAACCGGCTGCTGCTTTGTTGCGGGCGACTTGGGAATATTCATTCTGAAAAAGGTGTCGGAGTTGTGATTCTGCGCCATTGCGGCGGCGAACGGCAATACGCATAGCGTGATGGCAAAGGCGCGCGTTAACGTGTCGAATCGAAACATGGTGTGGCGAGCCTCCATCATACAACCGGCCTCTTGCTCCTCGAAGTGGGCTCTTGCGGCAACACGGCCACTGCGAAAAAGACTCGCATGAAATTTGGCCGCGTTTGAGCAACAAAATTATCTTCATCGTGTCTGTAGGAGCGGCGCCGAAAAAAACAAACTGAACGGAGTGGAACTATGAAGCACTATCGCTTGTTGCTGGCAGTTGCCCTCGTAGTCTTTGCTATTGGAGCGCAGGGACAAACCTCTTCTGCGCCAACCGCTGTTCCCGGCCCAACCGCTCAACCCGGGGTAGGACCCACCGCACCTAAGCCACCCGATATTAACCAGCGCAAGACCGATCAGCAGGACCGCATCGCGAACGGACTCGACTCGAGACAGCTGACTGCCCGCGAAACGCGCAATCTGGAAACGAAGGAAGCCGGCATAAACAAAGAAGAAAGCACTATGCGAAAGGCAGATGATGGCCATCTGACGTCCGCCGATCGGCAAACGCTCGACCGGCAGCAGAACAAGATGTCCGGGCAGATTTATCAGGACAAGCACAACGCAGCGAAGGCGGCGCAGCCCGGCACTGAACTGAACGACCGGCGCGTCGCCCAGCGTGATCGCATTGCGCAGGGAATTAAGAGCGGCCAACTCACCGCGGGCGAGACTGCCCACATCGAAAACCGTGAGGTGAATACCAATCGCACCGAAGCCGCGATGAAAGCCGCCAATGGCGGAAAGCTAACTACCGGCGACAAGGCTGCTCTCAATCATCAATACAACCACACTTCGCAAACCATATATCGCGACAAACACAACAATCGCGTTCGCTGAATGTCTTCTTTGTCCGACGACGCTGCGAGCCTGGCAAAGGCCCCAGCGTTTCGCGCGGCGAAAGGACGGTGCAGTCAGAGCCTGATCCAAAGTACGGACCTCTTTGGGAGTGAGACCGCGAAAGAAGCAGCGCAGCCTTTGACGCGGCGCGCGCGCGCCCGCTACAATACGACTACAATTTGATGCGCCGCCGGGCGCAAAACACTCCTCAGTAGCTCAATGGCAGAGCATCCGGCTGTTAACCGGAGGGTTGTAGGTTCGAGTCCTACCTGAGGAGCCATTCTTTCAGTCACTTAGCTGACCTCCAATTCCGCCCGATAGCCCGACTGTCCGTGAATTGTCCGTGTTCTGCATTTCTGCTACTGAGGCCTGACTGGCTGCTGAGCAATGACCGCTTTTTCGCGCTGCTGCGCAATGGCGTGACGCAGGTAGCCTTGGGTCCGCTCAAGCGCGTCGCGCTTCTGGTCTTCGGCAACAATGTTGTAGCGGGAGAAAATCGAGGCGGTCTTGTGACCCGAGATCGACCGTGCAACATCGGTGGGCACGCCAGCCCGTATCATGTTCCGAACGGCGCAACGACGCAGGTCATGGAAAAGGCGTCCGGGCACATTTGCAAACTTGCACGCGGTTGCCCACGCCTTACGAATCGAGCCAATACGCTTACCCGCGCGGTGGAAAACGAACTCGGACGACGCCTCGGGGCGCTTCTTCCGTTCAACTTGACGTGCAGCCTTGCGCCGCGCTATCAGCTCCGCTAATTCGCCCACCAGCGGCACTGTTCTTCCCTCGCGATTTTTGCTGTTTTCAGACCGCAAGCGGATAACGTCGCCGTCCACGTCCTCCCAGCGCAGAGAAGCGGTTTCGCCCTTCCGCCATCCTGTCAAATAGGCGAAGAGAGTAAAGTCTTTGAGGTCTTCCGGCAGGTGCTCCAACAACGTACGAAATTCTGTCTCCGTAAGAAAGCCTTGCCTCGCATTGCCTGCCTCCGAGAGACGACGAATCGGCGGGGCGGTCGCCAACCGACTGCGCCGAACTGCCAGCTTGTACGCCTGCGTGAGCAGTTGGGTGCTGCGGTTAACTGTAGCCGGTGCTTTCGCCGGGATCTCTTGCGCGGGATCACCACGCAGAAGCTCAGAGATGAAGTTATCGATCGCCTCGCCCGTGACCTGCACAGCATGCCAGGGCCCGAAGTGGTCACGAATGGGCTTCATGCTCGAAGCAATCCTGTTGCTCCATTTGCCCCGCAGTTTGTAGTCCTCTTTAAGAGCGTCCAGCAGTTCAGCGACGGTGATACGTTCCTGTTGAGGGCCAACGAACGGCCTACCGCCGTATCTCGCGGCTGCCATCTCTCCGAGGCGATGATTGAGGAACTTCTCTGCTTGGTGTTGCGCTTTATCTGCCGACGTCTCGATCTTTTCGCCGGTGCGAACGTTTCGGGCAACCTCGCGATGCTCTTTACCGTGGTGGTAGTACGCAATCCAAAGATAGCTGCTCCCCTTCCTAGTAAAGATCCGGCCATTGCCTCTGATTGTCATCTCCGGCCCCCCTTCTGCTTGCCCAGGTACTGCTCAAGCGCCCGGACAATGACTTCTTGCAGACTCTGCCCGTCATCAATTCCCCGATGCTTCGCGGCGTTCAAAAGGGATTGCGGCAATCGCAGTGTGGTCTTTACGATCGAGTCATCTTCCCCCAGTCGTTTCGTCATATCGTGCGCGTCCTTTCCACAACAACGGGAGAAGTGTAGCCGTGAGCCTTCTTGCTGTCAAGATGGCTCGGCTGTCTTATGTACTTTTCAATTCCCAAAGCGGAAAACCGCAGGCTCCTCCCCATGCGGCGGGTGAATGGCAAGCGGGCATGATGACGGTACAGATAGTCCTTCGAGGTGCCGAGGCGACGTGCCGCCTCGTCCACGTCCAGCAGCTCATCTGACTGCGGGGCTGTGGAAGCGGGCGCAGTCAGCCGCGCGATGGCCGTGCAACGGATCTCCTCCAGCTCACCGAGCAGACGAGGCAGATCCTCGGCTGGGAGTTCTTTCGCTGCCGTCAGTACGTGTTGCAGTTCGGCTCGCACCCGTTCAGTTCTCCGTTCGGGACACTATCGGACATCTCAGGTTTGAGTTGCGATATTGTCAATCACTTACATCCGTGTAGCGGTTACACTAACCGCTGTTCTGTGTGGCTCGCGTGCGCGTGCCAGACAGAGATGGAATCTACATTCTTTCTGCGCTCGCGTTTCATTGAAAATTCAATCGAGCTCGCGCGTTTGCCGTTACGGGCGATGTTCTCAAGTCGCCCGTCCTTGGTGTGACTTGGATTAGATTGCATCTTTCGGTCCGCGGGGAGCGAAGCTTTCCTTCTTCGAAATCAATGTGCGGGGGAATGGGCTCAAACGCCGCCCCTTCCCCCGCACCCCCTTCCCGCTTTTGCCAAACATCCGCTGAAACTTCTTTGCTGCGCTACGGTTGAGTGTTGCTTCCCTTGACTGTGTGACTACTTGACAGATTGACCCCGCCGGCGCCCGTTTCCCAGCTCAAGATCTTCCGCACAACCGAGTACGGAACTGGGCTTTTGCTGGCGTCGGTGTCGCCCACTTCGACGCGGGCCATGCGCCCGGTAAAGACGCGGGGCGAAAGGCGATCACCGCGTACTGGCGGCCCGCGGTTCGCCCTGACCCATTCCGCCAGGTAGTCACTCCGCGCGCGAGCTCTTGGATGCTTCCCTGGTCCGAGGTTTAGAAAGCGGGGAACGCGCGCAACGACGGTGCAGAGGTCATCGGAGAGCACATCGAACATGACCGCACAGACCCAGCGGTGATAGCACTTGTCCCAATACTGCTTGGCGTGGCGAGCGTAGGCTGGATACACGCCTGGGGCAATGTGGGGATGCTGGCGCCATTCGATGGCTGGCTCTGGTTTGCCGTTATCGTTGCTCATCGGCAGACCCTCGGGCGAGCAGACTGCCGTCGCAATTCTTTCCGGTCTGCCGTCAGATCGGAAAAAGCTTCGTTGTAATCGGGAAATAGAGACGGCGCCGGATCTTCGTCTGCAGGCGCCTGCACCGTCTGGTCGGGATGGCAAACGAGACGAAACCAACTTAGGCCCTGGGCACTCAGTGTCTCAGTGCGATTTTCGACGCGGAAAGTTGCGCGGGGCAGTGCAAAGATTCCGGCTTTGCCCTCCGCTATCCCGACAGCGAGCCGGTCGGGGGACGGCACCCATGCGCCGGAGAGGCGAAGCCGCAACTCGAGAATTCTTGCTTCTTGAGTTTTGCGTTGCCTGAACACGCTTGCAGGTTAGCGCTGACTTTTCGGGGCGCGGGCCGAGCGTGAAATGAATGTGAAAGCCGAGAAGATTCAGGAAACGTTAGAAGTGTGAAAACTGTAGTTGTTAAGTCCTTATTTGATAAGGGATTGCGATCTTAGCTTGTGAAAATAGCAAGTGTGGGAAATCCGGCTCCGGAATGAAGAGAAAATGAAAATGCCCTGGGACCAGAGCCCTACAGTCGCCTGCTCTGCGGGGCCGGCCGCTTCACAGCTTTTCGAAGTTTAGCAATCCAGTTAGCACCTGAACCCGGCCGTGTGAACGCCTCCTCCCAACTGTGTCCGGGAAACGGGCACTTGAGTCTTGAGACGTCGTCGCACATGTGCCCTAGTTGCCGATTGGTAAGGTCGGGGTTTTCAATTAGCAATATTCCAATCATCCGGTTTTCCGGAGGCCATTCGTCCCAGCCGATTGGTCGCCACGTCGGAGATGTTCCGTCCGCGCGCCTTCTTCGGGGCAAGGTTCGGTGCTTCTGTCCTGCCTTGTCTGTCCATTCGTAGATGCCCCACGCGACCTGGGTTGCGAGGTATCCCTTCGGTAGAACCAAATGCTTCTTATGACCGCCGCGGCAGTAGCAATGCAGGATGTAGATCGCACCGCCACCTTCTTGGTA
>Ga0181532_10004132_pt1 | contig 12818 bp, 10 predicted proteins | sample PEATcosm2014_Bin_33_FD_119768 | JGI IMG/M metagenome (GOLD analysis project Ga0181532, IMG submission 119768) | Peatland microbial communities from MTU Mesocosm Facility, Houghton, MI, USA - PEATcosm2014_Bin11_30_metaG | ecosystem: Environmental > Terrestrial > Soil > Wetlands > Peat | place...
CTCCGTGGGGCAGGCCCTCGGCCTGCGGCGGCCTCTCAGGCCGCCTCTTTTGGTTGCGGCTCTGCTGCTCTGCGGGGCAGGCCATCGTCTTTCGTGGCCTGTCCCCCAGCGCCTCCGGCGTGCGCAATTTCATGAAAACTATCCCGCCGATCTTCGTAGTTTTTTCGCTTTTCTGCCACCATGTATTTTCAGAGAGGTAGGCCGCATTTTCGACCCTGCCGAGTTCGAGAGCGGGCAAAGGAACTGTCCAGTTAATTCGCGGACAGTACACTAGCTCCCCGCCGGGCACTCCGGTCACACCTCCGCGAAAAACCTTCCGCGCCCCTTATTTTCCAATCACATACAGCCCATTCCCCACCATCGGATGGCCGTCGCCGACCGGCCGCGATGCTACCCCGATTTCGTAAAGCCGCAGACAGTCGCTAAAAACGACCGCCAACTCGTCCGCCTCGCTCCCCGCCCGTTCGTAACACCGACGCTTTTTGTCGGTGTTGGCGAACAAATCTTGCCCATTGGCTTCGTTGGTCCGGAAAAAGGTAACCCTTTGGCAACAAAGAGACAAATCGCGGCTAACCGCCGCAATGCACGCAAGTCCGCGGGTCCGAAAACACCCCAGGGCAAGGCTACCGCTTCCATGAATGCGCTACGCCACGGCCTGCGCGCGCGGAAGGTCGTGATTCCCGGCGAAAAGCAGGAACGAGTTTGACCAACTCCACGCCGGACCAATACCAGCCTCAAAACCCGGCTGAGCGGCACCTGGTCGACCAAGCCGCCATCGCCCAGTGGAAACTGGGTGCTTAACCGTTCTGGGGATTCTGATTGACAGAAACCGCTCCCTCACAGTAGCGGCTCGGTAGACCTTGCGAAATCAACGTGACTGTTACCGAGCCGCGACCGTCAGGAAGCGGTTGCCCCAAAACGGTTAAGCACCCGTGGAAACTGGTGCGCGCCGAAGTTTCGACGCCAAGTGCTATGCTGAAAAACCATCCGCCGAAGCGCCGGCTGCCATTTTCGGCCGTATGACGCATTTCCAGTGCCGCCTGGAGCGCGCGAAACAGCCGGCACAAGCGATGCGAAAGGAAGGAAAGGCAGGAAAGAAAGATAAGTATGAGCACCCTCTCAAGCTCCAGGTAACCAGCGTGAATCCCGAAACCGGCGAACGCGAAGTCCTCTTCCGCTCGGAGTATGGCAAGCCCGTGAAGGAATTCAGAGACGCATCGCCGCGTGCCGAACCAACTATCCCGCCCGGCCAAAACTGAACGAAGACAGTGGCGGGAAGCCTGGACTCTCATTCTGACCAGCGCCAACCCGCTTCAAAAAGTCCCCCGATGCGACTAACAGGTCTAGTACCGTTGCCGAATGCGGCTCTGGACACTCGAAACGGGGAAATGCTACTGTTGGATGGTCTGGAATTTGACTGAAAGTTCCTGTTTGCAATGGGTAGCGGATTAAATCGCCGCACCCGCCTGGAGGAGATAGCATGTTACCGTCCGTAGGTTTCCACAAGTTTGGATTTGGAGTCCTGGGCTTAGCCTTGGTGTTTATGCTGGGACTCAGTGCGTTTCCGGGGTCGCCAAACGGCCAGCCGGGCGCCCATCCGGAGTCCACCACCGCAGCCACGTCCAAGCAGACGCCCCCGTCCGCCCCACCCGTCACCGTTGACAGCGTCCTGCCTAACCTGTTTTATGGCGCCACCCCATTGACTACGTCAACTCCCCCCGGGCCTTGCGCCTCTGCCACAGAGTGCCCTACACCGGTGTTGGTGTTCGTGCACGGCTTGACGGGCAGTTATGCGGACTGGCTGGAATCCAACAACTGTCCGCCTTCCCCTACTCCGTGCGGGCCGAACGGTCCCGGCGCCGGAACGGGTAACGACATGTACGACTACGCCTACGAAGCCGGATTCCGCACCGCCTTCATGAGCCTCAGCGCCAACAACAGCAACAACAGCGCCACCATCCAGGCCAATGCGGCCATGCTGGAAACGGTCTTTCCCAGGATCCTGGCCAACTTTGGGGTGTCCAAGGTCTATTTCATCTGCCACTCCAAAGGCGGCCTGGATCTGCAGGCGGCCCTTGCCACTCCGCAATGGATCGGCATGGCCAGCGCGGTGTTTACCTTTGGAACGCCAAACCAGGGGGACGCACTGTCCAATTGGCTCTTCCTTACCCCTAATGGCCAGGCGCTTGGACAGGCTTTGGGACTGCTGACACCGGGCATACAATCCATGGAAACCGCCAACGTACTGCAGCTCCGAACCCAGTGGGATCCTATCTTCGAGAACGCTCAGATTCCCTTTTATACCGTGGCCGGCGATCTCTGCACCGAGCCAAAACCCAGTACCGCCTGCAATAACACCGTCACCGGGCCTATTTTGCAATCGATCACCGGCGGGGCAAACTCTCCCCCCAACGACCAACTGGTAACAGAGCCGGAAACCTATCTGCCCACTACCTATGCCATGAATATGGGCGTCGAACTGCAGGGTCACTATCAATTGCGCCTCGGCGACAACTCTTTTAGCATGATCTACTCGCGCGTAATGGCGCTGGAAAACGAGCAGAATGGCCAACCCGGCCTTACCCGAATTGCGACCAATGGTTTCGGCGACCAAGCCAATACCGAAGCTTGGTCCATGGCATGGTTCACCAACGCATCGGGCGTTTCCCAGTTGTACGTGGGGACCGGCCGGGAAGTGTATTGCGTTACCAGCGCCGACGCGGCCATAGAAACCGGACTGCCGGCGCTTTATCCGCCAGCCATCGGTAATTGTACGCCGGATTATCATCTTCTGCCGTTGCAGGCCGAAATCTGGCAATACACTCCGCAGACCAATACATGGGTACGGGTTTTCCAATCCCCGAACACCCTGACCACCACCAGCACCGCGGGCCAGACCGTGGCGACCGCCCGGGAAATGGGCATCCGGAGCCTCACGGTGGTTAGCGAACCAGGCGGCGTAAACGCCTTATACGCAGGCACTGTCACTTCCGGTGCGATCTTTGAAACCAATCACACCGTCGGCGGCTGGGCTCCCCCCCGTATCTTGCGTTCCACCGACGGCGTGACTTGGACCCCGCTTCCGCAGGATCCCGGGACCTTCCTGGGCAATATCTCCACGGCGCTGGAGAGCGATCAGGCATTCCAGAATTTCGGTTTCCGCTCGGGCGGCCAACTGAACGGCATATTGTATTTGCAGGTTGGAGACTTTTCCGGCGTGGGCCGTGTGATTGCTTCCCTGCCGGGGGCCAATCCGAACGGCGGCGACAATAATTACCAATTCGTCAGCCCGCCAGCCGAAGTGCTGCCCGTCTGGATACTGCAGAGCTTCAACGGTTTCATGTATGCCGCCACCGGCAACCCCTACGCCGCTGAGGGAGCGCCCACGCAATATGGCGTGTGGAAGACCACCGGTTATCCCGCGCAGACCACCGTACCCTATACGTGGACACCGATTATTGCCTCGAATGCAGGCTATTCGCAGCAGGCGCCCGTGGTCCCCAATTACGCTCTGAGCATGCAGATTTTCTCCGACTTGGTCCCGCCGCCGCCGGGCGTAGCACCCTGCCCGGCCGCTTCCGGTGGCTGCTTGTATGTGGGCACCGACGAGCCCAGCGAATTGGTTCGCGTCCACCCCGACACCACCGGACAGGTGCCCGTGAATAATGCCGACGGATCGCTGGATACGGTGGATAGCTGGGACTTGGTGGTGGGCAATCCGCGGACTATCCCCCCGCCGAACCCGGGCGCAGGCAACGCCGTCCTTCCCATCAGCGGGATCGGGCAATACTTCGACAACGGGTTTACCGGACACTTCTGGAGAATGGGCGTGGGCGGGATGGGATTGTATATGAGCACCTACGATTGGAGCGCCGAACACTCTAACCAGAATGGATTCGCGGCGAATTGGGCCCAGGAATTCGGAACCGATCTGTTCCGAAGCGCCGACGGGGTCCATTGGACCGCGGTGAGCAGGATCGGCCTGGGCGACGGCATGAATACCGGCGGCCGGACCTTCGGACAAACCCCCTTTGGACTGTATTGGGGCACGGCCCGGCCGGCGGTCGGCGGAACCCAAGTCTATATGATCGACAACAGCGTACTGGACCTTAACAAAGATGGCGTCATCGATATGAAGGACGTCAATCTGATACAGGCCAGACTGAACACCAAGGCCAAGCCGAACGATCCGATGGATGTCAACCAGGATGGCAAAATCACCAGCGCGGATGTCCAACTGCTGATGACCCAATGCACTTATCCGAAATGCGCAGTGCCGGCGGTCCGGCCGGCGGCCGCTGCGTTGGGTCAGCCGGTGCTCCACTCCGCGCCGGGCATTGTGAACGGTACCGTGCCCAGTACCGTGTCGTTGGATTGGCCAGCCGTCTCCGGTGCGCAGGACTACCTGGTCTATCGCATCAACATGTCGCCTAACGATACGACGCCGCCTCCCATCTTTGGACCCCTTGCGGCCGCCTGCAGTACCAACGCGGCAGTGGCGGTTCTGCCTCTCTGCTTCGCCGCCAAGACAGTTCAGCCGGCCGTAACAGCCACACCTTTTGGCTACCCGGGCGCCGTTCAGTTCATCACTCGCGTCACCGCTAGTGGTTCGACGGCCACGTTTTCGGAGACTTCCCCTTCGACACTGCAAGTGCTGTATTTCGTGCGGTCGGAGGATGCCAATGGTAACCTTTCGGCGCCTTCCAATCTTGTCGGGGGGCCGTCGCTAGCGGCGCAGTAAGTAACACACAACCTGCGCGGAGAGTGAGTGCTGTGTGCACTGACTCTCCCCTGGGCGTACCGCACGTTCGTCAGTACTGGTACCGTTGGGCGGTACGTGTCACCTCAAAGACTTGCTTTCAGGAAATATAGCGATCTAAACTTTAGCAGGGATCATCCCTTCGTGGGATACAAAAAGGAGAAAAGATTTCAAATGATTGTAAAGATGCGGTCTATCGCGATAGCGGCAGCGGTAATATCTGGCTTTGCCGCTTCGGAAAACTTGGTTGCAGCGTGCGCTACCTCTGTCACTTATCTTGCTTCGGGGTCGTTTGGGGCCAACGTGATCAAGGGCAAGGACGTCTTCAAGCTGGCGGGCGAGCCGTTCAGCATCGATCTCTATGCATGCGAGGGCAAGGCCCCGTCACAAACGGGAAAGTACGACTCCGTCTACTCCGGCATCGAATTGACGGGCACGGTCAAATCCGCTCTGATCACCACGCCGTACACCATAAAAGCTACCCCCATGACTTTTGTGTTGGACGCGCCGCCTACCGGCCCGGACTTGGTTGAGGTCGAGGGTAACTTGACGGTATTTGGTAGTTTGGTATCTATCCACGGTAGCATCGCGCTCCCGGCGGGTACCCTGGCCAACACCAGCATCGGTCCTTTTTCGAAAGTCTCGATCGTCACCGCCAACTCGGCCTTCACCTATTCGGCTGTGCCGTGGCAGGCTTCCCACGCATATGCCGTTGGGCAGGAGATCCTGGACCCGTCCGGGAATGCGCAGCAGGTGCAGACCGCCGGGACCAGCGGGGCCACGGCTCCGGCGTGGAACGAGACCACTGGAGGGACCACCAATGACGGCACAGTGGTGTGGACGTGCGAAGGGCCTTACACCGCCACTGAGTTGGCGGTCATTGGAAGCGCGTCCGGTACCGCCATCCCGGCGGCCGGTCCCAAAGCGGGCGCACTTCTGCACTCCACTGCCGTCCAGGTAATCACAGCCCATGCGGACGGCACGCAATCCGTGCGGCCGCTGCAGGGTGCGCCGGTCGATCTTTTGGCGTCGTCGGACAAGGTCATGCTGCAGTTCTACGCGTCCGGGGTCCGCGAGGCGTCCGAGGTTCGTGTGCAGATCGCCGGACAAGACGCGCCAGTGCTCCATTCCGGGGCTTCCGCCGATTTCCCCGGATTGGACGAGATCACCGTGGAAGTTCCACGCAGCTTGGCCGGCATGGGCCAGGTGGACGTGGTGCTGACCACGGATGGCGAGACGGCCAGCCCCGTACACGTCTCCATTCAATAGTTGCCAACCATCGACGCGCCCCCGTACCAGACGGGGGCGCGTTGCTCGCCTTCCAGTTTTCGTGGGGCAGGCCCTCGGCCTGCGGTGGCCTCTCAGGCCGCCTTTTTTGTGGTCTCCAGACCCGCCCCTCTTCTCTGCGAGAATGGTTCTTCCATGGCGAACTCACGTGCGGGCAAGTTCCAGGACCAGGTGGTGCTGATCACAGGCGCGTCTTCCGGTATTGGCGAGGCGGTGGCCCGTGAGTTCGCGCGCGAAGGCGCTCATACCGTACTGATGGCCCGCCGCGCGGAACGCATTGAGGCGCTGGCGTCGGAGTTGCGCGGCGCCGGCCTGCGATCTCTCGCCGTTACCGGCGATGTCACTCGCGATGGCGATCTGGAACGGGCCGTGGATCTGGCCCGGAGTGAATTTGGCCGTTTGGATGTGGCCGTGGCGAACGCCGGGTTCTCCGTTGGCGGCCGCTTTGTGGATCTCACCCTGGACGACTACCGCCGCCAACTGGAAACCAACGTCTTCGGGGTGCTGCGGACCCTGTTCGCCGCCCTCCCCGAACTGCGCAAGACCCGGGGCCGCATCGTAGTTGTGGGCAGCTTATTGGGAATCGTTCCCGTTCCCCTGGCCACGCCTTACTGTATGAGCAAATTCGCGCTGGTGCCCTTGTGCGACGGCTTGTCCCAAGAACTGGCGCCGCTGGGCGTCAGCGTCACGCATATCCTGCCCGGATTCGTCGCTAGCGAGATCTACCAGGTCGACAATCGCGGCGTGCGCCTGGAAGCTCCGCCGCCCCAACGCACGCCGCCTGCATGGCTGCTGGTTTCCCCGGCGCAAACCGCCCGCCAGATCGTCTCGGCCGCCTACCGCCGCAAGCGCACCCGGTTTGTCGGCCTGCATTCCAGGATCGGGAGTGCCTTGCAGCGGCATTTCCCAGGACTGGTTCACTTCGCCATTTCGCGCGCTATCCGAAGGGCGGCTCTGCGCGGCGCCAATAACGGGGCCATGGCACAGGGCTAAATCACGGCTGTGCTTCCGCCCAAACCGAAACTTAGTACCAAAAGTTCTAGTACTTTCAAGAAATGCCCTGAATAAATCGTCCTTGATTGTTTGTTAAGAATTTCTTATACTCTATTGACGGCATTAGCGTTTACAGCAGTCGATTTGCAGGTGGGAAAAGGAAAGTCATGACGAGCGTATTAACAAAACTAATGAGCTTGGCGCTTTTTGCGTGCTTGATTGCTTCCGTGATGTCCGCGGGTCCCATAGCTCCGTGCCCTACGGCTTCGGTAGCCGTCTACGTCGCACTCACCAGTCCCTGCCAAATAGGATCTTTGGAGTTTAGCGATTTCGCGTACACCAATACCTATTTCCCAACTCTTCCTGGACCTCCCGCCAGCGCCGTGACGGTCACTCCCTCGAGCAATCCGGGGGGCGATCCCGGCCTCGATCTCTCGGCTGCGTGGAACGTGTCCAATGGGGCCGGTATGGATTCCGCCCTCACCTACTTGGTCCAGACGGTCTCGGGAGCGCCTACCATCGATCAGGCGGTTTTTGGGATCACGGATAACATCGTCAGCCAGCCGGTCTCGATCCAATTCTCGGAAACCCTGTGCGTCGGCGTCGCCATCGGACCCGGACAGTGCCCCACGGCAGATACCATCGATGTGCTGGTTCAGAGCCCGCAAACGTCCGTCTCGTTTGCGCCGGTGTCCGTGATGACCATCAGCAACGATATCTATATCAAGGCGAACGGCAGTGGCAGCGGAATGATCTCGGAAGTCACCAACGGCCTTCCCACGCCGGAGCCGGGAATGCCCTTGCTTAGTCTCTCCGGTTTGTTGGCGTTAGGGCTAATGGCGAGAGTGGGAGCCCATCGCCGCCGCAACCGTACAGCGGATTAGCTGTACTTGCGGGGATTCTTCGTGGGGCAGGCCCTCGGCCTGCGGCGGCCTCTCAGGCCGCCTCTTTTGGGGCAGGCCATCGTTTTTCGACCCTGCCGGGCACCCCGCCTACCAGGTGCCCATGTCTTCCCGGAGCATATTGAGCGGGTTCGTCATGCGCGCAGCCAGCTTGCCGTTCTTGATTTTGCCGTCCACGAAACGCATCGTGACTCTTCCCGCAATCGACTTGGCCTTCCAGGCCACCAACCGTTTGGAGGTAGCCACCCCATCCACGGTAACCGTGTCGCCTTTGACCGTGATGCTGTTCAAACGGAGCATCTTCAGGTCCGCTTCGAAACGGTCCTTGTGCCAGTCGACAATGGCTTGCCGGCCCTTATAGGCGGTCATGTTGAAGTCGATCGCCGCATCGTCGCTGAAGAAATCGACGCAGCGCTCCAGATCCCGCTTATGAAAAGCGTCCAGATAAGCTTCGGCCAGAGCCTTCAGATCCGCTTCGGTTGCGGTTTTATTTTCGTTTCCCGTATCGTTCATGATCGATGTCCTGCCCAGATGCTCTCGGCCACGGCCCCTTCTTCCTTGACCGGGTCCTTGGTTTTCCCGAGCGCCTGCAGCTTGTCCGCAAGCCAGCCTTCCAGTTCCGCCTCCATGCCGGCCGCCAACTGCGGCTCCTCGGCGGCTATGTTGTGGTCCTCCCCAGGATCCGCCGCCAGATCGTACAGTTCCCGGTCCGGATTCCCCAGCATGTCCGGTTGGCGCGCCAGAATGAATTTGTAGCGGCTATTGCGCAAATAGTATTTTGCCTGCCAGGTGGATTCGAGGCCAATCACGCGGTCGTATCCGGAGGGCTCTTCCTGCCCCTGCATCTGCTGTAGAAAGCTGTGGCCCTCCATCTCTTCCGGAATCAGACTGCCGGTCGCCTCCAACAGGGTGGGCGCCACATCCGACAACTGCCGGAACGGCGCGAGGCGGCTGCCCGCCTTCAGGTTGCCCGCCGGCCAGCGCACCACGGTGGGCACGCGCACGGTGCAGTCGTATAGGCCATAGTGGTCATAGCAAATGCGATGGTCGGTCATGCTTTCGCCGTGATCCGCCCCCAGCCAGATAATGGTGTTTTCGGCCATTCCCTGCTGTTCCAGGGCAGCCTGCAGCGCGGCGATGCCTTCATCCAGATAGCGGATTTCGCGGTCGTAGAGCGCGGTTACGTATTTCGGATCCCTGATCAGGCCATTGGAAGAGCGCAGCCAGGTGTCCCGTGCCATGGCGCCGATCGGATGGTGCCACCACTCATCCAACTCGTGATTGTTCGGATCGGTGGGATTGTGGCCATCGTAGAACAGGCCGCGCAGGCGCTCCGGCGGGGTGTAGGGATAATGCACGTCCCAGTAATGGATGAACATGAAGAACGGCCCCTTGGGAACCGTCTTGATCCACTGAATGGCGCGCTCGTTCAGTTCTTCCTGGGTGACGGAGGCATAAAACATGTGGCGCAGGCTCGGGTCCACGATGTACTCATAGCCGCGCCCGAACCAGATGCGTTCGCGAAACAGGGTATCCACGGCGCACGTGGTGTAACCTTCTTCGTACAGGATTTCCGGCAGCCACGGCGATCCGCGGGTCAGTCTGGCTTTGCCGCCGTGCGCCACCACGCCATGCGTGACCGGGTGCTGGCCGGTGAAGATGGTGGTGTGCGATGGCTGCGTAGGGATGCCCGGAGCGAACATGTTCTCGCAGAGCACGCCCTCACATGCCAGCTTGTCGATGTGCGGGCTGGTCGGGAGCGGATACTGATAGCATCCCAAGTGATTGGCGCGCAGAGAATCCGCGGTGATCAAAATGATATTAGGTTTTTCCTGCATGGATTACCGATCGCCCCATTGGGGGGAGTTTACTCGATGTAGCCCAATTCCCGCAGCCGCTCGGCAACCAGGGCTTCATCTTCCGGCCGCATCACGGGCGCGGGGTCTTCGGGCGGCGTGGGGGCCGGCGGCTCGGGGACAACCAAATCGTCCGAACCTTCTTTGCGGGGGTTTTGCTCCATATGCTTCTAATGACTCTTGTTACGATAGCATACGCCACCGGTCGAAACCAACTCCCCCAGTACTGGTGACCTCGTGGCGCAGACGATTCGTTTTATGTCGTCTGCATCTGGGCGGGCCGGCTTGCATCGGCGCCCCGAATGGGCCTGTGGTACTATACTGGGCCTGCAACAGTTGACTTTGGACTGTACCTAAGCACAGAATTCATAAAGATATGCAGAAATCCTTACCGATGGTCGTGTTTATCGGCGCGCTATTCGCGCTCCGCATGCCCTGTGGCGCTTCAACGCCTACGCTGACGACGTTATACAGCTTCCCGGGCGAAGAAGGAGCTTTTCCCGAAGCGGGCCTGGTCCTCAACAACGGGGCGCTCTACGGTACCACATACGCTGGAGGGTCGGGGTGGGGCACGGTGTTTAAGTTGTCACCGCCTACGCCCCCTGCCACAGCCTGGACCCCGGCTCAGCTTTACGCGTTCACCGGCGGCGCCGATGGGGCGAATCCGCGGGCGGGTGTAATCTTCAGCTCGCGTGGAGTGATCTTTGGCACCACCGAACAAGGCGGCGCTTATGGCTATGGCGAGGTGTTCTCCTTGACGCCCGCGGCCGGCGGAAAGTGGACCCAGGCCGTGGTCTACAGTTTCACAGGCCAGGGCGGCGATGGGGCTTATCCCGAAGCAGGTTTGGTCCTAAGCCCCAAAAGCGGGTTGCTTTATGGCACAACCTATGGCGGTGGGACTGCGGGTTACGGTACCGTGTTCTCCTTGACGCCAGCCGTCGGCGGAACCTGGACCGAGAAAGTGCTCTACAGCTTTGCCGGGTCGCCCGACGGCGCTAATCCCTTGGCCGGCCTCACGCTTAGCACCAAAGGCGTGCTCTATGGCACGACCTATGGCGGCGGGGGGCTTGGCTGGGGCACTGTGTTCGAGTTGACCCAACCGGCCGGAGTCTGGACTGAGTCGGTGCTCTACAGCTTTAACGGGGCGCCTTCAGGGGCCGGCGAGAGCCCGCCGACGCCCTGCGGCACGACCGGTCAGCCAGCCTGCGACGGAGGCGCTCCCGCGGGGAGCTTGCTGGTCAACGCGACGACCGGAGTGCTTTCCGGCACGACTACCCTTGGCGGGGATCCCACCGGTTGTCCGCAAGGAGGCTACGAACAGGGCTGCGGCACAGTATTCCAATTGACCCCGCCGACGCCCCCGGCCACAACCTGGACCGAGACTTTGCTCTATACCTTCGGACCTCCCCAAAACGCCATGCTTCCCTCTTACACTCTGGCAGCCCCTGCCAGCGGTAACCCGATCTACGGCACGGCCTTCACCGGCGCGTCTTCGAGTTTCGCTTGTTTCCCGGAATCTTACACGGGTTGCGGCATGGTCTTCGTATTGCAGGCGCCCAAGCCCCCGGCCACAGCCTGGACCCTGAGCACCATGGCCGTCTTTAACGGTGACAACGGCGGCGGCCCCAATGGCGTGATCCTCAGCCCAGGGTTGCTTTATGGCACCACCTACGAGGGCGGCCTCTCGGGAGGCTATGGTACCGTATTCCAGATAGCTTTCTAACCCGATACCGGAGGGTGCTTAACCGTCTACCGAGCCGCGACTGTCAGGGAGCGGTCCGCATGGCCCGGCGGGCCACCAAAGGTAAAGAAGACGCGCGGAGCAGTGGGGCGGGCGCCCTCGCCGGTCCACCGGCCGCAGGCCGACAGGGGTCCGCATCTTCAACGGAGCGGTCCGCGCGATAAGACTCCGCGGTCCGCATGTCATACTAGGGACGTGAACGCGTCTACCAGTGAAACCTGCGTTGCGGTCCTCGGGCTGGGATATGTCGGATCGGTCACCGCAGCCTGCTTAGCGCATCTGGGTCACCGCGTAATCGGCGTCGACCGCGATGCGCACAAGGTCGACAGCATCGAGACCGGGCGGGCGCCTTTCTACGAACCCGGATTAGCCGAGTTAATCCAGGAAGGTCGCGCCAACGGCCGTCTGTCGGCCACCACACTGCTGGAGCCGGCCATCCAGCAAGCGGAAATCGCTTTGATCTGCGTAGGCACGCCCTCCGAGCGCAACGGAAACCTGGGGCTCGATCAACTGCGCCGGGTCTGCAGCCAGATCGCCGCGGCCTGGAAGTCGGAAAGCCGCCTCATCGTGGCCGTGCGCAGTACGGTTTTCCCCGGCACGTGCGAGGAATTGACCGCCGGGTGTCTGAGCGGTTCCGATCGCTTTGCGGTTGTGTCGAACCCCGAATTCCTGCGTGAGGGCAACGCCGTCCGCGACTTCCTGGAGCCATCCCTGCTGGTAGTGGGAGGCGCTTGCCGGAGCGCCGTGGAAGAAGTTGCGGAACTATACCAGCCGCTCGGCGTCGAAGCCTGTCTGGTGTCTCTGCGCACGGCGGAGATGATCAAATACGCCTGCAACACCTTCCACGCCCTGAAAGTGGCCTTCGCCAACGAAATGGGCGCGCTCAGCGGCGCGCTGGGCATTCCCGGCGCGGAAGTCATGGATACTTTGTGCCGCGATACCAAGCTGAATATCTCGCCGGCATACCTCCAGCCCGGCTTCGCCTTCGGGGGATCGTGCCTGCCCAAGGATCTGCGCGCACTCGTCTACCGCGCCGGCCGCCTGGATTTGAAAGTGCCGTTACTCGAGACGGTGTTGCCCAGCAATGACCAACACCTCCGGCGGGCCATCCAGAACGTGATGGATCTGCCGGCCGCCCGGCTCGGCGTATTCGGGCTGGCCTTCAAGGAAAACACCGACGACTTGCGCGAAAGTCCGGTGGTGGCCTTACTCGAGCACCTCATCGGCAAAGGACGCCAGGTCCGCGTCTACGATCCGCATATCCGCCTGGAAGAGATCTA
>Ga0181532_10004133_pt1 | contig 12817 bp, 11 predicted proteins | sample PEATcosm2014_Bin_33_FD_119768 | JGI IMG/M metagenome (GOLD analysis project Ga0181532, IMG submission 119768) | Peatland microbial communities from MTU Mesocosm Facility, Houghton, MI, USA - PEATcosm2014_Bin11_30_metaG | ecosystem: Environmental > Terrestrial > Soil > Wetlands > Peat | place...
GCGGACTTCTACGAAGACGAAGTCGACTCTGCCACCAAAGACATGCTGGCCATGCTGGAACCGGTCATCATCGGATTGCTCGGCGTCAGCATCGGCGGCATCGTGATCTCTCTGTACATGCCGTTGTTCTCGATGATCGCAAAACTGGCGGGATAGCAAACCGGCGGAGAGCTTCGAGCTTCGAGCTACGAGCAAGCAAGGACTTTAAGGGTTTGCTCGTAGCTCGCGGCTCGAAGCTCGCAGCCACTGGCGCGAACGACGGACGGGAAACCTAACTCATGCACCCCATCCCCGATGAGCGGAACTGGCTGACCTGGCTGGTGAAGGTTCGCATCCTGATCCTGATGGTTCTGCTCGCTATCGAACTGGCCGTCATCCAACTCACCCCCAGCCCGCTGCCCATCATGCCCTTTCTTACCGGGATGGTGCTGTGGTTCGTGCTCTCGCTATTTTTCCTTTTTCTGGTTTCGGTCTGGAGCGAGCATCGGCTGCAAGCCATTCTGCAGGTGCTCTCCGACCTGGCCATGGTTACCCTGGTCGTCCATGTAACCGGCGGCATCGACAGCTCGCTGAATTTCCTGTACCCACTGGTCATCGTGGTGGCTTGCATGCTGCTACCGCGAGCCTGGGGATATCTCAGCGCGGCTCTGGCTTTCATCCTGTTCGGCTCCATCCTCGAGCTCGATTACTACCTGGTCATTCCCTCGTACACCAACTCGCATCCCAAGCTGGAGGCGCTGCAGGTAGTGATCTTCGTCAACCTGTTTGCCTACTTTGCCATCGCCTATCTGGCTGGTCTGCTGATGGGCAAACTCCGCCAGGCGGATGTGCAACTCAAGGATGCCAGCGGTGCGCTCGAAAATCTGCAGGCGCTGCACGAAAATATCGTGCAATCCATGAGCGGCGGCGTGATCACCACCGGGATCGATGGACGCATCACGCTGGTCAATCGAGCGGCCCAGCAACTGCTCGAGATCTCCGAAGCCGAGCTGTGCGGACGTTCCGTGGCCGACCTTTTTCAGGATCCGTTGCCCCACTTCGGTGTGGCCCGGGCCGATGCGGAGGTCCGCTATGTGGCGGTCAACGGTTTCCGCAAGACTTTTCGCGTGATGGTTTCCGCGCTCAACGTGAGCGCGCGCAGTGACCTCGGTTTCGTCTACTCCTTTGACGATCTCACCGAAATCCGCCGCCTGGAACGAGAAGTGCGCATGCAGGATCGCCTGGCGGCTGTGGGCCGACTGGCCGCTGCCATCGCTCACGAAATCCGCAATCCCCTAACCTCCATCGCGGGCTCGGTCGCCATGTTGTCGGATGCGCCCGCCCTGAATTCCGAAGAGCGGCACCTTTTGCAGATTGTGATACGCGAGTCCGATCGCCTCAACAGCATTATTACTGATTTTCTGGCGTATTCCAGAGGCAAGCAATATCGCTTCGAGCGCGTGAATCTGGTTCCCTTGCTCCAGGACACGCTCACGTTACTCGAACATCGCCTCACCGCCGAGAATGCGGGCATCACACTCGCGCGCAACTTTCCGAAATCCGAAGCCTGGGTGTTGGCCGATGGCGACAAGCTCAAACAAGTATTCTGGAACTTCTCGGAAAACGCGGTGCGCGCAATAAAGACGACGGACAAAGGTGGAACACTGACCGTGTCCCTGGCCGAGCGCGGCCCGGACTGGGAGATGAGCTTTGCCGATACCGGGCCCGGCATCAATCCCCAGCAGACGGAAAAAATATTCGAGCCCTTTCAGTCGAACTTTGAAGGTGGAACCGGCCTTGGCCTGGCTATCGTGTACCAGATCGTGCAGGCGCACGAGGGCAAAGTGTGGGCGCGTTCGGAAGTCGGCGCCGGCACCAGCTTCGTGGTGCGGTTACGGCGCATGGAGAATGAGCATGCACACACGCCGAGCGCCGCTGGCGCAACTTCCGCCGCGTCCACTTCCACCGGGGTGCAAACTTCCGGACCTGCGCTGGCCGCCGCGGCAGTAGGAGGAGGTCCGCGTGGGTAACATTCTCGTCTGTGACGACGAGCGCTCGATCTGCGAACTCCTCGATATTGCCCTGCGCCGCGATGGCCACAAGGTGGAAACCGTCACCGGTGGCGAGTTGGCCAAACGCAAGATCGACAGTGCGCTGTTCGACGTGATTGTTACTGACATCAAAATGCCAGGCGTGGACGGCGTCGAAGTCCTGCGTCACGCCCACCAGATTTCTCCCGAATCCGCGGTAATCCTGATGACTGCGGTCGATGACTACGAAGCTGCCGTGCAGGCGGTCAAGGCGGGCGGCGCGAGCGATTACATCCGCAAGAGTCCCGGCCTGGTGGACGAAGTCAAACTCGCCATCGCGCGCTCGCTGACAAAAGTTTCGCTCAGCCGTCAGAACTTCGCCTTGCGACGGGACGCGGCTACGCGCAATTCGCTCGACAATATCATCGGCGCCAGTCCAGCGCTCGAAAAGCTGAAGCAGACCATTCGCACCATCGCTACCACGAGCAGCACAATTCTGGTCTACGGCGAGAGCGGAACCGGTAAGGAACTGGTTGCCCGCGCCGTACATACCTGCTCGCCGCGAGCCGGCGAAGCTTTTGTCTCGGTCAACTGCGGCGCATTCCCGGAAACACTGCTTGAAAGCGAACTCTTCGGATACGTCAAAGGCGCTTTCACCGGAGCGAACCAGAACCGGCGCGGACTGTTCGAAGTTGCCGACCAGGGCACGATTTTTCTCGACGAGATCGGCGAGATGACCATGCCCATGCAAGTGAAACTGCTGCGTGTGTTGCAGGAGCGCACCGTGCGTCCGGTCGGCGGCACCAGCGAAATTCCGGTGGATGTCCGCGTCATCGCCGCCACCAACCGCGACCTCGACCGGCAAGTCAGCGAGGGTACCTTCCGCGAAGACCTCTACTACCGCTTGAATGTCATTCCGATTCGCGTTCCGGATTTGCGCGAGCGCCGCGAGGATATACCGCTCCTGGCGAATCACTTCCTGAAAAAATATGCGCCCGGGGCGGGGAAGAGCATTCACGGGGTCGAGGCGGCATCGCTCGATGCTCTTACCGGCTACGACTGGCCGGGCAACGTCCGGCAACTGGAGAACACGATCGAACGCGCGGTGGCGCTCGAGGCCACAAACGAGCTGCACGTCGAGTTGCCGGCGGAGCGCCCGAAAGCTCGCGCGGCGGCTGCCGGCGCGGAAGTGGCAGGCAGCATGACTACCGCTCTTGCTTCGAACTTGGCCATTGCCGCGGGCGCGGTTCTGCCCGAGGGCGTGAACATGGAAAACTACGTCGCGCAGATCGAGCGCTCCCTGCTGCAGTCTGCTCTGGAACAAACCCACGGCGTGCAGATCCGAGCCGCCGACGTGCTCGGCATCTCCTACCGCTCGTTCCGCCACTTGATGAAGAAGTACGAGCTGTAGGAACCGGTTCTCAGTCGTCAGTTTTCAGCCAACCTGTCCACAGTTGTGGCCCTCTGCGGAGCCGGATTGTTTTCTTGTCTGATTACTGATGAGGTAATAATGCGTGTTGACCACTCCCCCCTCCCCTTGATCTTCTGGAATCATGGGATTACGGAGGATCGCGACGCCAAAATAAAGCTAGCTATCGACCTGAGCGGCCATGGTGGCCTTGGTTAAGATTGGCACACCTGGGCGGTGTAGGTCAGGGAGTATGGTCGCGCACATCCGGCTGGATGTCTGTGATGGAATGCACTGGGCGTTTGTGATGAAAAAGAGCACTCAACCTTGGCCACGCGTACGTGACGGAGTCCCACTCATCGCAAAGGGCGCGATGAGGGGGCAGCCGGCGGTTGGCGTTGACGGATGCGCCTTTCCGGCGGGCTATGAAGTGGACGAGTTACCGCCTCCAATGGACGTGGACTACAGCTTTGGCAGCTATCACAGTAAGACCGAAGCGAGTGGGCAGATGCTGCACTACACACGCAGCGTGGAAATCAAGGAGTTGAGCGTTCCAGTCAGCAAAATGGACGAGCTGAAAAAGTTTTACCGCATGATCGCGTCCGACGAGCGCAATACGTCGGTTCTGAAACCGTCTCAATCCGACAGGTAACGGCATCCCGAGGAAGTCGGCAGTCTAAAAGGTTAGACTGACTTGTACGCCTAAAACGGCCGCTCCCGTCCCATTCGTGCCGTTTGCGTCCCAGATGTACTGAAAGTCGGGGATGACGGTGATGAAACGCTTTGCCACCCACTGATAGTTGGCTTCGAATAGTTTCGCGGCGGAGGCGTTGGGAATATACTTGCTCGTTTTTCCATAGACCCAGCCGGCGTTGATTGTGTCTTGTTTCCGCTTTTTGATCAGGCCCTCATAGCTAAGCCCGGCTCCTCCGAACACAGGCATCGGACTGACCAACTGTTTCGAGCTATACGCCCAGGCGCCCCAGATCGTAAGACCTTGTGACGTACCTGGACCCTCGGGCCGGTACACCATCTGTTGTCCGAGGACAAAAACGCCGGAGTTGCTATCACTCTTTGAGCTGCCGGTGGGAAGTGTGGCGAATGAGTTGTTGTCCTCGAAGAAGCCACCCGTATATTGGCCTTGCTTCCCCTCTTCATGCGGTCCCTGGTTGTACAGATAGCTTAGCTGGGCCGTAACGAGCGCGCCCTTATTGCCCTGCCGGAAGGCAAAGATGTTCCCGTTATTTGCGGAATGCGGGTTGGTGTTGAATGCTCCGGCAGCCACCTGGACGACGGGAGTGAGGTTGTAGATTACCTGTGTGCCCCACTCCAATCCGGGTGGCGGACCGGTATAGCTGAGGTCATTGGAAACCAAAGATATTAGCGCTGGATTGATGGCAAGGCTGACGTAGTTGTCGAAGACGGGCAGACCGGCGAAGGTATAGCTAGCGGCCAGGCGGCCCGCCGCTACAGTTAGATTCTCCTTGAGGAACTTTTGCTGCAGGTACACTTCTTCTACGAAAGCTCCCACTGCGTAATTGACGTTGACAGGGAAGACGCTGTCGATGGTTCCCGTAAGATTTCCCCCCGTTCCCCATGAATCGGAGACGTAGAGCGACATGCCTGGAATCTTGAGCAACTTCTCGAAGTTGAAATCCACTGCGGTGGTTAGCTGACCGGTATATCCCCATATCTGATGTGCGCCGCCGGTTACATTTGTTTGCAAGGCGGAGGAGTACGAACCACTGGGCGTGATCCCCAGCTTTCTTGCCTCCGCGCGAGCACCGTTCCAGTCCCTTGTCAGTGTTTCTTCCAAGTCAAATTCTTCATCTTTGCAGCCAAATCGCCGCTTGGCCGGATTCGCAGGGTGTTGGCAGTTGAGTTTTCGCGGTTTGCTGATGGCTGGGGCTGGAGTCTGAGTTTGCTTAGTTGGAGAATCCGGAGTTTGGGTCTGAGCGGAAGGAGCGGGGGCGGCCGCAGACTGAGCAGGAGGCGCTGGATTCGCATCGGGAACTGTGGCCTGCTCCGCGAACGTTGGAACTGACCAAGCCAGCACCAGCACCGTCGATACCGCTGCGGTCAACATGAATCGAAGATTGATGCTACCGAGACGGCTCATCAGTGGCACTCTCTGTGGACTCATCACTCTCTCTTGCGACTACCAAGGCGGCACCATCGGACCGGTGCGTAGCCATCGTCCCGGGAGGAAGATGGTGCTGCACCTGTCAAAAGCGACAGTTGTGCAGCGCGTGAATTTTGTCGTACACGTATGCTGGAGCCTGGTGCGCACCGTTACATCAAGAACGCTAAAGATCTGCCCACAGAGGGAAGCCCAATAGCAAGGGCAAGCTAAATAACAGGAACAAATCGCGACTCACATAGATCAGCTTGTAGAACCGTGTGAGACAGCACGGGGAACTGCGGGGTTAATATTCCTACACTCCTGGCTAAGATCCCGGACGAATACAAGCCGATCGCGGCGCTCGGCATCGGTGCGTTCGTTTTGGTCTTTCTCGCCCTGTTCCATGGAGCGGGTCTTCACCGGATCCTCCAGCAGCACCGGCGCGGCGAACGGCGTCTGCGCTTGGGGCGTCCCCGTCTTGTCGCGGCTTCGTTTCTCTTCGGGTGGGCTGTGTTCCTCATGCTCGACTTGCATATTGTGGAAATATTAATCTGGGCCTTCTTTCTTAATCGCTTGGGCCTGATCGTGCACGCTTACGATGCGATCTATTTCTGTGCCAACGGATACACGACGTTGGGCATGGGGAAGATGGAACTCGAAGAACATTGGAGGATCATCAGTCCCATCATTGGCATTTCCGGATTGTTCACTTTCGCCTGGACCACCAGCGCGCTGGTCGACGTTGTGACTTCAAACAGGCAACTCCTCGAACAACTGGAGGATGAGCGCGAACAGGAAATGCACATGCGCTTTGCCCTGCGAAAGAAGGAATGGGACGCCCTGAAAACAGAAAGAGCCGCTGAGCGGGCGGAGAAAGAGAAGATCAAGACCCAGGACGCTGGATCCTCATTCATGCAGAGGCTCAGAGTCTGGCGGGAAGAGAGAAAGAGAGTAGCGGAACTCCGCAGGGAAAACAGAGCCGAGATGGAGAATCTCCGGCGGCAAGAGCGGCTGAAGGAAAGAGAAGATGATGCCAAGCCCCCCGCTGGCAGCCCCGAAGATAAGGATCAGAAGTAATGGCATTCACCCCGCGCACAGAGTGAGTTGCGCGTAAATCCTGTTGGAATGATTGGTCGGGGCCGCGGATTTGAACCGCGGACCCCCTGCGCCCAAGCAGTGAACGAATATCTATCTTATTGACCCGTCTAGCTTTTCTCTATATCGTAGTGCACGGTTTTGGACCTAATTTGGCAGCATTTGGACCCAAGTTGGACCCAAGTTTGGACGATACAAGCGCCCGGTTTCATCGAGAGAAAAACTGGTGGTGGATCTATATGATTTCCACAGGCTAGAGTGCATCACCCTGGGCCACCCGCCCCACGAAAATTCACCTTGGTTGCACGATGGCAGTGACTTTCAAATGATCGTGCTGCTTGGACAGATCGTTCTCTAGGCCGCGGGGGTTCTTCAAACGGAGTTCGGGGTCGTACACGAAGCATACAAGGGCTTTGCAACCTTGCCGCTGCTTGTAGTGCTCGATGTCGATTATGAGCTCCTGCTCTAGCCTACCGTCCCAGTCAAGCCGTCCCGCGTCATCTTAGTTTCGAACAACACCGCCTCGTTCTTTAGAAAGAAGTCCACCCTCGTCGCCTTACCCGCGTAGCTTGGTCCCCACTCTTCGGGACGAACGTCCTCAAACTGCGTCTCCAGAAGCGCTGGTCGACCAGCGCAATCACTCGCGGGACGATCTCATAAACAAAACTCATGGAAACCTCGAAAACAAACCGCCAGCCAGAATCATAGCTATAATAGCCATGACGGGGGGATGGTCCTCATGCGAAGCGTTAATGTTGCAGAACTCAAGAACCGCCTGAGCAAATATCTAACGTTTGCCAAAGGCGGTGAGGAAATCATCATACGGGACCGTAATCTTCCTGTGGCGAAGCTGGTTCCTTTTTCTCCTGAAGAGGGCACCGAAGAAGAGCTGCTCTTAGTCGCTGCCGGCAAGATGCGATTGCCTGAGAGTCCCGTCGATCTGGAGAAGGTACTGCGAGTTCCAACAGGCAAACACCTTGGCCGAGAGGGAACGAAAGCTCTGCTTGAAGATCGGGAACAATCGCTATGAGCAAGCAACCTGCTTTTTGGGACTCGAGCGCGTTGGTGCCACTGTGTCTGCATGAATCGACAAGTCGTCAGGCGCATGCTCAACTGCGGAAGTTCCTGCCGGTCGTTTGGTGGGGGAGTTTAGTGGAAGTCCACAGTGCAATCGCTAGACTCCATCGCCTCGGCCAGCTGACCGATGCCGAGGAACAAAACGCTCTGTCTCAACTCGATCTGCTAAACCGCGGTTGGAGGGAGATTCTCCCAGGCGATTCCGTGCGCGAATTGGCGACACGTCTTTTGGACGCTCATGACTTGCGAGCGGCGGATAGCTTACAACTTGCGGCAGCCATGACCTGGTGTCAACAGCGTCCGGCAAAGAGGAACTTTGTATGTGCAGATCAACGACTATCCAGGGCGGCAATGGCGGCTGGTTTCTCCGTCCTGGAACTTGCCTGAGCGCTCCCCTCTCGATCTTGTCTGCAACACATTCCTAATACATCCCACGCTTTCCATGTCTTCCGATTCTGCGCAAGGCCGCTTTGTGACCAGGTCGTCAGAATGCCTCGCCAACACCCATGCTCCAAGCCCAACTATCCCTTCCCCGGGCGAAGTCAGCGCGAAGATTGACGCGGTATTTCTTACTCAGTTCATATCTTGGCCCTCCCCCCACATCGGGCAGGAAGTGATCGTTTCTGAAGAGTACTTGACTCGGGATCACTCCGCCGAGGCCCCCCAAATGCGGCGAAGCCGATCCCCTTCGGTAGAACTAGGCGATACTCCAGTTGTGTCGCGAGCATGTAGCGGTCGAAGTACTTGCCGGCTGTATAACCGCGCAGTTCGTTTTGCGTCCTTAAGGAGGGTCCCGCCGCGGTTAAATTTTGCCATGCAAGCGGCGTGGCCCATACCGCAACGAATCGTATGAGCCATCGCCGCTTGCCGAATCGGCCTCCTACTTGCCGGTTCCGCTGAGTTGTGGGCTGCGTGCCCACTGCGTCTTTGATGTTCAAAGTCGCGCTGCGCGCGCCGGTGGCAGTAGGTTTAAACGTCACCGTGATGGTGCAATCCCGGCCGGCCTTGCGGCTCGATCCGCAGGTGGACTTTCCGCTGAAGTCGCCCGCGTCCGTGCCGCCCAGAGTGCTGCTGCTGATCGCCAGTGACGCCCGTTAGTTCACCGTGAACTTCGTCGGGCTGTTCGCTGTCCCGCCCGGCGTGGTGACGGAAATCGTCACTGCACCCGCCGCCAATCCCGATGGCACAACCGCCGTTACATGCGAGTCAGACTCCACCGTAAATGTGGTCGCTTTCACTGTGCCAAATTTCACTGCGCTCGCCTGAATCAGTCCGGTGCCGTCGATTGTCACCAGGGTTTCCGGTGGGCCGCTCGGTGGCGTGAAGCTCGTAACCTTCGGCTTCACCATATACGTTTGCGGACTGGTCAGCTTAGTCGTGCCCGTGGTCACCGTGACTGCGCCCGTGTGTGCTCCTGCGGGAACAACAGCCGTGAGGTAGGTAGTGCCCGAGAGCGTCACCGATGTAGCCGCCACGCCGCCAAACTTCACCACGGACGCGCTGCTAAATCCCTGGCCAAACATGCCGACGCTCGCGCCCACGTTGCCTGTCTTCTGGGTCGGCTCCAGACTTACGAACGGCACATCGCCGGTAGCTACACTGAAGAACGTGCCTTGGCATATCTGGGGGCAGGTGGTGCTGCTGCCCCCGCCCGAGGGGGTTGTTCCATACACCAGTCCGTTCGTGTTCTGAATCAGCGTGGAGCTGGGCGAGTTCCCGTCAACGTCGGTGGACGGGAACAGGAATGCTGAGAAAACGTTGGCGGAAGTCAGTTTGTAGATGCTGCCGCCGTAAGGCCCGTAGGCCGGGTTAACCCCGTAGAAGGTTCCGGCGGCCACTTGCAGCATATTCACCGGAGGACCGACATTGTTGACGCATGACGCATCGGTCGCATTGTTGAAATCGTGGAGATCCGTAGGGACTCCGGCTGTGGTCAGCTTGTAGATATTTCCGGAACCATTCGCCGCTCCCTGGTTTGTGGCTCCATACAGCTTCCCATCCTTGCCCTGAATCAATCCAGTACATGGATTCTCACCGGTTGTGAACGCGAAGCCGTGAATTTCTTTGAAAACACCTGCAGTGCTGATCTTGTACACGCAGCCCACGCTCTCAGCCAGCGTGCAGTTCGCAAGCGTGCCATAAAGATTGCCATCGCTGGCCTGGAGCAAATTTGAAGAGTGGCAGTCGCTGCCGGAAAAGGCGTGCAGGTTCTTGTACACGCCCGCCGGGGTCATCCGGTAAACATTCCCGCAGATCTGAACTTCATTTCCAGTCACGCCATAGAAATTGCCATCGCTGGCCTGGATCGGCGGGTATACAGGTAGAGAGTCGCCGTTCGCACCAGTGAAGTCATACAGATCGGTAAACACTCCGGCTGGCGTCAGCCGGAAAATGCTGCCTAGGCCGGTCGCCGGATTCCCAGCTACGCAGGTGCCGTAGAAGTTTCCATCGCTGCCCAGCGTCAGCCCAGCGCCACCACAATAGAGCCATTGCTGCGGGAAGCTGAAAAACACGCTTTCCGCTCCCGCCGGAGTTATCTTGTAGATCGCGCCGCTACCGTTGCCTCCGCAGGCCGCCCCACCCCCGTACATATTGCCGTCGCGGCCCTGTACGATGTTGCCTCGGGGAGCGCAGGCGTCGGTCGTCTGCATGAAGGTGTAGAGCACGTTGGGAGTTTGCGCCTGCACCGGAACGGCCGTCCCAGCGAACATAACCACAGCGGCAAGCATGGCGAGCCTTATTGCAGTCGTGCCCGAGCGCCTACCTTGACGATGATTCGACTTCATTGTTTGTCTCCTGAGAGTGAATTACGTTTAGGTCTTGTTTCGAGAGGGGACCCCTCCCCCACATGTGAGCCGAACTGTGCCCCGCGATGAGCCGCTCGGTCAATGGTCTGGAGATAGCGGGAGACTGGTGCGCATCTGGCGAGATAAGATATTTATTTGCAAGCATCTAAACGAACATATTGCGTGGAAAAGAGCCGCCTTCGTCTAGCCGAGACGTGCCTTTTCAACCCGGTCTGGTCAGGTGGTAAACTAACATTCTCCTCCACCGCTCCGTATGGAATCTGTGCAGACGCCTCCCGCAATAGTTCGATTTGGTGTGTTCGAGGCCGACCTTCGCGCCGGCGAACTTCGGCGGAACGGCGCCAAAGTCCGTCTTCAAGATCTGCCCTTTCGAGCTCTGACGCTGTTGCTGACCCGTTCCGGGGAAGTGATCACGCGCGAGGAGTTTCGCCGGGCACTCTGGCCTTCCGACGTCTTTGTGGATTTTGAGCAAGGCATCAGCAGCGCTGTCATGCGCTTGCGCGACGCCTTGGGCGACTCCGCCGACAATCCAATCTTTATTGAGACCATCGAGCGCCGCGGCTACCGCTGGATCGGACCCATCCGTGTGGAACCGGTTTCGGGCGAATCGCCGGAAAGAGAATCGCCGGAAAAACAAGCAACTCCGCTGGCGGCGGTGCTGCCGTCGAGGCCCTCGCCGTGGTGGAAGCTGGTCTTTGTCCTCCCGGTACTGCTTTTCGCCGTGTGGGTGTTCCGTCCCGTCTATCGCGACGCCAAGGCGAGCGCGAAATCCCGCCCGGCCTCAGCCCGAAGTCTGCGTCAACCCGCCAATCGCGAGGCGGAAGACTTTTACCTCAAAGGCCGTTTTTACTGGAACAAGCGCACTCCCGAGAGCCTGAATCAGGCTTTGGAGGCCTTCACTCAGGCCATTGCGCGCGACCCCAATTATTCCGACGCCTACGTTGGACTCGCCGATTGCTACAACCTGCTGCGGGAGTTCTCCGCCATGCCGGGGAATGAGGCCTATTTCAAAGCGTTTGCGGCTGCGAAGAAGGCGGTTGAGTTGGACCCGCAGTCTTCCGAGGCGCACGCCTCGCTGGCGTTTGTGACCTTTTTTGGAATGTGGGACTCTGTCGAGTCCGAAAAGGAATTCCGCCGCGCGATCGAACTCGATCCGAATAATGTCAAGGCCCACCACTGGTACGCGACGTTTCTGCATGCCCTGAACCGCCACGAGGAAGCCCTGACCGAGATTGAGCTGGCGCGCAAACTTGCCCCCGACTCGCCCTCCATCCTCGCCGACAAGGGGGAGTTGCTCTGGGCTGGGGGACATCACGAACAAGCGCTGCAATTGTTAGAACAACTCGAGGCGTCGGATCCAGATTTCCTTTCGCCTCACCGTTACTTGAAATTCGCTTATTCCGAAAATGGCGATTATCCGAACTACATCGCGGAGTGGAAAAAAGAAGCGCTGCTGACGCACGATACCGCACAATCATCGGTGGCTGAGGCGGCGACGAAAGGCTGGGCCCAAGGTGGCGAACGCAGATTGCTTGAAGCGGAACTTTCGGAACAGATGAAGCTGTATGCGCAGGGGAAATTGTCACCCTATTTTATCGCGCAAACCGACGCGCGGCTCGGCAACACACACGAAGCGCTCAAGTACCTGGCAACCTGCATCGAGTCGCATGACGAACGCATGCTGAATCTTAGGGAAGACCAGGGTTTCGCCAGCCTGCACGGTGATCCGGCCTTCGAACAAATGCTCGCCAAGATTGGCCCGCCGCCGCTCAACTGAACGGCAAAGAAAAACCGGAGTGCGAACTATCCCTCCGCGGCACAGTACCTTCGGGCTGAATAGATAACCATGTCGGCTCCCGGCGAAGCGCTCGATGAGGCCCACCGGCAGCACGATGTGTTTCTACTCCACGTTCAGGCGCAGCCGTTCTTCGACCCACACCGCGCTTCCAGACTCTGCTGCAGAAAATGAACCTAGCATAGAACGGAGTATGCGATAGCGCCCGGTTGGTCGACAGGCGGAAGTAATCCCTTACGACCGGACTGATCAGTGCCGATAAGTCCTAGTGTTGTATCAGAAGCGACCGCAGAGGAAAAGTTAGTAGCCGGTTCCGGTCTGTGGCGGTCGCTTTTGATACAACACTAGGACTTCTGGCCCGGAATGATTTCCGGTTAGGCCCAGGAGTTCCGCTTCAGTTCTGTAACCCCGCGTAGGAACTGAGGATGCCGGGGGAATCAAGGTACGCAAATTCCCCAACGCATTTCAGCATTGAAACCAAGCGTCTTCTGTGTGTATTATTAC
>Ga0181532_10004136_pt1 | contig 12811 bp, 8 predicted proteins | sample PEATcosm2014_Bin_33_FD_119768 | JGI IMG/M metagenome (GOLD analysis project Ga0181532, IMG submission 119768) | Peatland microbial communities from MTU Mesocosm Facility, Houghton, MI, USA - PEATcosm2014_Bin11_30_metaG | ecosystem: Environmental > Terrestrial > Soil > Wetlands > Peat | place...
CCCAGTCCACCGTAGGAACGCGGAAATCTGGATCGTCCTTGGTATTCTCGGCCATCTCCGAGAGCGCGGCCGCCTCTAGGCGAAAATCCATCTCGACCGTCACCGAGCGCCGCAAAGTGTCGACCACTTCAATGAGCCGCAGCCGCCGCGCTTCGGCGGAAAAACCCTCGGCGTGACGCACGACGAAGGTGAAGGCACTGAGATCGGCGCGGAAGCGAGGCTCGATGCCGGGCCGCAGCACCTTGACGGCGACCGCGCGCGGCCCGGCGTCGGTCGCGATCTCCGCCCGATGCACCTGCGCAATCGAGGCGGCAGCGACCGGCGGGCCGAAGCTTGAGAAGACCGCGCTGACCGGCCGGCCGAACGAGGCGGCGACCGCGGCTTCGGCTTCCTTTTGCGGGAACGGCGGCATCTGGTCTTGCAGCCGCTCAAGGTCGCGGGCGAGCGCAGTGCCGACCACGTCCGGCCGCGTCGCCAGGAACTGGCCGAGCTTGACATAGCTCGGGCCGAGTCGCGTCAGCGCCGCCGACAACCGCGTCTCGGCCGCTCCGCTCGACGGCCGCTCGATGAGACGCGCAATCCGCAGCAGCGGCCGCGCCGGCGGCGGCACGACCGCAGGATCGATAATGCCGAAAACGCCTTCGCGCGCGAACACGAAGCCGGCGCGGCCGAGGCGGACGAGATACGCGGGAGCGGAAATCACAAACGCCAGCCGGAATGCAGCGCCACGATACCGCCGGTCATGAGTCGATACGAGACGCGCGCAAAACCCGCCGCGCGCAGCATGTCGGCAAATTGCTGCGGCTTCGGGAAGCGACGGATCGATTCCACCAGATATCGATAGGATTCGGCGTCGCCGGCGACAGCGCGGCCGAGGGCCGGAATGACATTGAACGAATAGGCGTCGTAGAGCACGTCGAGGCCGGGGACGTTCACCGCGGAGAATTCGAGGCAGAGAAACCGTCCGCCGATCTTGAGCACGCGAAACGCTTCGGCCAGCGCCTGATCGATGCGCGGCACGTTGCGGATGCCGAAGGCGATGGTCGCGGCGTCGAAGCTGCGGTCCTTGAACGGCAGCGCCTCGGCATTGGCTTCGGTGAACGTCACGGCGTCGGCGTGGGAACGCGCGGTGGCGCGCTCGCGCCCGACGGCGAGCATGTCCGGATTGATGTCGCAGACGGTGGCCCGGCTGTCCTTGCCGCCGGCTTCGATCACCCGCAACGCCACGTCGCCGGTGCCGCCGGCGAGGTCGATCAGCGCGAACGGCCGGCCTTTCGGCGGGTTGACCGCCGTCACCAGCGCATCCTTCCAGGCCCGATGCAGCCCGAACGACATCAAGTCGTTCATCAGGTCGTAGCGGCGCGCCACGCTGCGGAACACGTCGTCGACCAGCGCCTGCTTGTCCGCAAGCGGCACTTGCCGCGAACCGAAATGGGCAGATTCTGCCATCGCTCTTCTTCCTGGCAGCTAAACCATAGCGCGGCGGCGCCAGCGACGCTATGTCTGGCGAAATTAACCATGTCGCTGCCTCTCCAACGGCCGATTGAGCGATGCCAGAACTTCCCGAAGTCGAGACGGTGCGCCGCGGTCTCCAGCCAGTGATGGAAGGCGCGCGTTACGCCAAGGTCGAGGTGCACCGCGGCGATCTGCGTTGGCCGTTGCCAAAGGATTTCGCGCGGCGGCTCAAAGGCCAGAACGTGACCTCCGTCGGCCGGCGGGCGAAATATCTTCTCATCGATCTTCAGTCCGGCGACGTGCTCGTCATGCACCTTGGCATGTCGGGCTCGTTGCACGTTTTTCGCGGCGGCGGCGAAAACGCGCTCGGCCGCTATCACCACGAACGGGCGCGGCACGCGACCCACGATCACGTCGTCTTTCACATGACCTCCGGCGCGATCGTGACGTTCAATGACCCGCGCCGCTTCGGATCGATGAAGATCGTGCCGCGTCGACAGCTCGGCGCCGAGCCGCTCTTGCGCAACCTCGGCCCCGAGCCGCTCGGCAACGCCTTCGACGCCGCGATGCTGGCGCGAGCCTGCCAAGGCAAGAAGACGAGCCTGAAGGCGGCGCTGTCGGACCAGCGGGTCGTCGCCGGCCTCGGCAACATCTATGTCTGCGAGGCGCTGCATCGGGCGCGGCTGTCGCCGAAGCGCCTGGCCTCGACCATCGCCACACGGGACGGCGCGCCGAATGAGCGCGCCGAACGTTTGGTTGAGGGGATCAAGGCGGTGCTCAACGACGCCATCAAAGCCGGCGGCTCGTCGCTGCGCGATCACAAGCTCACCGATGGCGAGCTCGGCATGTTCCAGCATCACTTCCGCGTCTACGACCGCGAAGGCAAAAAATGCCCGACGCCCGGCTGCGGCGGCACCGTCAAGCGCATCGTACAGAGTGGGCGCTCGACGTTTTATTGTCCGGTATGCCAAAAGTGACGCCAGGAAAGGCAACGCCCGGGGGCCGCCATGAGCCAGGAAAACGTTCGCTACGAGAACATCATCGTCGAGAGGCGCGGCAAAGTCGGACTGATCCGGCTCAATCGTCCGCAGGCGCTGAACGCACTTAACAGTGCGCTGGTGCGCGAGTTGGAGCAAGCTCTCGACGCGTTCGAGGCCGACGCCAATATCGGCTGCATGGTGATCACCGGCTCGGACAAGGCGTTCGCCGCCGGCGCCGACATCAAGGAGATGGCGGACAAGACGTTCGCCGAGGCGTTCCTCGGCAACTTTGTGTCAAGCTGGGACCGCATCGCGCACACGCGCAAGCCGGTCGTCGCCGCAGTCGCCGGCTTCGCGCTTGGCGGCGGCTGCGAGCTGGCCATGCAGTGCGATCTCATCATCGCCGCCGACAATGCCAAATTCGGCCAGCCTGAGATCAAGCTCGGCGTCATCCCCGGCATCGGCGGCACGCAACGGTTGACCCGCGCCGTGGGCATGGCGAAGGCGATGGATCTCATCCTCACCGGCCGCATGATGGAGGCGCAGGAAGCGGAGCGCGCCGGACTCGTGGCCCGCATCGTGCCGCTGGCGAACCTGGTCGAGGAAGCCGTCAAAGTCGCCGAAACGATTGCGTCGATGTCGCTGCCCTCAGTGCTGGCGGCGAAAGAGGCGGTCAACCGCGCCTTCGAGACTTCGCTGGCCGAGGGCGTGCGCTTCGAACGGCGGGTGTTTCATTCGCTGTTCGCGACCGCCGATCAGAAGGAAGGCATGGCCGCCTTCATCGCCAAACGGCCGCCGAAATTCGAGAACAAATAACGCTTCCTCTCTTGCGTCATGCGCGGGCTTGACCCGCGCATCCATGCAGCGTTTTGGCTTGCATGAAACCCAAATGGATTGCCGGGTCGAGAGCTCGGCAATGACCTGTCGTCACTTCCGCACGCAGATCACCCGCACCACCGATTGCTCCAGCGCGCTAGCGCCGGCGGGTGCAGTCGCGGGCGTGATGTGATGCTCCTGCAGGAACGCGCGGATGGCCTCGGCCGGCACCAAGGTTGCCGCTTGGCCGGCGCCACCGCTGCCGGCGACGATGGAGGGGTTGACGCTCACCACGCCCGCAAACCGACCGCGCACGTCGAGCGCCGCCGCCCCGGAAAATCCGGGCTTCGGCGGCGGCGTGATGCCCTGCGCGGTGCGGCTCGCCGCAGCGCGCGAGACCGCGCCTGCGCCGCCCTGGGCCAGCGGATCGACGACGCCGACGAGCGTAAGGTCGTTGCCTTGGCTGCTGTCGCTATTGTCGCCGCCAAGCGCCGCCGGGATGAGATTGCGCGCACCGTAAAGGCGGATGAGCGCGAGATCGTTCGCCGGGTCCCCGGCGACACGCTCGGCGTGCCCAAGACCGGGCACCGTGATCGCCTGGCATTCGTCGGTGAGGCGCGCCGGCGCGATCAGATCGCCGTCGTTCGTCACCGCGATCGCGGTGCCGTATTCGACCGTTCGCCGCAGTCCCGGCAGCGGCGCGGCATTAGGGTCCGGAAATCCGGCAAACGAAGCGGCCACCGCAGTCGCGACGCGGTCCATGATGCCTTCGGTCGCCTGATCGTAGAGGACGGTGACGCCGCGCACTTCACTGCCGTGTGCGTCGGCGCGGACGACAAAATTCTTCAGGCCCTGCACGCCGACGATGACGAAGCTGTCGGGCTTGAGCGCGCTCGACGTGATTTGCCGGTGCGCCGCCTTTTTCTCCTCCTCGAACAGCGCCGGCAACACCGCCTCGGTGAGGCGAAAAGTCTCGATCTGAATCTGTCCCTGCGCCGAGGCCCAGCGGCTGCCGGTGCGGGAAACACCGCCACGCGGTACGAGTTTTTCGGGCAGGCCGAGACGCGCGCCGCTGACCGAGTCCTCGATCAACCGCCAGCCGACGGCTTCCGCCGAAAAATTGACGACCGCCGCCGGATCGCGGTCCGGCGCCGCGAGAATGTCGGTGTCCTTGTCCTTGTTCCTTTTCTGGGTCGCCTTGCCGCCCTTGCGGTGGCGGCCATGTTCGGCTGGTTCGGCGGCCGGTGCGGCCGTCGGCGGCAGCGCCGCAAGGCGCGATCTACCTGCTGCCGGTCGTTTCACCGCGATCCGGTGTACGGCGCCCCGCGCTGCCGCGGTTAGGGCCGGCTTGCGAACATGGGCGTCCTTGGCGAGGGCCGGCGCGCCCGCCGCACCCGCCGCGACAAGGCCGCCAATGATGATCGCCACTCTCACGTGCATGATCGCACCCGCCGCCAACCGCCAAGCGTAGCCGAACCGCACACCAACGCCAATCGCAGCGACAAAAGCACCGCGCATCCAAATACCGGCGCGACCTTGCGGTGGCCGCGGGTTGCATTCAAGCTTATGTTGACGTCATGCTGAATGCCGACGAACTCGAACGCTATGCACGCCACATCGTGCTGCGCGAGGTGGGCGGGCCGGGACAGGCTGCGCTCGGCCGGGCGCGGGTGCTGGTCATCGGCGCCGGCGGGCTCGGCGCGCCGCTCATTCTCTATCTGGCCGCGGCCGGGGTCGGCACGCTTGGCGTGATCGACGACGATGCCGTCTCACTCTCGAACCTGCAGCGCCAAGTGATCCATGCCACTCCGGATGTGGGCATGCCGAAGGTCGACAGCGCGGCGGCCATGATCGGCCGCCTCAACCCCCATGTCGCCGTCGAGCAGCACAGGACACGGCTCGATGCGGCGAACGCGCTCGCCCTGATCGGCCGCTACGACATCATCGCCGACGGCTCGGACAATTTCGCCACCCGCTATCTCGTTGCGGACGCCTGCTACTTCGCCCGCAAGCCGCTGGTGACGGCCGCGCTGGGCCCGTTCGACGGCACGCTCACCACCATCCGCGCCCACGAGCGCGGCGCCGACGGCAAGCCGAATCCGACCTATCGGTGCCTGTTTCCGGAGCCGCCGCCGCCCGGCACCGTGCCGGCCTGCGCCGAGGCCGGGATTCTCGGCGCACTCGCCGGCGTCGTCGGCTCGATGGCGGCGCTCGAAGTGATCCGCGAGATTGTCGGCTTCGGCGAGGGCTTGGTCGGCCGCCTGATCATGCTCGACGCGCGGGCGATGCGGTTCGAGACCTTGCGCTACGCGTGGGACCCGGCGAACCCGCTGTCCGGCGAACACCCGACCATCCACGATGTGTCGGCGCATGCGTAAGGCTTACCCTCCTCACCTCTCCCCACCGGGGAGAGGTGATGAAGGGACCTATGATTAGCTCACTTGCTCCAGGTCGCCAGGATGGTCGAGCCTTTGAGCACCGACCATTTGTTGTCACCGGCGCCGACCATCGTGAAGCAGTTTTCCTTGGCGCCTTTCCAGGTGGTGCAGAAGCCGTCCTTCGACAGCTTCCAGGTGCCCTCGCCGCGGTGGCCGGTGCCGATCGGCACGCGCTTCATCTTGCCGTCCGTAGTGAACGTCATCTTGAATTTGACGTTGGAGGGCGTTGCGGCGGTGAACGGCTGACCGTTAAAAAACGTGGCCTGAATATCGCTCGGCGCAAGCTTTGCCGCCGGCGCGGCAAACACCGACGTGGCGAGGAAGAGGCCCAATGCGCTGCCCATGACGACGCCCGCAATCCCTGTACGCATCGCACGCCTCCGAAGCTCGTGATTCGAGAAAGCATGATGATAAGCCATTTCTTCGGCTATGCCGATACGCTCATTCACCTTGCCCGCCCATGATAGACGCTGTTCGGCCGCATGCCGGTGGCGAAAGCGGCGCGGCTCTCATCATCACTCGCCTCTATCCCAGGTTATGTAAATTCAACGCCCAAGCACCGAGACCAGCTACTACACTGCCAGCGAGCATCGTCATACTCCCCCATCTTGAGGGAGGCCGCAACGCAAGGATCAGACATCCAACAACAAAACAAAATATGACTCAGGCCCTATCAAGGGGCCGTCTTCACGCAGCATCGTCATGAGCAACATGACCGGCAACCAACCGGCAGCAAGCACCCCGAAACTGGAGGCGCGGAGAATGGCCCTTAACCGAACTGATACGAGAGCGCAGAAGGCCGCTAGAAGCCCCAAGCTGCCAAGCTCAAAGCCACGAAGAGCGATCTTGTTTCCATAGTAGCCCGTGCCCGATAGCATCCCTCGTAGCTTTTCCAGAATGCCGAGGAATGGCCAGCTGACATCAGATTTCACCGCCGCCGCAAGCGGCGACTGGCCCCAATAGTCAGGCAGCGCTTCACGCCAGATCACGAATGGAATTAGTGCGAGGCTGACAATGATTGTGCGGCGCCATCCGTCAGTCCAAGAAAGAGGACGGACAGCGCGAACTCCTTCAAAGCACGCAACGCCCGCCAAGAAAAGTCCACTAGTCTCACGCGTTAGCGCAGCCAACCCCCCGAGGACGGCGTATGCAAACAAGCGTTCGGAAAAATAAGCATCGAGTGCAGCCAAAAGCAGGGCGGCAGCAACAATTTCCGTAGTGTCGTGGGTTAGTGAAACGATAAGGCCTGGCCAAAAGACCATGGCAAGCGGGGTGAGGGTTGGAAGACATAGTCGGGTGGTCAGTCTCGTCGCAAGAAAAGCAATCGCGCCGATCCCGAACAGGTTCACCAGAAATAAGCTGGCCGGCACAAAGGCGGCGTGGCCAAGAGCGACACCCCAAGCAAGCAAAGGATATAATATCCGCAGGGTGCGAAGTGGAGGATCGTCAATCTGGATGCCATTTGCCCGTTTCAGCTCAAACGGGGACAGAGCCATCCGGTAATAGAATTGCCCATCAAACCCGTCCGAATTAGCTTTCACGATTATCGGCGAGGGCAATCGGGCCGGATCGACAAACCTATCTCCGGCCACAATGAACACCGAGGTGTCGAAGCTATGGTGCGCCAGGATGGGCAGCACCGCTAGAAAATAGAAAATCACGACCACAAGCGGGAACGCGCCGGGAGTGTGCATTAACTTACGCAGTAGGGCGCGCGCGGTTAGCATTAAATCAATGGCTTCTGTCACCGGACCGGACAGGCCTTCGCCGTTGCGCCGAAGAGAATCATTCACCTTGCCTGCCCATGATAGACACTGTTCGGACGCATGTCGGTGGCGGAAGCGACGCGGTTCGACATGTTGAAGAAGCTCGCGACGGCGGCGATGTCCCAGATATCGCGGTCCCTGAAGCCTGCGCGACGCAAGCCTTCGCGATCCTCCTCCTCGATCAGCCACGGCTCGGCGGTCAGCTTGACGGCAAAGTCGAGCATGGCGCGCTCGCGCGCCGACAGCCGCGCGGCACGGTAATTCATCGCCATCAGTTCGCCGAGTGGCGGATCGCCGGAAAGCTGACGCACCGCAGCGCCATGGGCGACCAGGCAGTAATAGCACTGATTGTGCGAAGATACCGCGACCGCAATCATCTCGCGCTCGAGCTTGCTCAGGCCCGACGGCGCCAGCATCAGATCGTTGTACATGGCCACGAAGGCCGCGAGCTTCGCCGGGTCGAAGGCATAGGCTTTCAGCACATTCGGCACGAAGCCGAGTTTTTCCTGGCATTTGCCGAAATAAGCGGCCATTTCGGCGGAAAGCTCTTGCGGCGGAAGCTCGAGCGCGGTGATGACGGTGTCGTCACCCTCGACCGCGCGAACGCGAGGCTTGCGCGCGCGATTGTCGGGGTTGGGCTTGCTATTGCGCTTGGCCATTGTGTTGCCTCTCTGGCGTCCCTTTTGTCATGCCGCTGTCGGCGGCACTGGATAGAGTGACATTATGTCAGCTGCGATCGTGGTAGTGGATGGGCGCCCGGCGCGGGTAATATCGCAGAGCCGCGCGAGGCGAGAGGGGGAAACATGGCTGTGCAAAACATTCCCCGCCCTGAGGACGATGCCGCCGCCGAGACGCTGATCGAGACGGCGGCCGCCCTGCTCGCCGGGCGCCGGCGCGACATCCCGCCGGATTTCCTTGCCGAATTGTTCGGGCATGCGGTGCCCGACGACCTCAAGCAATACCGGCCGGGGGAGCTCGCCGGCATCGCCGAACACTCGTGGTCGTTTCTTCTGCAGCGCAAGCCCGGCACGCCGAAAATAGCCTTCGCGCCGGCCGGCGCGACGCCGGCAATAGCGGTGCTCGAAATCCTCAACGACAACATGCCGTTCCTCGTCGATTCGGTCGTCGGCGAGCTCAACGAGCGCGGCGCCGACATCCGCTTGCTGGTCCATCCGGTGTTCGCGGTCGAGCGCAACGAAGCCGGAAACGTCGTCGCCTTCAAGGGCACGCACAACAGCGGCGGCGCCCGCGAGAGCTTCATTCACATTCACATCGAAGGCATCGCGGATGCGGCGCGCCGGGCGGACATCGTGCGCGCGCTCGAAGACGTCCTCGCCGATGTCCGCGTCTGCGTGCAGGATTGGCGGCCCATACTGGCGCGCGTCAACGAGATCGCCGCGGAATTAAAAGCTAATCCGCCACCGCTGCCCGCCGATGAGATTGCCGAAGCGATCGAGTTTCTCCAATGGGTGGCGGCGGACAATTTCACCCTGCTCGGTGCGCGTGACTACGCCTTTATCGGCAGTGACTATGCGCTCGAACCGGAATTCGAGACCGGCCTCGGCCTATTGCGATCGCCCGAGATGCGGCTCCTTCGGCGCGGCGATCAGCTCGTGACCGTCACCCCCGAAATCCGCGAGTTCCTGCAAGAGCCGAAGCTGCTCATTATGACAAAAGCCGCGGTGCGCTCGCGCGTGCATCGGCGCGTCGCTCTGGATTACATCGGGGTCAAGTACTTCGACCGCAAGGGCAGGGTCCTCGGCGAATGTGTGTTCTGCGGGCTGCTCACCTCCACCGCCTACACGCGTTCGGTGCGCGCGATTCCCTATCTGCGGCGCAAGGTTGACCACATTATCAGCCGCGCCGGATTTGATTCGGGCAGCCATTCCGGCAAGGCGCTGGTCAACGTGCTGGAGCAATACCCGCGCGACGAATTGTTCCAGATAGACGAAGAGACGCTCTATCACTTCGCGCTTGCCGTTCTTCAGCTCGACGAACGCCCGCGGGTGCGCGTCCTGCCGCGGCGCGACCGCTTTGACCGCTTCGTGTCGGTCCTGGTTTACATTCCGCGCGAGCGCTACGACAGTCAGATCAGGGCGAGGATCGGCGATTATCTCTCCGCCACTTTCAAAGGGCGCGTCCGCGCCTTTTATCCGTTTTTCCCGGAAGGTCCGCTGGTGCGCGTGCATTTCATCATCGGGCGCTACGAAGGCGAGACTCCTATTGTCGATCGCGCCGTTCTCGATCGTGCTGTCGAGGCAATCGTGCACAGTTGGATCGACGGCTTCGACGATGCGCTCGCCGCGGCGCACCCATCGAACAGGGGCCGCGTGCTGTTGGCGCGCTATCGCGAGGCCTTCCCGATCGATTATCGCGAGGTTTACCCGCCGGCGGCGGCGGTCACCGATATCGGCGTCGTTGAGGCGCTGACGGCCGAACGTCCAGTCGGCGTCGAGCTTTACCGCGACGCCGGCGCAGAACCGGCGAGCGCCGGGCTCAAAGTCTTCAGCCACAGCCGCCCGATTCCGCTCTCCGAGCGGGTGCCGGTGCTGGAGAACATGGGTTTCCGCGTCGTCGACGAACGCACCTACCACATCCGGCCGCAGGATGCGGCCGACGTCTGGTTTCATGACATGACGCTGGAAAGCGCATGGAGCCAATCGTTCGAACTAAACGCGCTCAAGGAGCGGATCGAGGCATGCTTTCTCGCGGTGATGGGCGGACGGGCGGAAAATGACGGCTATAACGCGCTGGTGCTCGCGACCGGGCTGATCTGGCGCGACGTCGCGCTGATCCGCACGCTGTCGCGCTTCCTGCGGCAGGTCCGAGTGCCCTACTCGCAGGATTACATGTGGGCGACGTTGCGTAAGCACGCCGCCATCGCGGCGCAGATCGTGACCTTGTTCCATACGCGGTTCGATCCGCATCTCGACGTGCCGCAGGATGAACGCGCGGCGCGCGAGCTCTACATCGCTTCCTCGATCGAAACTGCATTGCAGGCGGTCGACAGCCTCGACGAGGATCGCATCCTTCGCCGCTTCGTCAACGCGGTCCAAGCCGCGATTCGCACCAATTTTTATCAACACGACCGCGACGGACAGCCGAAAGACCTCATTGCGGTGAAGTTTGCCAGCCGCAAGCTCGACGATATGCCGCTGCCGCGGCCGCTTTACGAGATCTTCGTCTATTCGCCCCGGGTCGAGGGCGCGCATCTGCGTTTCGGCAAGGTGGCGCGCGGCGGTATCCGCTGGTCCGACCGGCCGCAGGATTTCCGCACTGAAATCCTCGGCCTGGTCAAGGCGCAGAACGTCAAGAACGCGGTGATCGTGCCGGTCGGCGCCAAAGGCGGCTTCGTGCCCAAACATCTGCCGAGCGGCGGTCCGCGCGAAGTCATTGCCGCCGAGGGGACCGCCGCCTACAAGCTGTTCATCTCGACGCTGCTCGATATCACCGACAATATCGGGACCGGAACGGCGGGCGTCATCCCGCCGGCCGATGTCGTGCGCCACGACGGCGACGATCCCTATTTGGTGGTTGCCGCCGACAAGGGTACGGCGACGTTCTCCGACATCGCCAACGACATCGCCATCGCTCACGACTTCTGGCTCGGCGATGCCTTCGCCTCCGGCGGCTCGGCCGGCTACGACCACAAGAAAATCGGCATCACGGCGCGCGGCGCCTGGGAATCGGTCAAACGCCATTTCCGCGAGATGGATGTCAACATCGCCACGACGCCGTTTTCGGTCGTCGGCGTCGGCGACATGTCGGGCGACGTGTTCGGCAACGGCATGCTGCGCGAGAAAACAATCAAGCTCGTGGCTGCGTTCGATCACCGCGACATTTTCATCGATCCCGATCCGAACCCGGAGCGGTCCTTTGCCGAACGCAAGCGGCTGTTCGATCTGCCGCGGTCGAGCTGGCAGGATTTCGACAAGACGCTCATCTCCAAGGGCGGCGGCGTGTTTTCACGCGCGGCCAAGGAGATTAGGCTTTCGCCGGAGGCCCAAGCGCTGTTCGTCGTCGGCGAACGGATCACGCCGCAGGAGCTGATCGGCGCCATCCTCAAGGCCCAGGCCGATTTATTGTTTTTCGGCGGCATCGGCACCTATGTCCGCGCCGCGGACGAAAGCGACGAGGCGGTCGGCGATCGCAGCAACGATGCCGTTCGCGTCGCCGGCAACGATCTGCGCTGCAAGGTGATCGGCGAGGGCGCCAATCTCGGCATGACCCAACGCGGCCGCATCGAGGCGGCGTTGCGCGGGGTGCGACTCAACACCGACGCGATCGACAATTCGGCCGGCGTCAACACCTCCGACATGGAGGTCAATATCAAGATCGCGCTGAGCATTCCGATCCGCGACGGCCGCCTGGCGATGGCCGCGCGTAATGCGCTGCTCGCCGAGGTCACCGATGACGTCGCCGGCCTCGTGCTGCGCAACAATTACCTGCAGCCGCTCGCGCTCTCGCTCGCCGAGCGGCGCGGCATGGAGGATTTCGGCTTCCTGCAGCGGCTCGTTCAGACGCTGGAGACGCGCGGGTTGCTCGACCGCGCGGTCGAGTATCTGGCCGATGATATGCAGCTCGCCGAGCGCCGCCGCCGTTCGCAGCCGTTCACGCGGCCGGAACTGTCGGTGCTGCTCGCCTACGCCAAGTTGACGCTGTACGAGGACCTGCTCGAGTCCGCGGTGCCGGACGATCCATACCTGGCCCGCGAGCTCGGCCGTTATTTTCCCAAGGCGATCGCCGAACGATTTCCCGATGCGCTCCAGCACCACCGCCTGCATCGCGAAATCGTCGCCACCCAGCTCGCCAATTCGATGATCAACCGCGGCGGACCTTCGATCATCGTGCGTATTGCCGACCAGACCGGTGCTGCGCCCGCCGCCACCGCATCGGCCTTTGCCGCCGTACGCGACAGCTACGGCATGACCGCGCTCAACACCGCGATCGACGGCCTCGACAACCGGATTCCGGGAAAACTGCAGCTCGACCTCTATGCGGCGGTACAGGACCTGCTGCTCGACCGCATCGTCTGGTTACTGCGCCATGTCGATCTGACGAAGGGCCTTGCCGACGTGGTGACGCACTATCGCGACGGCATCGCCGTGGTCGCGGCCGCGCTCGGCGGGGCCTTATCGGAGGACGCGTTGCGCGCGCGCGCGGCACACCGGCAGAAGCTTACCGAAGCGGGCGTGCCCGATGAGCTCGCCGGCTGCATGGGCAATCTCGGTCCGCTCACCGCCGCGCCCGACATCGTGCTGGTCGCCGACCGCACCGGCAAGGCGGTCGGCGAAGTCGCGGCCACCTATTTCGCCGCCGGCACGTTCTTTCGCCTCGACCGCATCGCCAGCGCGGC
>Ga0181532_10004139_pt1 | contig 12804 bp, 12 predicted proteins | sample PEATcosm2014_Bin_33_FD_119768 | JGI IMG/M metagenome (GOLD analysis project Ga0181532, IMG submission 119768) | Peatland microbial communities from MTU Mesocosm Facility, Houghton, MI, USA - PEATcosm2014_Bin11_30_metaG | ecosystem: Environmental > Terrestrial > Soil > Wetlands > Peat | place...
AAAGGTCTGGGCAGACGCGTACATGTTGGCTTTCACGGCCGTGGCAGGCTTGAAGTTGATCACGTTTGACCGCGCTCTGAAGTCGCGCGGCAACGATGTGCTCGTGCTATAGGACAGCTAAGCCGATGCGGCTGTGCACCGCCAGAATGTCATCGGATGAAAATGTCGCGAGTCTCTTTCGCCAGCCGCGACCTTTGAGCCCGCACTGGACCAGTCATTCCATCTGCAGAACTCGCCAGTCGTTGATCCGCACCGCTCCCGTTTCGCCGTAGGGAAGCTGCTCCATTTCTAAAATGATGCCCGGCCATCCCCGTCCGCGAATAAGTTTGAAAGTGGTATCGTGTGCTCATATGATGTTCGCTTGAAGCAGTTGCCACCTCGGAGTGTCCTTCACCAGTGCTTTACCTACGTCTCGCCCCAAGCCGGCGATGTATCCCTGGAGACTATGCTTCAGGAATTTACCGCATTCGAACGTCTTCCCTTCACTGTGACCGAGGCAGATCTTTTGCGCGATATACAGATTCACCTCCCTGTGAATGAATCCTATTTCTTGCAGTCGAGAAGAGCAGATTCGCGGAGCACGGAAGCATCGACCGGATCGGTCTTTTGAGTTGGAGACACGCGGTGTGCTAGGTGGATGGGAAAGACGCTCCGGGATAGCGAGGACGCTCTTTTGAAGAAAATAACCGTGGCCAATTACCGGCAGGATCCATACTACGCTCGGATTGTGAAAGCGGTTGAGGGTCTTCTTCGGGAAAAGGGATTCGTTGCTCCGTTGGAACTCTTTATTCGTATGGATCTGCTTTCCCCGGAATCGGTGGAGAACTGGAGGCGCGGCCGGATTGCGTATCTCGAGAGGGTCATACGCTGCAATTTAGGCAAGGCCAGCCGAATCTTGCGTATTTTGCGGATGCACGCGCACGATCTGGATCTCAAGCCCTCGCTCACCGTGTACAAACAATGGACCAAGGGCTCTCGCCCCCTCTTGCGGTTTTCAAAGACAGGCGACCACAATATTGAAGACGCTTACGCTCGTCACTTCGTTTCTCCACGTAAAGGCTCTTTTGGAGCAGGAGTGAAGGATGTTCTCGTTGACTCTACGGGAACTCACATGACGGGGGACCAGCACGCGACGAGAGATTAACGTACCCAGTCCAGAGTCATGGCAACGTCCTGAACGGCGCAGCCGGAGTAGAGATTGATGCTCTTGCCAGGGTTTACACCCTTCCCTTCCTCTCCCGCCCCGTGCCCAGGGGCAAGTTCCGGGGACGGCTCAATCGTCCCCGGAACCGTAACACGTAGGGGGTTTTATGAGCGAGATGCATCAAGCAGCACCAGGCAGCCAGCCTTTCTCTCATTTCGAGAGATTCCTCAATTCGCGCCAGGCGGCAGCTTTGCTGCAGATCCATCCGAAAACACTTCAACTCCTCGCTCGCAAGGGCGAGATACGCGCTATGCGGATCGAAAAAAGGTGGTGCTTCCGCGCATCTGATGTCCACGCGTGGGTGGATTCGCGGTCAAAGTTAGCCAACTATTGCATGCCGCCATAACCATCGAGGAATCGTAGAACTCGAATCCACCTGAAAACGTGCAGCCACAGTCCGCCAGAATCTTGACCCGCCGCCACGTGCTTGGCGACGCGTGAAATCTCCAAAGCAAGAGCCCAACGCGGACCTTCCACACTTAATTCCCGCACCGGCACGCTGCGGCAGATGCCATTCGCGTCTTCCACAGCCTGCACGTGTCCGACTCCGGCGCTGTGGGCGAGAAAGAGAGGCAAGGGATCCGCCCGCAGCCGCTGCGGTGACCCACCTAGCTTCGCCGCCAATACGAAGTTGCCCGCGTCTCGAAGAGCCTTTGCGAGAGCGTTGTCGTCCTGGGCGTCTTCCTCCTCGGAAAGCAATACGTCGAGTCCGATTGCCCCGGGGTGCTGCGCTGCGGTGGCACGAACCAGTCGTGCCAGCAGCGACCTCGGCCACGGCCATCTCCCATAACGACTCCGGCTGAGATCGTCGATCAGAACAAGTGCGACAGAAACTGGAGGTGGGGAGAGGTCTGCGAAGACGGAAGAATGCAAGGACTTACAGAGCACGAACGGCGCTATAAGGACATGGAAGTACCCGGTAGTTCACCAGCTCTCGCTGCGCTCAGGATGACAACACCATAGAGGACGGTGCAAAGGGAAAAGGCGCCCTCGGAATTCAAGTGCGCCTTGGCGAGAGTCAATGATTGAAAGTTAGAAGCTGAAGCGCGCCCCTATCGATAGGACGCGGCCGGACAGGGCACTTTGAATCGTGCCGAAGTTCGAGTTGCCAATGTTGTTCGAGATAGTATTCTCGTTGAAGTTCATGTTGTTGAACAGGTTGAAGACATCCATTCGGAGTTCAAACCTGGCGTTTTCGCCGAGTACGGGCATCTTCGGGAGGCCAAAGCCCTTGGCGATCGTCATGTCCACGTCCTTGTATCCTGGCATCGTAAGCGAGTTGCGATGGACACCGGGAGGCTGAGGAAGCGCGGTTCCGTAGCATGCGTTGCAGTTGTAAGGAGTGTAGGTTGGCGTCGAGAAATACGCCCCCGCATGATTCGGGTTCGTTCCGGCCAGCGGAAAATTCGAACTAACCGGGCCCTTGAATGAATCAAGGCTGGTGCTGTCGCCTGCTCCGCCCAGGTAGGCGGCAGGGAACAATCCCCCATAATTGCATTGTCCGCAATAGAGACTTCCTCCGACAACGCTCACCATAGGAGTCCAGGGGAACCCAGAGTGCAGATTGAAGATGCCACTGAGCGACCATTCCCCTGCGATCTTTTCGAGCCAACTGTTACTGCCATGGAAGAAGGTCGGCTGCCACATGCCATAGGCCCTGAACGCCTTGCTGACGTTGTAGTCGGAGCGTCCATAGTCAAGGTTGGTGTTATAGGGGTAGGGCTGTTCCGAGTACGGGGCGGAGCTGGTATCCATGCTCTTGGCCCAGGTGAATTGGGTATCGGCCATAAACTGGCGCGAGAATTGATGCTTCAATTCCGCGAGCATGGCGTTGTAGTTGCCGCGGCCGTTCACTCCCCAATAGTCGTTGCCGTTGATCTGGGGATTGAGGGTGTAGCCACTGGTTGCAGGGACGGCGTTCGGGTTCTCGTGGAAAAAGATGTTACGCGATAAGCTTCCCTGATATCCCAACGTCATTACGTACTGGTGACCCAGATCGTATTGCATATCCGTCGAGTAGTGGTAAACACGCATGGTAGGAAGAGTGTTGGGGAAGATTTCGACGCCAACTGACGCGCCGCTCGTCGGTAGTCCATTGGGGCCAAAGGTTGATTTTGTGTTCGGGTTCGCTGGATAGCCGTAGAGGTCGTGGATGCCCGACGAAAGGGCATAGACAATGCCCGGATTCGGTGAGGCCGGCGTGGGCAAGCTCAAACTCGGGAACACCACTAACCCGGGATTTTGGAGAATATTGGCAGAAATAGCGATTTCTTCCTGGTTGTAGTTGATACCGAAACCGCCTCGTAACACGAGCCTGCTTCCGAACCGATTCGGACTCCAGGCAAAACCGATTTGGGGTCCGAGGTTGTCTTTCTCGGCCTGCCAAGACTCTCCCTTATGAACGACTAATCCAGTCATGTAGTTTACGCTCGTGCCAGGAGTAGCTACGAACATGTTGCCCTGCTTGGAGGAGAGTGGACCAAAGTAAGACCAGCGCAAGCCGAGATTGATGGTCAGATTCGGTTTGACTTTGAAATCATCCTGGAAGAAGAAGCCCCAAATGTCTTGGCGATCGTCCTGGCGCAAAGTAGTCGGAATTCCGGTGTTAGGATCGAAGCCCCCACCTTCGCTCTTAGGCGCATCGTTGAGGAAGTCCCACATGTTGAAGAAGCTGTAGTTGGGCACGCCGTTATAGGTTTGCTCTTGCAGGTAAAAGAGGCGCGTAAGTTCACCGCCGAACTTCATTGTGTGGCGACCGAGAATTTTGGTGGCCACATCCTTATAGCTGTAAGTCCACTGATTCAGGATGTTGCCAACAGGGGGCCCGAATTGACCTGGGAAAATACTGCCCAGTCCACCCATGTTGTCCACGGGAAGTCCAATCGGCGACTGCTGGTTGGAGGTAACTTCGTTGTAGCGCCATCCGGCAGCGTTGGCGCGAGCTTCGTTGAGGAAGGTCGGGGAAAAGGTGTGGTTCCAGATCGCGGAGAACGCGTCGTTGAGCTGGTAGTGATAGAAGATATCGTAGGCGCGGGCGCCGTTGTAGTCCGTTTTTGAAAGGGGAACATAGTAGATCGCAAAGCCGATGCGGTCTTTGGCAGTGACATCCGCATCGAGGCGGCCGTTGTACTGGGAGGCGGTAAAGTTTGTCGGGTTCGAGGTTATGTAGTTGGCAAGATCGGCTGTCGTTCCCAGAGGGCTCCCAGGGGTTCCGCAGCCGGTGGTGCCGGCCCCGCCGCAGCCTGGGTTCTGGGGGCTCGCCCAGCCGAGGTCCTGCTTCCCCAAGCCTATGGTCAAAGGGGTGCCGATGTTGATGCCCGTACCCGGAATGGTTACGCAGTCGAGCCCTTCGGTCAGGCCGGCACCGGCGCAGTTGTTATTCGTGCTAAAGCCGTGGTTGAGGACGCCATTGCCAGGGAAGTTAAGATACGTGGCGGCGATGCTTCCGGCGGGCGCCAAAGCATCGAAAGCCGGGGTATCGTACCATCCGGTGCCGGGGAGGTCGGAATTAGGTTCGCGCACCGTCTCATAGTTGAAAAAGGCGAAGAGCTTGTTTTTCCAGAGCGGGCCGCCGACGCTGCCGCCGAACTGATTGAATTTATTGTTATCTCGCTGCGGGGAATTGCCGCCGTAGGGGCGCTGATAGGCGTTCAGCCCCGGTTGGTGAGCGGTGAAGAAGAGGCTGCCGTGGTAGTTGTTGGTGCCGCTCTTGGAAGTGATCTTAATTTGCGCGCCGCTGAAGCGGCCATCCTCGGCGTCGTAACTGTTCGTGACGATCTTTACGTCTTCAACGGAATCTTCAGACGGGGTGATGACAGTAGCGCCGCCCCATACGGCGCTGGTGGTGCTGATGCCGTCAATCGAAATACCGTTGTTCTCAGTCTGATTGCCATTGGCAATAACCTGGACACCATTTTCCGTCTTGAAGATGCCGTCATTGCCACCGGACTGGCCTCCATTGGTCTGAGTGCCGGGGAGGTTATAGTTGTCAGTGCCGCTTGCCTGCGAACCATCAGCGAACGAACCGGGAGCCAGCTGCGCGAGTTTGGTGACATCGCGCCCGAAGGACGGCATGTGCTGAATCTGGTTGCTGGTGACAACGCCGTTTACGGAAGCGGTCTCGGTGTCCACCGCGGGCGCCAGTGAAGCGTCAACGTTGACGGTCAACGAGGCAGAGCCGACGTCGAGTACCACGTTGAGAGCGTTCGGCTGCTCGGGAATCAGCTCGAGTTTGTCGAGGACCTTCTTCTGGAAGCCCTGCTTCTCCACTTCCAATCGGAAGACCACTCCAGAGGCGGCCAGCGCATTGAAGTTAAAAACGCCATCACCATTGCTGGTCCTGATCCACTTTTCACTGGTTGCGGGATTCGTCAGCGTGAGGGTGGCGCCTTGGACCACTGCACCCGTGGAATCGGTCACCACGCCCTGAATGGAAGCTCGATACTGCGCCTGGACTAACGCGGTGGATGCAACGATGCTGACGATCAGCAGTATGACTTGGACTGCCAAGCTGGAACTCTTCATGGGAGTCTCCTCGAATGACAAAGAACGCCTGCCGCGAAACGCGGCTAGGTAATGAGGCAATCGGAACACCAAATCTTTTACTAAATCTCTGAAAAAACGATTTAGTGAAAGACTCGCCGCCTGCTTATAGCACGGCGTAATTTAACCCGTCAAGAACTTACTATGTTGAGGCATATTCTTGGTATGGGCCTATGAAAATACAGAGATGAGTATGGAAAACGATAGGTTCCCTAACGGCGTTGTTTTCTGGGAAGTCGAGTGGTGGTTGGAACGGGAGCTGTGGTTTCGCGTATGACGAGTTCCGGCTCCACGGTATGTTGGTCACGAAATTCGGAACTGGGACGGTTGATGCGTTTGACCAGAATTTCGGCAGCGGCCCGTCCCATCTCACGCAAGGGCTGCCGCACGGTGGTCAAGGCAGGATTCTGGAAGGCGGCACTCTGAATGTCGTCGAATCCGACTACGGAGACATCTCCGGGAACCCGCAAGCCGGACTCGCGCAAGGCACGAATCGCGCCCATGGCAGAAATGTCGTTGAAGGCGAACAGAGCGGAAAATGCCTGGCGCGAAGCCAACAACATTTTGGTCGCCATGTGCCCCAGCTGAGGAGACGGAGAATTGCCCTCCAGTTGCGCCACCAGGCTGGGATTGATGATCAAGCCGAGTTGTTGTGCGGCACTCTCGATGTTGGCCCAACGGCTCTCGGTGTCGGAGCTGAACCCCTGCCCTTTGATGAATGCGATCTGACGATGGCCGAGGTGAAAGAGGTGCTTCAATGCTACCTCGGCCGCACGTTTGTGGTTGAGGACGATGTTGGTTACACCGGCGACCTCATTGTGACCGGAGACGGTGACCACGGGCAGCGAGAGGTTGAGGTGCCAGGGGGTATCGACGGCGATGAGGCCATCCACCGATCGTTCTTGGAACATACGTGGGTACTCGTCGATCAGATCGGGACGGTGGCGATGGCTGGCGACAAAGTAGAAGTAACCCTCCTGCAAGAGGTAATCTTCGACGCCGCTCATGACGGAGGCGGAATAGCCGTCGCTGACTTCGGGGACGATGACTCCGATGGTGAAGCTGCGCAGGGTGCGCAAGGAGCGAGCGAGGAAATTGGGACGATATTTGAATTTGCGGGCGGCCGCGAAGATGCGGTCTTTGGTCTCCTGCGGAATGGAGTCGGCAACGCTGGAACGGTTGATGACGAGGGACACGGTGGCGGGAGAAAGATCGAGATGCTCCGCCAATCGTTTGAGGCTCATCGGCTTTCGTGGAGCACATCCGGTTCCATCGCGGGCGGGTTTCGACTTGAGGGCTGACACGGAGCGCAGTCTCGCACAAGGAAATCGCGGGTGCAAGAGAAGAATCTCGCCGCGGCGAGTCTTAAGTTTTGATGGCACACTTGACAACTCCCTTGACATCGGGACGAAAAGCGTATTTCATACAGACCGTCGACGCATTACTAACGCGATTTAGTTAGGCACAAACCCGCTTAGTGTGAGGTGCTCCCCCATGTGGTTGCCGGCGCGGTGCGCTCGGTCCCTGGATTCAAGGATCTTCGATCTTCGGTCATGGACCAGGTCACGGGCTTGGTTATGCGCGGTGTTGCTCGGGATATTTTGCGTCGCGATGGGCGGGTCGGCGCTGTGGGCTCAGGGAGCGGCGGCCGCTTCGACGGAGACCGGAACCGACGCAAACGGGACGGGCATCGCGGACCCTCGACTGGATGCTCGGATTGAGTCGGTGCTGCGCAGCATGACGCTGAAAGAAAAGGTTGGACAGCTGGTGCAGTATTCCGCCGGGCAAGCGACGGGCCCGGGCACGGGTCGGACTGACTATAAAGACATGATCGCCCAGGGAGAGATTGGGGCGTTGCTGAATGTGATTGAGACTCCGCCGATCAACGAGTACCAGCGGATCGCGGTGGAGAAGTCGCGACTGCATATTCCGCTGCTCTTTGGGCTCGACGTGCTGCACGGATTCAGGACCGATTTTCCGATTCCGCTGGGGATGGCTTCGACGTGGGATCCGGGTCTGGTGGAGAAGGCGGCACGGGTGGCGGCATTTGAGGCGTCGGCGATCGGCATTCGGTGGACCTTTTCTCCGATGGTGGATATCGCGCGCGATGCGCGTTGGGGACGAATCGCGGAAGGCGCTGGTGAAGATCCGTATCTTGGTTCAGCGATGGCCGCCGCGTATGTGCGAGGATATCAGGGTCCGCATCTGGATGCGCCGGACACCGTGGCAGCATGCGTGAAGCATTATGTGGGCTATGGTGCGGCGGAGGCTGGGCGGGATTACAACTCGACGGAGATTTCCGAGCACACGCTGCGGGAGTATTACCTGCCTCCGTTTCATGCGGCGGTCGATGCCGGGACGGCGACTCTGATGAGCGCTTTTAATTCGCTGAACGGGGTGCCGGCGTCGGCGAATCCATTCACGCTGACCGAGATTCTGCGAAAGGAGTGGGGATTTAAGGGGATGGTGGTGAGCGACTGGTCGTCGATCGGCGAGTTGGTAGCACACGGAATCGCCATTGATGATGCGGCCGCGGCGCGCAAGGCTTTCTTAGCCGGTGTGGATATGGATATGGCGAGCAGCCTTTACCACGATCATCTGGAACGGCTGGTGCAATCGGGCGCGGTGCCGGAGGCGAAGGTCGACGAGAGCGTGCGCCGAGTCTTGCGGGTAAAGTTTGCGCTCGGTCTGTTTGAACATCCTTATGTTGACGAGGGCCGCGCCAAACAGGCGTTCTTTTTGCCGGCAAACTTGCAGTTGGCGGAGACCATTGCGGAGCGATCGTTCGTGCTGCTGAAGAATGCTTCGGTGGCAGGAGGCAAACCTCTTCTGCCGATCTCCAAGGATGTAAGAACGGTGGCGGTAATTGGACCGCTGGCTGACAATCCTTCGGATCCGGAAGGAACGTCGAGTGCGCCTAAGGGCGGGGCTCTCTCTTTTCCCGCCGAGTTAGGGCGGCGATTGGGTGATGCAAACGTGCTTCGTTCGAAGGGAACCGGGATTTTAAAGGGCACTAACGAAGAGATCGCGGCGGCAGTCGCCACCGCAAAGCGCGCGGATCTCGTGATCCTGACGCTTGGTGAGTCGATTGATATGAGTGGGGAGGCCGCTGCTCGTGCGCATCTTGGCTTGCCCGGACGTCAGCAGGAGTTGCTGGAATCGATTGTGGGCACCGGCAAGCCGGTCGTATTGATTCTTTTCAGTGGGCGTCCGCTCACGGTGCCATGGGCTTTTGAGCATGTGCCGACGGTGATGGAGGCATGGTTTCCTGGAACGGAAGCGGGTGCTGCGCTGGCTCGGACGCTGTTCGGCGAATCCAATCCCAGCGGCAGACTGGTAGTAAGTTGGCCGCGGGGCGTTGGACAAGAGCCTCTTTATTACAATGCGCTAAGTACGGGAAGGCCGCCGGGTAAGGTCGACCTTACGCATCCGCCAACTGACGTGGACTCGAAGTATCTTTCACGTTACATCGATGAGCAAAATACTCCGCAGTTTCCTTTCGGCTATGGGCTTTCTTACACCAGCTTCAGTTATGGGCCGACTGAGATCAGTAAGACGCAGCTTAGCGCGCGAGACTTAAATGGAAGTTTGAGGGGCGGTGCGGACGCGATGGCCGTGGCGGCTACGGTTTCTAATACAGGCCCACGAGCGGGGGAAGAGTTAGTTCAACTTTATGTACGGCTGGAAGGCACGAGCACGGCTCAGCCAGTGCGGGCGTTAAAAGGGTTTCAGCGGATCGCGTTGGCTCCCGGAGAAACGAAGAAAGTGAGTTTTCAGCTGGCGGCGGACGGGTTGGCGATTTGGAATGATCGTAACGAATTTGCCGTGGAGCCGGCCAAGCTTACGGTGTGGATCAGTCCGGATTCAGGTAGCGGGTCGGAGGCAAAGCTGGAAATCGTGCCTTAGGTAAGGTGGGGCCAAAGTAGGCGGGAATCGGAGTACCGCAGGCGCCAAAGCGCGGATACAGTGCAGGGACTGAGCGGCACGACTGAAGTCGTGCCCTTCCCGAATCGTGCTCGACGCGAAATAGTTCAACAGCGTGCTTTCGAGAGTTGCAAAGAGGCTTATTCCAATGAGACTAGCTCGCCTCGTCGTTTTTGTTGCCGGTTTGTTGTTTGCTGCCGTCGGTTCGGCTCAGACCTTGCCGGAAAAGGTAGTAATTGATGCGCACGCGGCGGGACGGCCGTTTCCTCACTTCTGGGAGCAGACATTTGGGTCGGGACGGGCGATTCTTACCCTGCGGGAGAGTTATCGCAGCGATCTTCGCGAAGTCAAGAAAATCACCGATTTCAGTTACGTGCGCTTTCATAACATTCTGCATGACGAAGATGGAGTCTACGACGAGGATGATAAAGGAAATCCTATCTACAATTTTGCCTACGTCGATCAGATCTACGATGGGTTGCTGGCGAATGGTGTCCGGCCATTCTTCGAGATCAGCTTCATGCCCAAGAAACTGGCGCTGCGACAGGATGTGCATCCCTTCTGGTACAAACAGATTGTCTCGCCTCCGAAGGATTATAAGAAATGGGATGATCTGATTCGCGCCCTGGCGCACCATCTGGTGGATCGTTACGGATTGGACGAAGTGGCGAAGTGGTATTTCGAAGTATGGAACGAACCTAACATCGATTTCTGGAGCGGAGATCCCAAACAAGCAACTTACTTCGAGTTATACGATCATACGGCGCGAGCGTTGAAATCGGTAAGTCCGCGATTGCGAGTGGGCGGCCCCGCGACTTCATCGGCACATTGGGTAGACGCGTTCATCGCGCATACTGCGACGGAGAATGTTCCCAGTGATTTTATTTCGAGTCACGGCTACGGAGACGATACGGTGCAGGATTTCTTCGGAACCAATGAAGAAATTCCGATGGATCAAAGGGTGTGTCGCGCCATCAAGAAAGTCCACGATCAGATTGCCGCGTCGGCGCGTCCCGGGCTGCCTTTGATGTGGACGGAGTGGAATGTTCCGTCGTTTGGAATGCTCCATGCGAGAGATACTACCTATGTAGGCGCCGCAATGGCCGATGACATAAGGCAATGCGATGGGCTGGTGGATATGATGTCGTTCTGGACGTTCAGCGACGTCTTTGAAGAGAACGGACCGAAGCGCGAGCCTTTTGATGGCGGCTTTGGCTTAGTCGCACAGGGCGGAATCAAGAAGCCGAGTTATACGGCTTTTGCGCTGCTGCATGAACTGGGAACGGAAAGGATATTGCAGGATTCCCCCAGCGTGTTAGTGACTCGACAGCACGATGGTTCGCTGGCGATTGTGGCGTGGAATCTGGTGGATCCCAACAAAAAGGGATCGGAGCGTAGCGTCGACTTCGAGATTCGCGGGGTGCGGCCTGGCAGTGAAGTCCGGGTAAGGCGAGCGGACTCCGAGCATGGCAATACGCTGGGGGAATATCAGCGTATGGGGAGTCCTAAGTATCCGACGGAGGCGCAGGTACGCGAATTGAATCGCGTGGCGGATACGGTGTCCATTCAGAATCTTCGGCTGTCGGGAGGATCCATCAAGTTAAAGGTGCCGGTGAACGGGTTGGTGCTGCTTGAGGTGCCCGGGAAGTAGGGCGAACCACCGTTTTTCAAGTGCCACGGCGCAGTGGGATCTCAGCGGCTAAACCTATCTGAAGACGCCAGTGATCGCAGCGGTGAAGCGCTGCGCCTCGCTAAGGCGAAAGCCGCACCGGTAGACCGCTGCGGTATCCCAAGAGCTGCGCAAATCCCGAGCACGACCTAGCCGACAAGAACCGTGGCAAGAGCGGACAGGACGACTACCGCGATCGGATCGTCACCCACGACGAGCAAATCGGCCAGATGCTCGACAAGCTCGATGAGCTGGGCATTGCCGACAACACCATCGTCGGTCGTGCGATTCCGGTACGGTGTAGTTGCGAATGGATTGTCGTGGGGCTCCTGGAGGTAGAAGGCGATTGAAACCTTACCCACTGAGATTCGCGGGCATGAGGAGATGGTGATGGGAAAGGTGATTAAGTTTTACGTCCCGACGAACTTCCGGACAAGTTTGAAAGGGGCATCGCGCCAACGCGGAAAGGTTATCGAGATTTCCACGCAGATGAAGAAATCCGCCTAGCTGTAAAATCCCTCATCTGGCTGCGACCTAACAGTCTATGCACATCGTTGAGCGATTGACTCATGCGGTTGCGCGGTACGCTTTGGAAAGGAGCGGTGCGACTCTAACGCCCTCGGGCGAGGAGCACGCCGCACCGCCAGAGGAAATCTGGACTGTTCAAAAGGAGAAAATTCAGCCCAGTTTCCTTCCCATCGAGTTTCTCGGCACGTTCAATCTAGCGAACTCGCACGAGGGCTGTCTGTTCAATAGTGCACAGTTTGCCCGGCAAAATCACGATCGGCAGGCATTTACGCTCACGATCCGGTCAATGTAACAGGATTTTTCGACAACTTATCGAGCACAAGCCCTGCGCTGATCATCCTCTTTCCGACAGACGCTTGAGGTGTGAACGCCCCCAGCGAGAGATGAGTTCGATCACAGGGCTAAGCGTCCTTCCATACGACGAGAGTGAATAGTAAACGCCGCGCGGCAACATTTTCTTTTCCTCTCTTTCAATAACTCCATCGGCAACTAATTCGTGAAGACGCACGATCAGTATGCGCTCCGGTATGCCAGGAATCGAACGCTGGAGTTCACTCGTTCGTTTTGGTCCATCCTGCAGACTCCACAGAATCGTGCCCTTCCACCGCCCTGCGATGACCTGCATCGCCGCATCCACAGGACAATCGGACACTTCCCTCTTGGACGATCTCATTGCTTCCTCACCGCCGACAAACATCTCAGTCGATTGGCTTAGGACAGAAAACACCTCACAATCCAGAGACGATCTGACGGTACACCACGGTGCGCCCGCGACAGTTCTGCTGCTCTGCCCGCCTCGCGGTCACGCCCCAAGCAGTATTACTGGGAGGCCGAGCCTCCCCAATTTATGACGATTCCACTCTTCAGCCGGAAGCTGTTCTGATTATTGTTAAAGGTGCAGACAGTCAGGTTGCAGTCATTGCCAAACCGGGTGTAG
>Ga0181532_10004140_pt1 | contig 12800 bp, 11 predicted proteins | sample PEATcosm2014_Bin_33_FD_119768 | JGI IMG/M metagenome (GOLD analysis project Ga0181532, IMG submission 119768) | Peatland microbial communities from MTU Mesocosm Facility, Houghton, MI, USA - PEATcosm2014_Bin11_30_metaG | ecosystem: Environmental > Terrestrial > Soil > Wetlands > Peat | place...
GTTTCGTCACCGTCTCCGCGTCTCCGCGAATTAGCGGACCGCTGAAGGAGCGCGCTGGACCGAGGCGCGAGTAGTTTGCCAAAGTCTGGCGGATGATGGGCAGGCTCTTGTGGCGCGCATCCTCACGCGTGAGCCCGGCGGCGCGAGCGGCTTCTTCGAGCGTCACCAGGAACGCCAGCAGCAGTGGCGAAGTCATCGTCGCCCATGCGTGGTACGCCGCTTTGCGCGCCGCGGGCAATGAAAAGCTCTCGCCCCCCAGCTCGCGGACAATTCGTCGTGCAACTCGCGTAGCGGCCTCGTCGCCTTGGATGGCAAAAGGCACACCGGTCAAAGCAGGCGGAGCTCCGGCAACAAACGTCATCAGCGGATGCACGGACGCGACCGCAGCGCCTGTCTTGCGCAGAGGTTCGAGTTCGCGGCTGAGCAGCGCTCCGCTGGAATGGAAGGCGAAACGAAACCTGCCTGGAACTTTGTTCTCAGACCTGCCTCTTTTGTTCGCAGCCGCGCTTGCTGCGAGACGATCCGCAATAGCCGAAGCTGTTTTCTGGATCTCACCGTCGGGGACGCAGAACCACAGCAACGTGGCGTGCAGCACGGCGCGCTGTGCAGTGCCCACTTGCGCGCCCACCCTTGCGGCGAGCGCACGAGCGCGGCTGCATGACCGAGCGGAATCGCGCGTGAGGATTTCGGTAATCGTGAAACCGGCTTCGTGCAGTGCAACGGCCAGAAAAGTCCCCAGGCGCCCGGCGCCGACGATAGCCAAAGTTGGCTTTCTGATCATTCGTCTTTCGTCTTCCGTCTTCGCCTTGCGGCAATTGGTTTTCGGCTCAACCGCGCAGCATACCTTATATTGTGGTCATGGCGAAATCGGCAGAAGCGAAATCAAAGCAAGGACGTGTTCTTTCTTCGCGGGTCAGTTACCGGGGCCCGGTGTTCAGCGTCACCACCGATGAAGTGGAAGAGCCTGGGGGCGTGCGCGCCCGGCGCGATGTGATCCGCCATACGGGCTCCATCGTGGTTCTGGCGGTCGATGATCTCCGGTCAGCGAAAGCCGGCCGCAAAGCCGAGCCGCGCATCCTGCTCGAACGCCAGTATCGGCACGCCGCGCAGTCGATGATGTGGGAGCTGCCTGCCGGACGCATCGACGACGGCGAAACCTCGCTCACCGCCGCCAAGCGCGAGTTACTCGAGGAAACCGGCTATTCCGCCCGCCAATGGAAAAGAGTCCTGCATTTCTACGTAAGCCCTGGTTTTCTCGACGAGACCATGACCATCTACCTGGCCCGGGGTCTCCAGGCTGGCGAGGCCCAGCCCGAGCCGGACGAAAGGATCGCAATCAGACTTTTCCCTTTATCGGAGGCGAAACGGATGGCTATCAATGGCCGTATCCGTGATGCCAAAACTATCTCCGGGATCCTGTGGCTGGCCCAGACGGCGCGGCCAGCACGACAATAAAGACAATAGGCGGCTGGCCGCTTGCAGAATAGGAACTATTACCTTGACCCAAAAACGGGAGTTTGTCACCATAGACCATCTGCATCACCACATTGGTCACGCGAGGATTTCGATGAAATTTGGCGTCATAATTTTTCCCGGATCGAACTGCGATCACGATGCTTTCTGGACGGCTGAGCAGGTGGCGAAGCAGAAGGCGACGTTCCTTTGGCACGACTCGCACGACCTTGAGAATTGCGATGTGGTGATTGTGCCCGGAGGGTTCGCTTACGGCGACTATCTGCGTACCGGCGCCATCGCCAAGTTCTCGCCTGTGATGGAATCCGTCCGCAAGTTCGCCGCCGCGGGTGGACTGGTTCTCGGCATTTGTAACGGCTTCCAGATTTTGTGTGAAGCGGGGTTGCTGCCCGGAGCGCTGATGCGCAACATCGGCTTGAAATATGTCTGCAAGCCGGTGCAGGTGCGGGTTGAAAACAACGAGACCCCGTTCACGAACACGTGCCGCAAAGGCGAAGTGCTGACCATCCCCATCGGGCACATGGAAGGCAATTATTTTTGCGATGAGACTACACTCGCCGAACTGAAGCGCGACAACCGCATCGTATTTCGCTACGCGAACGCGCGAGGCGAAATTACGCCGGAAGCGAACCCCAACGGATCGCTGGAAAATATTGCCGGTATATGCAGCCCCGGACGCAACGTACTGGGCATGATGCCCCATCCCGAGCGTGCCGCCGAACCTGAATTGGGCGGCACCGATGGCTTCAAGATTTTCGAATCGTTAGTTGGAGCAATGGCAACGAAGTAAACCGTAGAGACACGGCTTACCGCGTCTCTGCTCGCGTCTAGTATGCCCAACGGAGCAATGTCGCTCCACTCGTAAACCCTGCTCCCACCGACGCCAGCAGCACCAGACTTCCCTTCTTCAGTTTGCCTTCCTGGCGCGCCGTTTCCATGGCGAGCGGAATCGTCCCAGCGGTGGTGTTTCCGTAGTTCTCTATGTTGATGATCACGGCTTCGGGACGCATATTCAGGCGATCGGCAGTAGCAGTGATGATGCGCTTATTCGCCTGATGCGGAATGAAAGCATCGATTTCGCTTCCTTTGATGTTGTTGCGCTGGAGAATTTCTTCACAGAGTGCCGCCATCTTGCGCACCGCAAATTTAAAGACCGCTGCTCCGTCCTGATGAACGAAGTGCATCTTCTTGTCGACGGTTTCCCGGGTCGACGGATTCAGACTGCCGCCACCAGGCATGTACAGCGAACACCCACCCGATCCGTCCACTTCGTGCAGAAAGTCAATGAGCCCGACGGACTCGTCTTCCGCGGGTTCGAGCAGGACTGCACCCGCTCCATCGCCAAAGATGACGCAAGTCGCGCGATCGGTGTAGTCGATGATCGACGACATCACGTCGGCGCCGATCACCAGCACTTTCTTATGGGATCCGGTGGCCACGAATTGCGCTCCAGCCTGTAACGCGTAAACAAACGCCGAACAGGCGCCCGAAAGATCGAATCCCCAGACATTCTTCGCGCCGAGTTTGTGTTGGACGAGACAAGCGGTCGAGGGGAAAAACATGTCGGGCGTAACCGTCCCCACAATAATCGCGTCGAGATCGGAAGCCGCAATGCCGCGCTCGGCGAGCGCTTTCTTCGCCGCCTCCGCCGCAAGGTCGCTGGTCGCAACCCCTTTGTCCACGAGGTGACGTTTGCGGATGCCGACACGCTCCATGATCCACTGGTCATTGGTATCGACAAGTTTTTCGAGGTCGGCGTTTGTGAGAAGGCGGGGTGGAACGTATGTGCCGAGAGCGCTGATCTTAACGCGCTGAAGCTGACTCAATGCGGTCTCCTGAGATGCATAGTGCGTGCATAGTGCGATACGAGGTGAATTAGTTATTCTCAACGATGCGCGCGAGAACGGCAAGGTGTCAGGTCAGGTCTCAGGTCTCAGGAAAACCGTGACGGCGGAAAGGATTTGACTTTGCTTTTCCTGACACCTGAGACCTGCCTTCCTGAGACCTATTTCAGGCGCGCGGCCAACTCTCCGAACAGCGGCAACTCAAAGCGCTCGCCCTGCCATGCTTTGAGCGTCAGAACAATCCACAGAAACAACATGGCCAGCGACGCCAGAATTCCAAACAGCAGAAAAAGCATGGCGGCAGCGACATTCGAAAGGAAGAGCGCGGCGACGGTCAGAACGAAAAAAACTCCCCAGAGCAAAACGCTCTGCCAGGCATGAAAGCGAACAAAGCGGCTGCGGCGAAATTCCGGCAGCAACAAGATCACTGCGCCAGCGACAAACGTGAGATATGCAACCGCCGCAATTGCCCGGTCGGCGGCAGGAAGCGGCGTCATCGACCATCCGCATCCCGGACAGAATGCGGCGATCGCCGGCATCACCGTTACGCAGTGTGGACACTTGATCGAACCTGGTTCGGGGTTCGTCGGACTGCTCTCCGCAATGATTCCCGAACTATTTCCCGAACTATTTCCCGAACTATTCTCCGGAGTATTCGCAGGACTAGACAATTGGGCGTCCATTCTTCTTCTTTCGGCAGGCTTCGCAAATGCCGTAGATCTGGAACGTGTGGCGGGTGGTAACGTAGTGGTGCTTGCGTCCGATTTCCTGTTCGATTTCTCCGACTTTCTCCGCGAAAAATTCGACCGAAGCGCCGCACTCGGTGCAGACCATGTGGTGATGACTGCGGCGGTTGTACTGGTGTTCGTAGCGCGCGATGCCGTCGTGAAAGGCAACTTCGCTGGCCAGGCCACAACCTGCAAGCAGCTTCAGCGTGCGGTAGACGGTGGTGAATCCGATGCGCGGATCGGTTTTCTTGACCAGGCGATGCAGTTCGTCGATCGAAAGATGTTCACGAGTTTCCAGGAAGGTGCGCAGAATTGCGTTGCGTTGTCCAGTCTGTTTCAAGCCGACGCGTTTGAGATGCTGCAGGAAAATTCCTTCAGCTTCGCGGATGTTCTCCGGCGAGATGGTCGGCTGATCGTCGATTCGTTTCTGCAGCATGTTGGGCGACGCGGACACTCAAGATGATAATGCACTCCCAAGGTTCCCCCATGATACTGGGCGGAGCGTGGGTTGCGCCAACCAAGTTCTCTTGCGGCGGCCTGTCAGAGTTAATCCATTTGCGCTCCGGACGAAAAACACCCACCACGGAGACACGGAGAAATGTTCGAGTTCCTAATTCATTTCCTTTTCTTGCAGGTTCACGCTTAAGGTATTAATGGGGGTTTACCACCACCCCTCCCCCCGGCCCTAGGGAATCATGGGGTTAGGGGGTCTTCCCGCCAAGATCTCTAGCTAGAGCGCCAGGGACTTATTTTCAAAATATTCCGGAATAAGGAGTTAGCTCGATTTTTCTCTCTTTTCTACTACAATTCATAGTTTTGTCGACGTTTTGACGCCCGTTCATTGCCTCGAAATCCATCGATTTAAATTTAGTTACAAACAACAACTAACAAATAGACTGGCTTCGAGGACCCTCTGGGTAGACGGGCACACCTCTTGCTACGCCAATCAGATTGTTATTTTCGCGCATGCTGGACTGGATGTCTGTGAGGGTCGTCACCTGGCGGATGTGATGAAAAGGTCAAAGGCCCCGCCCAAGCAAGCTTGGACGGGCCAACCACCAACTGTCGGACGGCTTTGCGCTTCTTCGCAAACCAAGCGGAGCACAGGACGGACGAAACGAGACCGATACTCATGCTAATTGGCAACGCAATTTCCGGTTTTCGCCAAGCTCGACTTGCGCAAAATAGTGTTAGGGGTAAGGAAAATATAAAACCCGGAAAAAACAGTCCGATGCTGACGAATGCTGTTGCGCAAATAATGGTTTCTCCCAATGCAGTGACCCAGAAGTTGACGGCAGGGTTGCTAAAATCTTCACTCGCCCTGATTGCAAAGAAAGACGCATCCAAGCCTGCTGCCACTGCCAAAATCCCTATCGCCGCTACTAATATCCTTTTCTTCATTGCGCCCATCGTAATGAACGGCGGTGGCGAACCATCTTGCGAATGATAACTGTCGCAATCACGTTTACACCAACTATCCCCCTTCGCCGTAATAAACTGACTTGATACTTTAGCTTTGCGCGTGCAGTCTGACCTCAGCGGCTAAAGCCGCCGGAATTGAGCGCTTGGAATCGCAGCGGTAAACCGCTGCGCCACCCAAAATCCTGCTGGAGCGGAGAAGGGTGCAGGGGTCCTTCGACTCCGCAGGGGCTTCAGTTCGTGAAGTCCCTGCTCCGCTCAGGATGACAGTTGCTTGCACCGTGCGTGACACGAATCGCGCCAGTCGGGGTACGCGGTTGTCACGGGCAGCGCGCGCCCCTACAATCTTTCAGTAATGTCTTCTGCCGCTTCGCTGCCTGAGATCTCACACACCGAAGTCCGCCGGCGCAATCCTGCGCTGCGGATCTTTTACTACGTGATTTGCTTGCTGCTGGTGGCGCTCATCGTCGGCGTCTGGGGGCTCTACTGGATCGCGCGCCGTCCTCTGCCGCAACTGGATGGTTCCGTCGCGGTGCCGGGAATTTCTTCCAAGGTGCGGGTGCTGCGCGATGAACACGGCGTCCCAACGATTGAGGCGGCTACGCTCGACGATTTGTTCTTTGCCCAGGGGTACGTGACCGCGCAGGACCGGCTGTGGCAGATGGACATGATGCGTCGCGCCGCGGCCGGAGAACTTTCGGAAGTGATCGGTGAAGACACGGTGAAGATGGACCGCGAAGCGCGGATTCTGGGGCTGCGACTGGCGGCGGAGGCGGCGGAGAAGAATGTTTCCGCGCGCGACCGGGCTTATTTTGACGCTTACGCCCGGGGTGTGAATGCGTTTCTCGAATCGCACCGCGACCGGCTTTCGCTGGAATTCCGCCTCATGAAGCACACGCCGCGACCGTGGACGGTGACCGATTCCATGCTAGTGGGCGCGCGCATGGTGCAGGACTTGAACCACTACCGCAATCCTCCTCCGCTGACGCGCGAAAAGATTCTGGCAAAACTGGGACCGGAACTGACGGCCGACCTCTACGTTAATTCTTCCTGGCGGGACCGTCCTCCAACCGAGAAGCGGCGGATGGAAGATGAACCGGCAGCCACCAGCGGGGATGAGGATGACGATGACGACGAAGAGGAGGTCGACCCGGCAGGCGGAAACAGCCGGATCACGGCTACTTCACCTGAGCACGTCCCTCAGGGGCTAAAGCCCGCATTCGTTCCCGGCTCCAATGGCACCCTTCGGCTTCGCTCAGGGCAGGCTCTTGACGCCGCGGCCTTGCCGTTCTTGCTCGTGCGTAATTCATGGGCGGGGTTAGACGGGGCAAGCCCCGTCTCTACGCAGGGCTTGGGCTACCTGGAATCGCAGGAAACTGAGTCGTTCCGGCCGGGGTCGAACAACTGGGTGGTTTCTGGTCAGCACACGGTTTCGGGAAAGCCGCTGCTGTCGAACGATATGCACCTCGACCACCAGATGCCGAACCTGTGGTATGAGACGCACCTGAGAACAACCACGATTTCCGGCAGCTTCGACGTGGCCGGAGTTACCTTGCCAGGAGTTCCATTTGTGATTGTGGGCCACAACCAGCGCATCGGCTGGGGATTCACCAACGTTGGGCCGACAGTGGAAGACGATTTCATTGAGGAGTTCAATGCGCAGGGGCAGTACAAGACTCCGGCGGGATGGGTCGACGCGCAGCACCGCCAGGAAACGATTCATGTCAAGGGAAAACCCGACGTGGTTATGGACGTGGTGACGACGCGGCATGGGCCGGTGATTACTGAATTGCTTCCCGGCGAGACGCGCAAAATCGCGTTGCGCTGGACGCTGCAGGACGGCGAGGGACTGGTTTTCTTCGACGTGAACTCGGCGCAGAACTTGGAAGAATTCCGTTAGGCTTTCTCGGCCTTCGGCGCTCCGGGACAAAACGTGATGTATGCCGACGTGGATGGCCACATCGGATATCAGGCTACGGGGCGCGTGCCGATCCGCGTGGCGGGCGATGGCAGCCTGCCGGTGAGCGGCAGCGATGATGCACATGAATGGAAGGGTTGGATTCCTTTCGACGAGATGCCGCATGTTTACGATCCGCCGGAAGGAATTCTGGCGACCGCCAACGGGCGCATTACTCCGGACGGCTACAAGTATTCGATCAGCACGGAGTGGGAAGCGCCCTGGCGAACGGATCGCATTTACCGGGTGCTGCAATCGGGAAAGAGGTTTGCACCAGCGGACATGCTGGCGCTGCAGATGGATGTGTCTTCTACTTACGATCGATTCTGCGCCGACAAGTTCGTGTACGCCGTCGATCACGCCCCGAGCGCCTCGGCCCGGGCGAAGCAGGCTGCGGAAATTCTGCGGGACTGGGATGGACGAATGTCAGCGGATTCAGCGGCGCCGACGATTGAGACGAAAGCGCGCCAGGAACTGGCACGTATGCTGCTAGAGCCGAGGCTGGGCGCGGCTCCGTCTGGACCCAATCGTGGCGAGTTAAGTTGGAAGAGTTATCACTGGGCCATGTCGTCAGTCTGGCTGGAAAATGTGCTCACCAGGCAACCGGCACGCTGGCTGCCGCCGGGATTCTCCGATTATGGAAGTCTGCTGACGGCCGCGGTTGAGAACGTGGTGAAGCAGACGGCGCCGGTTCTGAACCAGCCTTCAGGCAGCGTTTCGCTGGCTCCTGCCGACCTCAGTCAGTGGAAGTGGGGCGAGAATTATCCCGTCGAAATTGATCATCTCGTGCTCAGCCAGCTTCCGCTGATTGGGCGCTTCACGGGGCCGGGATTACATCCGCTGAGCGGGAGCAATTACACGGTGAAGGCGGTGGGGCGCGGGTTTGGGCCTTCGGAGCGGGCGACCTGGAGCTTTGCAAACTTTGATGAAAGTACGCTGAATCTGGTCACGGGGCAAAGCGGGATCTTCCTCAGCCCGTATTACATGGACCAGTGGGCGGCGTGGTACGGAGGCTCGACTTTCGCCTTCCCCTTTTCGCAGGCTGCGACGGAGCGACACCGAGCGCATGAGATGACGCTCGAACCGAGGTAGGCTATTCGCGGTTAGCGGTTAGCGGTTAGCTTTTCGCGATTTGTTAGCCCAAGATCGAACGGCGAAAAGCGAATAGCGGCCAACGAGCGGCGCGCTTTAAAAATCGATGCTCTTGACGTCGATGAACTGGCCGACGAGGTTGTTGATCTGACCAGGGTTATTCGGGTCGTTCGGGTTGTACTCGAACACATCGGTCAAGGCATCGTAGATACCGAGCGATCCGCCCTGGACGACATAGATTACCTGTCGCAAGGCGATGGGCTCGATGCCAGTCACGTCTCCGTTCGCGGGAGGGATCAATACGCCATTGGCCGGAGCGCTCCCTACCGCAGTACTCAGCGTGTTGTAGAGAGAGAGGCAACCACGCACCTCGGCTCCGACCGGCGTCGGGACGGGCTGGGCGATTTCGGTGCAAGTGTGCGCGCCGATGAAGAGCTGTCCGTTGGCGCCGAGAGCCATACGGTCGTGATATCCGTCGGTGATGATGATGGGGGCGGTATTGACGACAGACATCGTGGCTAGGTTCACGATGGTGAGCAGCCCGCAGGATTGTGACGCGGTGGTCTCGCCGGTACAGGGCTGCTGCGGAAGTCCCCCGACATACGGCGGAGTGCCCGCCACATACATGGTCGAGCCATTGACCAGAGCTACGCTGCCGGCGGGCAGGCTCCCGGTCGCACACGTCACTGGATTTGAGCCGGGCTGGGGAACGCAGGCTGGAACGGAAGCGACCAGAGTGTTGGTCAGCAGATTGTACTGCTGCACGCTGGCCTGGGTTCCGCCGCACTCGGCGCCGCAGCTGAGCACGAATGCGGTGCTGTCGTCGCTGCTGAAGAAAGCTGCAACCGGACGGTCGAAAACGCCCGGACCGCCGATGTAGGTTACCGCATTGCCGATCCCGATTTGGGACGGCGTGATCACGGCCACGAAATCGGAGTTATCGCTGAAGCCAAGAACCCGGCTGCCGCTGTTGTTGATCGCCAGGTAGTGAACTGCGGGAACGTCCGCTTGTCCGGTGACAGTAGCGCTGCTGAGTGCGATGACCTCCATGGCACCGGGAGATTGTCCAGTGACCGGCGCGGTGGGCACGGCAACGTACGCGACGGAGCTGTCGGGCGAGACCACAATGCTCTCGGTCACGCCCGGCAACGTCAGTTTACCCGCAGCAGCTTCACTAGCGTTGTTGACGATAGTGAGCTGGTCGTCGGAGGCTTGCGTGCCGATGCCGCTGAAAACCAGGGTTAGCGTAAGGTTGGGCGTAACCACCATCATCCCCGGGTTGTTACCCGCGGAAATCGCGGCTCCGCTCGCACGCTCATCGTTTTGATCGTTAAGGATATACACGCCCGCAGCCAACGTGCCAGCGGAAACGTTATTCGTGATCAAGGCCCGGTATTTAATACCGGTGGTTTGTGTGCTAGCCGGCGCGGAACTGCCGCAGCTCAGCCACATCATGCTGGCGGGCAGCGCAGAAAATAAAAGAATCAGGGCTCTTTTCAAACCTGGGACTCCAACCGCATGCAGGATAATCACTTGGATGCAAGAATAAGGATTATAGCAAAGGGGAAAAGTGCGCTTTGAGGCGGGCAAGCGAAATAATCGCCCCGAGCCCAGAACATATATTCCGGTGAGTCGCAAAAGGGGCTCGCAGCAACAGGGGACTGCATGGCCGGAAGCGGGCGAAATAGCTTGCTACGCGGCCGGCCACTGAAAGCACAGGTTATATCCGTCCGGATCGCGGACGTACATTTGCTTCATGCCATAGGGCGCAACTTTTGGCTCTTGCACATTCTCGCTGCGCAACCGCAGATAAGCGTATGCCGCATCCACATCGGGGCAACCGAAGAAAATCGCCGTGTCGTCGTGGGCGGCAATCCGCGCGGGATCAGGTTAGGGTGGCCGGAAGTCCTCTTCGTAAGCTGTGTTCAGCATCAACTCCATGCCATTCAGCCGGAGGAGTGCCCAATCGAATCTGTCTCCACCTGGCTTCGAAGTGCTCACGACCTCGAACCCCAGCACATCCCGGTAAAATGCGATGGACGTCGGCATATCGAACACCTGGAGCAGAGGCGCCATGCCTCGAATTTCTAAGCCCATACGACCTCCGGTAGAAGCAGTGAGGTATTTGAATCATTGAGGCACTTGGGGCCGTTGACCTTCAGTGACTCAATACCCTAATCGCTCAATGATTCAACGCCTTTGATCTTCAACGATTCAATTATCTCGCACCTTCTTGTATTCTCAAGGAAATGGCACAGAACTTTATTGAACGTCTGAAGCAAGGGCCCGTGCTCTGTGATGGAGCCATGGGAACGCTTCTTTATGCCAAGGGCATCTTCATCAACCGCTGCTATGACGAACTGAACCTGTCGCAGCCGGAGCTGATCCGCAGCGTCCACCACGACTATCTGCAGGCCGGCGCCGAGATCGTCGAAACCAATACTTTCGGCGGAAACAGCTTTCGCCTGGCGCGGCACAGCCTGGCGGACCGGGTGCGTGACATCAATGTGGCAGGCGCTCACGTGGCTCGCGAGGCGGCCAAGAGCTTCGACGTTTGGGTAGCGGGGTCAATTGGTCCATTAGGCGTCCGCATTGAACCTCTGGGCAAGACTTCGTTTGAAGAGGCTCGGACGGCGTTTCGCGAACAGATCGCGGCCCTGGTCGAGGGAGGCGTCGACTTGCTGATGCTTGAAACCTTCGGCTACGTCGAAGAATTACATCAGGCGGTGCTGGCCTGCCGGGGCGTAAATCCGAAGATTCCCATCGTCGCCCAAGTCACCATTGATGAAGACGGGAACTGCCTTGATGGCTCCGACCCCGAGGCTTTCGCCGCCCGGCTGACGGAATGGAATGTGGACGTGCTGGGCATCAACTGCAGCGTGGGACCGGTCGCCATGCTGGACGCGATTGAGCGGGTTCGAGCGGTGACTTCCCTGCCCCTGGCCGCGCAACCGAACGCCGGCATGCCGCGGTCGGTCGAAGGACGGAATATCTATCTCTGTTCGCCGGAATATATGGCGAGCTATGCGCGAAAATTCGTGGCGGCGGGCGTACAGCTGATCGGCGGATGCTGCGGCACCACGCCGGAACATATCCGCGCCATGAAATCGGCTTTGCGGGTGCGCGAAGCTCGCGGCAAGAGCGCGATTACGGAGGCGATTCATTCGGGCGCGACGCCCTTAGCTCCGGCGAGCATTCCCATGGCGGAGCGTTCGCGCCTGGGCGCAAAGATTGCGGCCGGAGAATTTGTGACCATGGTCGAGATCGTGCCGCCCAAGGGCATCGACATTCGAAAAGAGATCGAGGGCGCGAAGTTCGTCAAGTCGGTCGGCGTGGACGCGGTGAACATCCCGGACAGCCCGCGGGCCTCGGCGCGCATGAGCAACCAGGCCCTGTCGCTGCTGATGCAGCAGGCGGTTGGCATTGAAGCCATCCTGCACTACACCTGTCGTGACCGAAACGTGTTGGGCATTCAGTCCGACTTGCTGGGAGCGGCGGCCACCGGGATCCGCAACCTGATCTGCATTACAGGAGATCCCCCGAAGATGGGGAACTATCCCGATGCCACGGCAGTGTTTGACGTGGATGCAATCGGACTGGTGAATATCGTCCACAACCTGAACCGGGGATTGGACCTGGGCGGAAATCCGATCGGCGCCGGGACCAGCTTCGTCATTGGAGTGGGTGCAAATCCGGGCCTGCCGACCCTGGACGAGGAGATCAAGCGCTTCGAATACAAGGTGCAAGCCGGTGCCGAATACGTGGTAACGCAGCCGGTGTTCGACCTCAGTCTGCTGGAAGCTTTCCTGAAGCGGATCGAACACTGCCGAATTCCCGTGGTGGCCGGAATCTGGCCCCTGGTAAGTATCCGCAACGCGGAGTTTATGAAGAACGAGCTGCGGGTTTCTGTACCTGACGAAATTCTCAGCCGAATGACCAGGGCCGCAAGTCCAGAAGCGGCTCGGGAGGAAGGTGTGGCCATCGCCCGCGAAATGCTGGCGGCGGTCCGCGATCGGGTTCAGGGGGCGCAGATCAGCGCTCCTCAGGGACGCTATAGCTCCGCGGTGGATGTTCTGGAGGCTCTCGGATCAAAACGGCCGGCTTCTGTATAGTTTTGCAATGTTCAGTTTTGAAACGCCTGCTGTTTAAGAAATTCGCAAGATAAAAAAAATTCACTGGACATTTTCCATCGAAAACAGCATTACAATAGAGTGTAGGAGCAATTGGATTGGTGAAGTTTGAAGAATGCCTCGAGCGTCTCGAGAAAATCGTTCAGGAACTGGAAAA
>Ga0181532_10004143_pt1 | contig 12794 bp, 7 predicted proteins | sample PEATcosm2014_Bin_33_FD_119768 | JGI IMG/M metagenome (GOLD analysis project Ga0181532, IMG submission 119768) | Peatland microbial communities from MTU Mesocosm Facility, Houghton, MI, USA - PEATcosm2014_Bin11_30_metaG | ecosystem: Environmental > Terrestrial > Soil > Wetlands > Peat | place...
CCGAGGATACTCTCAATTTCTCGCCCACTTCCGCGCCCGCTTCCAACCCCAATACAGCTGTCATCTCAGACATCGAGGCTTTTGCCAACTTCATGCGCATGCTGGCCCCGCCCACTCCGGCGCCGGACACGCCGTCCACCGTGAATGGACGGGCCATTTTCGCAAAGATTGGTTGTGTCCACTGCCACACGCCTTCATTTACCACCGGGAGGATGATTGCCAGCGGCTCCTCGAAGAACCCGAGTTCCGCGCTTTCCAACCAGACTGTGAATCTCTTCTCAGATCTCCTCGTCCACCACATGGGTAGAGGTCTTGCGGACGGCATCACACAAGGTTCCGCAGGCCCCGATGAATTTCGAACAGCTCTGCTCTGGGGTCTTGGGCAGCGGTTTTTTTTCCTCCATGATGGGCGGACAAGCAATTTGGTCGAGGCTATCGAAGCTCACAAGAGCAAAGATAGCGAGGCAAATAAGGTCATCGACCATTTCCATAGGTTGAAACCTCGGGAGAAGCAAGACATCTTCAATTTCCTAAGGTCGCTCTAGTCTGCCAGAGCATCACTGTCGATGAGCGTTTGCAATTGATGCCCACAAACGCTTCTGGGCAGCGTAGATTGGTGAATCTCGATCTCCTAGAATGAGTGAGTTACAAGCGAAGAGACACGAAGGTTTTTGGGCAGCTAAAATATCTCCTGCTTCCGAGCTTCCCTTCCAATCTTGCGTACCATTCCTTACTTCCCCGAACCCCGTATCTGCACTAGATGGGCGCGTGCCCGATGTCCGGGCGCGACCGGATAACCGCTGCGCAAGGGGGACGGGCGCCGCTTTCAGCTCCCATCCCAACCAAAACGCTTGAGCTTCGCCGATGCTAAAGTGCAGCTCTATGAATCGCCCGAACGCAATGTGGCCATCTATTGCGGAGATTCCAAATAACTTGACTCCAAGGGAGTCTCTGACAAAGAGAAAACATTTTCAGATTTTGCAATACTGTCATTTGTGACAATATCAGCGCAGCTTGCATTCAACCACAATTTCAGAGGCTCATTTCATAACCGACTTGGAAATGTGAGTAAGACCTTTATGCAAAAATACTCTCAAGCGGAACAGCAGCCGGTTGATCGCCGCTGGTCCCGTCTACTGCTCCTCTCTTTTGTCATCAGTTCCTTGTTGCTTGGTTTCGCTTGTGGCTGCGGTACAGAGAAACCAACCGCCGTCAGCAATGATCCCGATCAACTCCTCCGGCAGATGTCCGAGAAGCTTGCTCAGGCAAGAAAGCTCAGCTTCAAAGTCGACCGCAAGCTGGACGCGGCTTTGGTTGAGGGACGAAACATTCCCGAAAACGCGCAGATTGAGATCTCTGTATCTCGACCCGGCAAGTTTCTGGCGAAGGCGAACAGTCAGGACAATGTTCGTCAGTTCGTTTTTGACGGTCAGAATCTTTCGGTCTACGACGAGACGATGAAGCTGTACGCCACTGTGCCGGAACCGGGCACGATTGATGAAGTGGTGGCGAAGATCGACGAAAAGTACGGATTCACACCGCCTTTGGCCGAGTTCATTCTCAGCGATCCCTATGGGGCGCTGAGGCCGCGAATCAAAAGCCAAGCTTACAAGGGCAAAGAGACTGTCGGCGGCGTCGAGTGTTATCACCTGAGTCTGGTCGGCGAGGTGGCTGACTCAGAACTCTGGATCGGCGTCGCTGATCTGCTGCCGCGCAAGCTGGTGGCGACGTTCAAAGATCGCGAGGGCGGTCCGCAACTCCAAGCTGACTTTTCAGATTGGAATCTGGCTGCCACGCTCGACGACAAATTTTTCACCTTCGTCGCGCCTCAAGACGCCGAGAGCGTCGAGATGGTAACCGAAGCCCAGATGAAAGAAACCGCCGCGAAAGCGGCTGCACAGCATAAATAGCCCGCATCAGTCTCCAACCAACAAACAGTCGAAAGGAACATAACAATATGAAAGCAGCGATTAGCCGATACTGCAGGAAGATAGGTGCCAGCGAGCGAAGCAAAGCCCTGGTGAGGGCCGCAATTCTTGGCGCCGTGTTGCTGCTCAGTGTGTCCGTCGCGCGGGCGCAGGTTTACGGGGTCGCCAAAAGCACAACGGTGGTGAGGGGCCCGAATGGGAATGTGGCCGCAGCTAGCAAAACGACGGTCGTCACCGGCGGAGGTACAGCCAGCAAAACCACGGTGGTCGTTGCGGGAGGAAGCACTTTGCCACATGGCTACATCGCCGTGCTGCCTGGTGGTTATCGCATGGTTACAGTTTCAGGCGTGCGCTACTACACCGTGGGCGGCATTTACTACCGGCCGCAAATGTACCAGGGCCACACGGTTTATGTAGCAGTCCGCCTCTAGTTTGACTTGAGCCGTCGAGTTCTACAAAGAGAAACCGATCAACCGGCCTCTGTCGCTTGATAGCGGGGTCAGAATACACAAATACACAAATGTTCGTAGGCGTCGTCACCGGAAGAGAGCCTGACATGCTGCGCGGCTCTTCGGTAAACAACACTGCCGGCGCATAGAACAGACCTAACCTGACTTGCTGCCACTGCTGATCCCGGCTGTCCATTGGTGAATTTGCCTGCCCAGAAACCAGCGAAAATCACGTAGGCAATGCGGAATGAGACGGTTCTAGCTCGTGGAACTAATGGCCCTAAATCATGTTTCTGGGCCTCGAAAACTACGAACACTGAATGTGTGGAATCAGCAACTTACGGAGCCAGGGAAAGTAGCGCTTTTGGGCAGAACACTCAAGCGACGGTTGGGACGGTAGTGGCTGGCGACGATATCGCTTACGATCGACCGGGCGACCTTCCATGTCGCCTACTTCCCGATCATATTACGAAGGGTATGCAATAGCTTCTCGCGTCAATCGGCACTCAGAGTGTTATTGGTGCTCTTGAAATCGATGGCAAGGAGGGTGATGTCGTCCGATTGGCCCGGCCCCAGCGCATGCTCGGACCAACGGGAAAGTTCCTCCAGCAAGGCATCGGCGAAGCGCTTTACTGGGAGCGCATGGTTCGACTCCACAATTTGGAGGAGACGTGCCATCCCAAGCTCGTCATTGGAGGAATCCGTGGCTTCAATGATACCGTCGGTGATGAGTACGATCCTGTCTCCATCTTCTAACGAAAAAGTGATTGCCTCATAGGTCGCAGACGCGAATGGACCGAGCATTAAGCCGTTTGTGAGACATTCCACGGCACGCCCAGTTTTGGTTTGCCACAGCAGAAGAGGGGGATGGGCCGCACCTGCATATATTACTGTCCCCTTCTCCATATCTACGAACAGATAGGCCGCAGTTACATACTGGTTTTGGAACTTGCCAAAAAGTGCCTTATTCAATCCTGACAATACTTGCGCAGGGTTGGAGGCGTTCGGTGCTTGCGCCGCGAACGCAGTTTGAAGCATGGAAGCGATTAATGCCGACGGGAGTCCATGACCGGAAACGTCAGCGATCAAGATGCCAACATGCTTTTCGTCCACTTGCAGAAAATCGTAAAAGTCACCTGCGACAGAGGCCATGGGAATGTAGCGAGCCTCGATTTCCAAACCCTTAAGATGAGGAGTTTTTTGCGGGAGGATAGACAATTGAATCTGGCGAGCCATTTCCAGTTCGCCGTTGATAGCCAATAGTTGCCGGGCCACCGTTTCGTGTGCGTCGCGCAGCAGGAGGTGAGTACGTACACGAGCTTTCACGATGGGCGGCGAAAACGGCTTATGAATGTAATCCACGGCACCCACTTCGAAACCCCGAGTCTCGTCAGTGACCTCGGTTTTTCCCGTCAAGAAGATAACCGGTATATCTCTCGTCCTCTGGTCGGCTTTCAAGCAGCCACAGACTTCATAACCGTCCATCTGCGGCATCATCACGTCGAGCAGGATGAGGTCGGGAAGAGGCTCAACTCTGGCCAATTCCAAAGCCTTGGCTCCATTCATCGCGACACGGATCTTGTACTGGTCCTTCAGGATGGAATGCACCACCTGGATGTTCTCCGAGTCGTCATCGACCAGGAGCAGGAGCTTTTTCTCGGCAGCGCTGATCATTCGGCCAGTTTCTCCCTCGCTGCGTATGCTTTGGCGATTTCGTTTAATTGAAGCAGGGCAGCCTCAAAATCGAAACGGTTCACTACTGTACCGAACCCTTCCAATCGTGATGCGTCAACCATGCCCCTCAACCGATCGACCAAGTTCTTACAAGCCTCAGAGGCATCCGCGTCGCTCGCTTCCAACAACTCTCTGAGCCTCGTCATCGCCGCCAAGATATCCTCGGGTTCCGCGGTGCTGGCGTCGAACCGTTTCATGGAGCCAGCGTTGGCAATCAACAAGGCAGCCTGGATGGTCCGAATTTGACGATCCACTGCCGACGTCAGCTCTTTGGTCAGGTCCTCAATTCCCGTGTGCGATTCGCGTATCGCCGTTTCCAAATTTCCAGCCGAAGAGGAAATGCGGTCGATTCCCAGATTCCCCGCGACGCCCTTTAAGGAATGCGCCAGACGCTCTGCCTGGCCTCGGTCCCCAGTCGCGAGGGAGTGACAGATCTTCTCTCCGGCGGACTCCCATTTAGCCACAAACTGAGTCAACAAATCGCGGTACAACCGCTTGTTTCCGGCGATTCGTTGGAGACCACTTGCGACGTCAACGCCTTCCATCTCGGGAAGGACAATTTCGTCCTCTTCGCAAGCAGTCCTGGTTGGCACATTGGCACCGCCCCGTTGAGTTGCATGTGTCCAACGACCAAGAGTGGCGAAAAACGTTCCGGGATCAATGGGCTTACCGACGTGGTCATTCATTCCCGCTTCCAGGCAGCGTTGCACTTCCTCAGCCAAGGCGTGAGCCGTCATCGCAATGATCGGCAATCGCTGGAGATGGGGTTCGGCGCGTAGTCGTTCGGTTGCGGTAAGGCCGTCCATTTCGGGCATCTGCAAATCCATAAGTACCACGTCGAAAGGAGGTGGTTGCGTCCCTTGAGTGAGGAGTTTGACAGCTTCAGCACCGTGATTGGCAATAGTAACGATTGCACCTTCACTCTCCAAGAGTTCTGTTGCCACCTGCTGGTTTACCTCGTTGTCTTCGACAAGCAGGACCCTGACACCGCTGACAAGTGGCAAATCGCGACCTCGTGCTGCGGTTGATAGCGGGATCTTTTCTTCCCCGGCAACACCGAAGAGACTCATCAAAGTGTCAAACAGAACAGAAGGACTGATCGGCTTCTGAAGAAAGCCTTCGATTTCCGCTTCATGAGCTTGTAGGCGAACGTCTTCCCTCCCGAAAGCAGTGATCATCAGTATTTTCGGTATGTTGCGGAGGTTGCCACCGCGTTTGATACGATGGCTGGTCTCTAAGCCGTCAAGGCCCGGCATGTGCCAATCCATCAAAACGAGCCGATAGGGGTCCTGGGAATCGGCCTTTGCCAATTCCTGCAGGGCACCTTTGCCAGACGATACGCAATCGACTCTGAACGAGAACTGTCTGAGTATGTCCGCCAGAATTTCGCTCGCAACCGCATTATCTTCGACCACGAGGACCCGAATGCCTGCTAGCCCCAGTGGAAGAACTTTATTGCGCCGCGCTGCGGACGCCACGCCAAACCAGGCTGTGAAGCAAAAGGTACTACCGAGTCCGTATTCGCTTACGGCCCAGATGCTGCCCTCCATCATTTCCACCAAGCGTTTCGAGATAGAAAGACCAAGTCCGGTGCCTCCGTACTTTCGGGTCGTGGAGGTATCTGCCTGACTAAATGGTTGAAAGAGGCGCGCGGTCTGTTCAGGGGTCATCCCAATGCCGTCGTCGCGGACCGTGAATTTCAGTTTGACCCGGTCGGACACCATCTCTTCGAGTTTGACCGCCACTACAATCGCGCCTCGCTCGGTAAACTTGATGGAATTGTTTACAAGATTGATCAGTACCTGACCAAGCCGGAGAGGATCACCGACCAAAACGGGCGGCAAGTCCTGTTGAGCGGCAACAAGGAACTCCAGATTTTTCTCTTGAGCTTTCTGGCACACGACAGCGGAGAGTTTATCAAGGACAACCTCCAGGTGGAATTCGGTCTGCTCCATGGCGAGCTTGCCGGCCTCGATTTTGGAGAAGTCGAGGATGTCGTTGATGATGCCTAATAGAGCTTCCGCTCCAGCTTTAGCTTTCGTCAGGTAATCTCGTTGCTTGGACGTAAGATCTGTTTTCAAGGCAAGATGCGTCATTCCGAGAACTGCGTTCATGGGTGTTCGGATCTCGTGACTCATGTTGGCGAGGAAATCCGACTTTGCCTTGGTGGCGGCGACAGCGACTTCTTTCGCAGTGAGAAGGTCTGCTTCCGCTTTTATGCGCTCGGTAATGTCTTCGTGCAACGCAATAACGTACTGAGGCTTTCCGGCAGCGTCCCGGATCACCGTGAACCTTCCACTCGCGGTTACGATCTGGCCATCGCGACGGATGAAGCGTTGGGTATATTCATCCTCATCCCGCTCTCCCCGGACAAGTTCCGCGTACCGCTTGGCCCCGAGGGCTCGTTCCTCCGGATGAACAATTTCATCCCATTGTTCGGTTCGGCTCAATTCTTCCTGGCTGTAGCCTAGTATTTCGGTCTGAGCGCGGTTCGTGAAGTGCTGTCCAGTTGCGATGTTGAAAATTCCGATTCCTATCTGGGAGTTCTCGTAAACCGAACGGAAAAGTTGTTCGCTTGCTTGTAGGGCCTCCCTGGCCATCGTACGTTCGGTTATATCTTCCGTTAAAGCGACCACGCATTGGGGTTTGCCGGATGCATCCCTAAGCAATTGAAACTTCCCGCTGCCAAGGACGATGCGTCCATCACGGCGAATGAAGCGTTGTTGATATTCATCCGTCTCCCGTTTCCCCTCCACGAGCTCCGCATATCGCCGGGCGCAGGAGTCACGTTCCGCCTCCGGAACAATCTTGTCCCATTGTTCCAGGCTGCTCAGCTCTTCTCCACTGTAATCCAACATTTCGTGAAGTGCGCGGTTTGAGAAATGCTCCTTCGTGTCAATCTTGAAAACGCCGATTCCCACCTGAGCCCCTTCGAAAATCGAACGAAAGATTTGCTCGCTTGCGCGCAGGTTTTCCTCGGCCTGCCTTCGCTCAGTGATGTCTTCAGTCAGTGAGGCAACATACTGGGGTTTTCCAGAAGAATCCCTGATCAATGAGAATCGCGCATTTGCAATGACCACGCGGCCGTCGCGGCGAACGAAACGTTGAGACCATTCGTCTTTGTCGCGCCGGCCCTGAACAAGTTCGTTGTATCGTTCCGCGTCGGCAACACGTTCATCGGGGTGAACGATCTCGTCCCATTTCTCTAGTTCGCTAAGTTCGCTCTCGGTGGAGCCCAACATTTCCTGGAATGCGCGGTTCGTGAAAACCGCGCGGCCATCGATATTGAAAAAGTTAATTCCGATCTGGGCATTCTCGAAAATTGCACGGAAAAGTTGCTCCCTCGCCTGCTTATTCTCCTCGACAACAGCCGCTAGAACCATAAAAGGTGCCGTCGCGAAGAATAAGAATAGCTGTACAGAAGGCACGCCATTGAACGTTCTAGATTCGAAGAATGGGCCTCGGCCGTGGGTTGCGCCCCAAATTGCCAAAATTGCAATGACAATCGCCGAAGTGCTCACCCCAGTTGATCCGAAACGCAAAGCGGACCAAAGCAGGAATGGCACGAGAGGATAAAGCAGTACTTCAGAGCTGTATCTTCCGGGGGCCGCAAACGCAACATATCCGAAAAACAGCAACCCAGCAATGAGTGCCAGTGCCTCGAGGTAATATGCGCGTGATTTCTTGCCTCGCGCCGGTACTTTGCTAAACCAACCCAAAATAGCCGGCATCAGGGTGAGATATACGATTGCCTCCGAAAAAAAAGAAATCCTCCAACTTGCCCATTTGTCTCCGTTGCTGATCAGCGCGGAAAAGAATGCTGCAACGCAAGGGGTTACGATTACCGCAAACAACGAAAACTTGGCTAGAGCTCTGACGCTGTCCAGCCGGGGCACGCCACCAAAGGCATAGCTAAGACATAATGCGGCGGTGAGGACTTCAACTGTATCCGACAGGACGAGCAGACCGATCGAATGAATTGATAAGCCTACCTGGATGTCATTGACAATATATGCGGCAAACGCTGCCGCGATGAGCGTTGGCCACATTCTGCGTGGCACCAGCAACAAGATTGACGCCAAAAATACATTACCGAGCCAGAGCGGCCAGTCTGCCTGCGGGCCTATTGCCAGCATTCCCCCCAGTTTTGTTGAGGAGTAACACAGGATAGCCACCACGCACGCTAGGATTACTGCGTGCCACCGAGAATCCAGATTCGCGAACCTCCAAATGGAACGATCAGGCCCGGCTTCCATTACCTAACTCCAATGTCGAGCGACTGGTTGGCAAGTCATCGACCTATACACACTCGTCTCCATATAGCCATTCTCTAAATCCATCGGAAAAACTCGTCGGATCCCGACCTGAATTTATCGCAGCCTCGCTTACCGTCTTTCTCTTCTGCCTCCTACCCGTCCTGGCTTGGAACGAGTGCAAGAGCCCCGAGACATTAGTCAAAGCTGCGAAGTGCTGAATCCTCTTCCGTATATACTTCCAAGACGTCTGATAGTCGCGTGAGTTCTAACATGCTGCAAATTTTCTTGGGTGGGTTCAACAGTTTTAGGCAACCCTGACTGTTTTTCATCGCAGTATAGGCCGCCACGAGCTCACCAACTCCCGCGCTATCAATCGCCGTTACATCGCGGAAGTTAAGAATGATCTTGTGTCGCTGATTGCCAATTAATTCGTAGATGGTCTTGCGAAGAAGCGCACTGGATTCGCCGAGCATGAGGGAACCTCTAAGCTCAACGATGGTGACCGCACCAACTTCCCGAAACGTGACCATCGACGACGGCATATAAACTCCTAGATCTCAAGAAGCTTTTATACGCCGACTGAGATTTAACTTAAATACCTAAGAGAAACCAAAACACCTGGCGCTTGCAACAGGTGAGTCGGGGCAAGAGCATGGCATACTGCCTAATCGTCGCCTATTGGACTGGAACCGTCGCGACGTTCATCGAATCGAGCCTCTGCATCGACTTTCTGCCCAAAAACCGTGGAGAGCCAGATAACTGATTTGGAATGAAGCATATATAGTCAGCGAAGTCACCACCTCAAATTCCTTGTTTTTGGCCAGACTACTGCAGAAGCATCTTGCGTTCCACTTCATCGACACGCTTTAAGACTGCCCTCCTGCTCGGGTTAGAATTCTGTTCGGGCGAAAGAATAAGTCGCAGGAAACTAAGGCAATGCCATTCGGAATGGTTTCCCGTCCCCGCAGCATCCTTTCGCACTGCCTCTTTCGGTGCCGGGTGTGCCCCCCATAGCCTTGTTACTTTTGACAATTACGTCTCGCCGTAGGAGAGAGCAGCATCGGTCACGCAAGAAGCTGCTTCGGGGTATTTCAGTCTGAGGAATTGACCCCTACGTCTTTCTAACGGGCAAGGAATCGGAGACACTTCATGAAGTGGAATGAAAAGAACACTCTTGGTATTGCTGCATTTCTCGCGGTACTGGGACTGACATCTTCCGCGTCGGCTGCCCCGCAACAGGTTACAGGCACGCCGGGTTCGCCCAGCGCAACAACCACGATCGACGGTAAGCAAATCCCGCCGCCACCCTCGATATTCGGCGGCGTAATTAAGGAAGGCGCCAAGGATTCCACACCATGGTGGCCGCCGCGCGTCGTGCCTCCCAAGGGCGCCCCTAATGTGCTCCTCATAATGACTGACGATCAGGGCTATGGGGTCTCGGGAACTTTTGGAGGTGTCATCCCAACACCTTCGCTAGACCGAATCGCTCAGGCGGGGTTGCGCTATACCCAATTCCACTCCACTGCTCTTTGCTCGCCGACGCGGGCGGCACTCATCACCGGCCGCAATCACCACTCCGTTGGATTCGGCGTCATCGGCGAATTGTCCACCGGCTACCCGGGCTACGACTCCATCATCGGTCCGCAGAGTGCCACCATCGGCGAGATCCTCAAAGAAAACGGCTACGCCACTTCTTGGTTCGGCAAGAATCACAACACCCCAAGCTTCCAATACAGCAGCGCGGCGGGTCCTTTTGAACAATGGCCCTCAGGCATGGGCTTCCAGTATTTCTACGGCTTCTTGGGCGGCGAAACCGATCAGTGGACGCCCTATCTGTTCCGTGATCACACGCAAATATTCCCATGGGTCGGAAAGAAGGATTACAACCTCATCACCGATATGGCGGACGATGCCATCCGTTACATGAATGAGCTGAACGCGGCCGCGCCGGACAAACCCTTTTTCATCTATTACGTCCCCGGCGGAAGCCACTCTCCACACCAACCCAAGCCAGAGTGGGTCGACAAGTTCAAGGGCAAATTCGACATGGGATGGGAAAAGTTGCGCGATCAGATCTTTGAAAACCAGAAGCGCCTCGGCGTAATTCCGGCCAATACCACGCTGACGCCTTGGCCGGACGGACAAGCAGACTATGGCGGAGCCAAGCTGCCGAGGTGGGACTCGCTTCCCGAGCTAGAAAAGAAAATGTATGCCCGCGAAGCAGAGGTGTTTGCGGGTTACACTGCCTATACCGACTATGAGATTGGCCGCGTCATTCAGAATGTCCAGGACATGGGCAAGCTCGACAACACGCTGATCATCTACATCGTCGGCGATAACGGCACCAGCGCGGAAGGCAGCTTGTACGGCACCTTCAACCAGATGACCGCCTACAACGGCATTCTCACAGACCCAGCTGTCAAGGCGGTCAAGGCCATCGATATGTTGCACTACTCAGATTGGGGCTCGGACAAAACCTACCCGCACATGTCAGTGGCCTGGTCCTGGGCATTTGATACGCCTTTCAAGTGGACGAAGCAGGTGGCGTCGCATTTCGGCGGGACCCGGCAGGGCCTGGCTATTTCGTGGCCCGGCCATATCAAGGATGTGGGTGCGATTCGCACCCAGTTCCACCACATGATTGACATTGTCCCGACCATTCTGGAAGCCGCCGGCATTCCGGCGCCGGATACCGTCAACGGGATCAAGCAGAAACCGATCGAAGGTGTCAGCATGCTCTACACCTTTGATCAGGCAAACGCCAACGCCCCGTCAAGGCGCGACACGCAGTATTTCGAGATGGTTGGCAACCGCGCCATCTATCATGATGGTTGGATTGCCGCGACCACACCGCCCTCCCCATCCTGGGAGTTGGGAACCGGCACCATGCCCGCCCTCAGCGACTACCACTGGGAACTCTATAACATCAGTCAAGACTACTCGGAATTCAACGACCTGGCAGCCAGCAATCCTGCCAAGTTGAAAGAGTTACAGGCGTTGTTCCTGACCGAGGCCGCCAAATACCAGGTTCTGCCATTGGATAATTCCGGCTTCGTTCGCCTGCTCGCTCCGAAGCCCAGCGCCGTCGCCGGACGAACCGAGTTCAACTACACGGGTGTAAATGTCGGCATTCCCGTCGGCAATGCTCCCAGCATTCTGGACCGCGACTACACCATCACCGCCAACATTACTGTCCCGGATGGCGGCGCCGAGGGCGTCATTGCGACCTTGGGTGGCCGCTTCGGCGGCTATGCACTCCTCCTCAGCCACAGCTTCAATTGGTGGCTCAAATCCGATCTGTTCAAAAAATTAGGACTGGCCTTGCTTATTCTGGGACTTCTTCTCGTCTGGCTCGGTAAAACCGGAAGATGGAGGACGCGTTTCGGCTACTCCTTCTTGGTAATCGCCGCGCTCGGACTACTGGCCGTATTTGCCACCGACCTGTTTGGAATCGGCAAGGGCAGACCCGTATTTGTTTACAACTTCCTAGACTTGGAGCGTTTTCGCTGGGCAAGCCTCTCCGGGCTTAGCCCTGGCAAGCACACCATCGTCTTCAACTTCAAATACGACGGACCGGGCCCCGCCAAAGGTGGCACCGGCGTGCTGTCGGTCGATGGCCAGGAGGTCGCGCGCAAAACCATCGAGCACACGATTCCGTTACTCATGTCCATCGACGAGACCTTCGACGTTGGACTCGATACCCGCACTCCCGTCGATTTTACCTATGACGTTCCGTTCCGCTTCACCGGAACCATCGACAAGCTGAACTATAAGCTCGGGCCAGAGCAGTTGTCGGCCGACGACAAACAAAAAGCGGCGGAAATACTCGCCAGAGCCAGAGACTAGGCGCTTCCAGCAAAGGAGATCACCAGATGAGTCAAAATCACTTTACGCTCGCGTTTCCGTTGAAGTCCCCCGCGGACGCCAAGGCTTTATCCGAACAACTTCCCCCGCTTATGCCGGCGATGTTCAAAGCACAAGATGCCATCGGCACGATTCACTACTCACGCTTCGCGGTCTTGAGCGATAAAACCCTGCTTTTCCTTGGAGACTTCGACGGCGAATTCGCTGAGCTCATGGCTGATCTCGCAAAAGTAACAGGGCCCATATTCGACGCAATCTTTCAGCATGTGGACAATCCGCCCCCCTCCCCAGTGGCCTCCAATTCCGAAGCGTTCGTGGAGTGGACAGCAGCGCACCTTCTCACTGCAGTGAATCTTTACACTGCCTACCCGGGTGTAACGGCTAAGGAGATCAAGGCCCTGGCGGCCACCGCAGACGTTACCGGCGCCGGCGAACTCCATCCCTTCCTGGTGATCCTGCCCATGAAATCGAAACTCGCTTTCATCGAAGTAGAACTGATCCTGCGGGCGAGGGGCAGCGGCACGACAAAGGACCTCGACAAAGTCGGAACACCCCATTTCGCA
>Ga0181532_10004145_pt1 | contig 12789 bp, 15 predicted proteins | sample PEATcosm2014_Bin_33_FD_119768 | JGI IMG/M metagenome (GOLD analysis project Ga0181532, IMG submission 119768) | Peatland microbial communities from MTU Mesocosm Facility, Houghton, MI, USA - PEATcosm2014_Bin11_30_metaG | ecosystem: Environmental > Terrestrial > Soil > Wetlands > Peat | place...
GCCCACTTCGATTACTTCGGCAATACCCTGACCTCCTTCACGCTGTCCGAGCCTCACGACTGCCTCATCGTCGAGACCAACAGCGACTTGGAAGTGAATGCCATCGAATGGACGGACTTTTCGGGGTCTCCTCCCTGGGAGGCAGTGCGGGAGTCGTTGGCCGGCGGCCACAGCGACGAGATCCTGAACGCCTATCAGTTCGTTTTCGATACCCAACGCGTGCGGTCCAGTCCGGAACTGGCCGCCTATGCGCGCGAGTCCTTTGCCGAAGGACGGCCGCTGCTAGCCGCGGTTCTCGATCTCACGCGCAGAATCCACAAGGATTTCCGCTTTGACAAGAAGGCCACCGAAGTCGCGACCCCCGTGAAGACCTTTTTCGAAAAACGCCGCGGCGTGTGCCAGGACTTCGCCCATCTACAGATCGGGTGCATGCGATCTCTCGGCCTTCCCGCGCGTTACGTCAGCGGCTATCTGAGAACCATGCCGCCGCCTGGACGCCCGCGTCTGGTAGGCGCCGACGCCTCGCACGCCTGGTGCTCGGCCTGGTGCCCCGGGAGCGGATGGGTGGATTTCGATCCGACTAACAATTGCGTACCCTCGGACGGTCATATCACCGTGGCTTGGGGACGCGATTACAGCGACGTCAGTCCCATCTACGGCGTTCTCCTCGGCGGCGCCAGGCACAAGCTGCACGTCGAGGTGGACGTGATGCCGCTTACGTGAGAGCCGGAAACTACGGGCTAAGCGGTGGACGGTTTCTCCCCGCTAGTTTTGAGAAGGCGGTCTCGACCCACTCAGAGGGCAGTTCGTTTACGGCGCACCGCATGCGGTCCTGCCACCAGTCTGAGATTTGTACGAGATCCTTGCGCTCGTATCGGTGTTCGATCAGTTCAAAGCTCCCCCGCGTATAAAGCAGCAGATCGATTGGAAAATCCACGTTTGCCGCGCACAACCGGGTGGCGTCGAAAGCTAGTATGCTCAACTTAAATGCGTAGAGAATAGAGTCGCCGTGGGTCAGGGAGCGTTCCAGGATCGGCTTGCCGAAGCCGGAATTGCCGATGATCTGATAGGGCGTGTCCGGGCCGATCTCGACCCAGTTGCCCTCCGGGTAGACCAGAAACAACTGGTGCACGGAGTCGGCCGACATCTGGCCTCCCACCAGGGAATAAATATTGAAATTGAAGTCGGCATGGCGCAGCGACGGTCCCTCTTCCTTCCCGAGTCGACGCACTTGGTCCGCATAGAGGTTTACGATCTTGAAGAGGCGATCACGCGCGGCGACCTGACGCGTATAAACCTCTTCGAAATAGAGCAGGGCCTTGTCCCGCAACGACCGCAAGCCCGACGTCATGACGAAGAAAGAGAAACCGGGCCCCTGGTAGGTGGCCACTTTCTTTGCGACCAGCGACTCACTGCCCGAAAGCACGCGGGTATCAGCGATGCCGACAAGGCCGTCTTCAACAGTGATTCCCAAACAAAAGGTCATTCCATCTCCGCAGTTTTCCTAAGGGCCATGGCACCAAAGCTCTCACGCTGGCGGGCCTACTTTCGAGCCTGTGGTGGACTCGTATTCATTCTAACCTGTGCGCCGCCGCCACGTGTAGACACGCTAAACCGGGCCGAGGCAACTGGGCGTACCTGTGGTTCGCCGTTATTCCGTCCGTCTGTAACAGGTTGACTTGGAATAGGATGAAGACGAACAATCGGGAGACATGCCAGTCTTCTTTTTGTGCATCTTTCGATTCGTGCGGCTCCTCATGAGCGGTCATGGCGCCGTGGCGACGGAGAACGCCGCTCTGCGCCTTCAACTGGCGGCCTTCCAGCGACAACGTAAGCGACCGGTGTTGACTTCCTTGGATCGGCTCTTCTGGGTGGGGCTGTCCCTCATCTGGAACCGCAGGCGCACGGCGTTGAGCTACGTGCAGCCCGATACGGTCGTTCGGTGGCATCGGGAGCGCTTTCGCAGGTTCTGGGCACGCCTGTCTCGGGGGAACCGCCGCCGGCGCGGCAGACCGGCCACCCCTGTCGAGATGCGCCGGCGGGTCGCACGGATGGTGGCGGCCAACGCCTGTGGCGTGCGCCGAGAATTCACGGAGAATTGAAGATGCTCGGTATCCGGATCCCCAAGCGCACGGTTTCCCGAATTCTCCGGGCACTTCCGCGGCCGCCGGCTCAGAGCTGGAAGACGTCTCTTCACAACCACCTCGGCCAACTGGTGTCGAGCGATTTCTTCACGGTACCGCCAGCCTGACCGAACATCCCACCGCAGCCTGGACATCCCAGCAGCTCATGGAGGTCTTTGCCGATCGGGACACGCTGCGGTATTGCGTACGAGATCGGAATGGCGTCTACGGCACCGAAGTTCGGTTTGCGGATCGCGTCCCTGCATCTGGAAGAAGTCCTCACCGCGCCGCACTGTCCCTGGCAGAATCCGTACGTGGAACGCCTGATCGGCTCCCTACGGAGAGAGTGCTTGAACCATTTCGTGATTTGGAACGCCAGGCATCTCAAGAGAACCCTGGCTTCGTATTTCGTTTACTACCACGGATCGCGGACCCATTTGGGCCTGGACAAGCAATGTCCATTGGCTCGTCAGGTCTCTAGTGTCGGAAGGATCATCGAGATCCCCCAACTTGGGGGCCTGCATCACCGTTATGAACGCATTGTTGCTTAACGATTTGTCGGCGGACGCATTTTTGGCGAATGACAGGGGAAGTCAGCCCTTGCCACGGCCATTCACGTGCACCACCAGGACTCGCGCGAAGAGCGTAGCGTCCTGATGCAGTATCAAGGGCAACAGCTTACATCAGCGTCGCGGCTGGCCCGGTCCCGGCACGCTGGGTTACTTTGCCTCACTCCCGGCCCGTACGTGGACCATCAGTGCCACGTCGCTCTTGCCGCGTTGCAAACGGAGGCGGGTACATCGCTCTTGCCGCGTTGCAAAACGAAGGCTGATCCATGAAGCCGTTCTCTACACTGACAATGCTCGCTGCCCTGGCCGCCGACGGTTTCGCGGCGGCTCCGATTACGTTTGAGGAGAACCGGGGACAGGCGTCGCCCGGCGTCCTGTTTCTTTCGCATGTGTCCGGACATCGCATATTTCTGACGCGTGACCGGCTGGTTATCGCCTCGCGGGAAGGCCGATCCGTGCGGATTGGACTATTACACGCAAAGTCCGGCACCCCTGTAGCGGTTGGCCGGCTTTCCGCAACGTCATACTATTTTGTAGGCTCCGACCCGGCGGCTTGGCACACCGGCATTGCCAACTATAAACAGGTTCGGTATCCGCATGTTTATCCGGGGATCGACATGGTGTGGCATGCGCGGGGCGGGCAGATGGAGAGCGATTTCATGCTGGCGCCCGGAACAGATGCGCGCCGCATCCGCATTGACATTGATGGGGCTGAACCCAAACTCGGTCCCGAGCAGGACCTCATCGCCGGTGATCTGCGGTTGCACGAACCACGCGCTTTTCAAGATGGCCGGGAGGTCCTGTGCCGTTACACTCTACGAGGGCATACCGTAAGTCTGGAGCTGGGCCGGTACAATCATGCGCGGCCGCTGACCATCGATCCAGTGTTGAGCTTCTCGACGTTTTTGGGCACGGAGAGCGCCGCCTCAGCGGTGGCCGTCGATGGAGCCGGCAATATTTATCTGGGCGGCACGACGACTTCGGCGAGTTTCCCGGTTACCGGCGGCGCTTTCCAGCAGAACTACGCAAGCGGCCTCTGCGGTGCGCCGCCAGGCGGAGCATGCCCGGATGTGTTCATAAGTAAGCTGTCAGCCGACGGGAGCACCCTTTTGTTTTCCACGTTTCTTGGCGGTAGTGGATGGAACACGCTGGCCGGTATGGCAGTCGATCAATCCGGCAACGTATACCTTACAGGAACTCCCAGCGGGAGCGATTTTCCGAAGCTGACTCCGCTGCCCGGGAACACCCTAATACGAGGCTCGTACGTCGCCAAGCTCAGTGCGGACGGCTCTGCGCTGCTATATGCCACATCCCTGCCATGTACTACCTCGGCGGTGGCGGTGGACAGCGCGGGCGCCGTTTATCTCACCGGCGCCACCGGGGGATCGTTCGGCGGGCCGTTGCCGCTCCTCAACGCTTTGCAGAACACCATGGCCAAGCCCGTTGTTTTCAAGACGTCGGATTCCGGCGTCACGTGGCAAGGTCTGGGCGCGGGTTTCACTGACGTGGGGCTCGTCAGCACGATTACCGTCGATCCTACCAATTCGCAGACGATTTACTTTGGCTTTGACGATGCGCTTTACAAAAGCACGGACGGGGGAACAACTTGGACAGCAATCCAGAACGGTTTGCCGCTCCAGGGTCCCTCTGTACCCGGTCTTGGCCTTTCGCCCACCCTGGTGGTAGTCGATCCGCTCCATCCCCAAACCTTATACCTGGGAACCTCATATGGAGTGTATAAGAGCACCGACGGCGGAGCAGACTGGGCGCTATCCGGAAACGGCGCCAGCACGTTCATCAGGAGTTTGGCAATCGATCCCCTGAGCACAACCACGTTATATGCCGTAGCTTCTTGGTATTACACTGGCTTCGGCATGCTTGTGCCTTCGGCTCTGTACAAGAGCCTGGACGGCGGCGCGACCTGGAACACCACAGGCCTGGTGGCGCCTCCTAGCAACCCAAATTTCGTGAATAGCATAACCAGCATAGTAGTGGACCCAAAAACACCGGCGACACTCTATGCAGGGACGACGGTTGGTGTCTACAAAAGCCTGGACGGAAGTTCTAGCTGGGCGCTCATGACCAATGGCTTCAGCCAATCCACCGAGGTCGAGGCATTAGCAATCGATCCCGTTAATCCACAGAATTTGTACGCAGCTACGACCGTCAATTTCGCACCTTACTACACCACCGCTGGCGGCGCGCATTGGACACAAGGCCAGTGGCCGGGTCTGCCTCCCAGCCCGAACGACCAGGGCACCTACGCGAATTGCTTGCTCGTGGACCCAGCCAACGACTCGACCGTCTGGGCCGGGACGGACTATGGCATTCTGGTCAGCCGGGATTACGGAGCGACCTGGGGCTCGCCCACCACCGGGTTGCCCGAGAATGGCATCGAGGGACTAGCGGCCGACTCAACGGGTACCATCTACGCCATTGTCAACAATGCCGATTTGCCCGCCGCATTCGCCATGAAGCTGGATCCCACAGGGACCAAGCTGGTCTACTCCACTTACTTGGGCGGCAGCGGGTCAGACCTTGGATACGGCATCGCCATCGACAGCGCCGGGCGCGCATATATCACGGGCCGCACAGACTCATTCGATTTCCCAATCCAGAACGCGCTGCAGCCGCGCTTTGCCGGGCTTACCGATGCGTTCGTAACGGTGCTGAACCCCACTGGAGAGCAGTTAGAGTGGTCCACTTTCTTCGGTGGGAGCGGCGATGACTCGGCTTCCGCTATCGCCTTGGATGCGGCCGGCAATATCCATATAACCGGAACAACCCATTCCCCGGATTTCCCTCTCCAAAAACCTACTCAGGCTCACCTGGGCGGGACGAATGGCGACGGCAACGCCTTCGCGGCGGTGTTGAAAGGAAACGGTTCGGCCGCGATTTTATCGACATATCTGGGCGGCAGCAGTTACGACTCCGCGAACGCGGTCGCCACGGATCCGGCGGGCGACACTTACATCGCTGGACAAACATCCTCCGTGGACTTTCCCACGTTAAACGCCATTCAGTCCACCCTGGCCGGCACTGCGAACGGGTTTGTGGCAGCCTGGAATGGCCAAACCGGCGCCCTCGAATACTCTACTTTCTTGGGAGGCAGCGGCACGGATTCGGTATCCGCCGTGGCTGCGGACGCCGCTGGTGATGCTTATGTGGCAGGTTCTACTTCTTCGGCCGATTTTCCCCAGAAGTACGCCTTTCAATCAAGCTTCGGCAACTGCTACTACAATCCCGAGGGCGGCTGCGCAGGTGTCGATGCCTTCCTGGCGGTCATCTCGCCGCAAGGGACTGGCCCCCACATCGCGGTGAGCTCGGCGACCAATGCCGCCAGCTACACCGCCACGATCGCTCCAGGTGAGGTCGTCGGCATCTTTGGAACCTTCCTGGCCATCACCACCGCGGTCGCGGACAGTCTTCCCTTGCCACAAAGGTTGTCGGATCTCGAGATGTCCGTGAATGGCGTGCCTGCGCCGTTGTACTACGTCTCTCCGACGCAGGTGAACGCCCAGATTCCGTTCGAAACGGCCACCGGCCCGGCGCAGATCGAAGTGAGTTCCAGCGCTGGCACCGCTATGATACCTGTGCAGGTGCTGGCCGCGGCGCCCGGTATCTTCACGTTGAGCGCTTCGGGCAGCGGAGCTGGCGCAATCGAACATGGGGTCACCGGCCAGTTAGTCACCGCTGCAAGTCCCGCCGGCCCTGGCGAAATCCTGTCGATCTACTGCACCGGACTGGGCGCGGTTAGCCCCTCCGCGGCGGACGGCTGGGCGCCGCCGATACCACCGCCCCAGACGGTTGCCGCGGTTCAGGTCTATATCGCGAGCGCTCTTGCGCAGGTTAATTATGCCGGACTTGCGCCGGGTTTCGCCGGTCTCTATCAAGTGAACGCACAAGTGCCTGCGGGCACCGCATCGGGCAACCAAAACCTGCAGATCCGTGTGGCGGGCGCTAGCAGCAACACCGTGCTTGTGGCGATCCAATGACCGCTGGCGCGGCACCCAGTGCGGTATGGCATTTTGTGACATTCGAAAAAGGCCGTTACGCGAGCGATCGTGCCCCTCGGATGGAAGAATCAGCGAAACGTTGCCTAACGCGCCGTTGACCAGCGCGAACCATCATCCCCTACCGAATCGTTCCCACAGGTAATTGGCTGTGATCGAATCCACCGCCCATGTCGCTTTCCGGTAGCCCACTAGCGCATGACGGAAAAGATTTCGACTGCATTGCGCTGGTGGCAGTCAGTCCGAATTACCCCACCGACATGACGGTGTTTGCGACTGCGGTTGACGGAGGGATCTACAGATCCACCAACGGGGGCAAGAACTGGTCGCTGCTGCAAAGATTCGACCACTCGCAATAGAAGGCTCCCAGTCCAACAGAAATTCGCATGAACAAGTCTGTTGAAAATACAGGAGTTAGACTTTTGAGGTTACTTGGCTCATTTTTCGACATTCCCGGATTGGAGTTCTAGAATCGCAGGTTTCGTTTGATTTTGTCGGGCCATAAAAAAGGGGCCGCAGCCCACAGATTTTTATGCGACAGTATGCAACACCACTGGGGAGGGGTGAAAACTTCTCGCCCGCGAGTCATGCGAACCAAAATTTGCCTTCGCGCACGCGCTCGATCCAGGCCGGCGGATATTCTGCGAGCGCTTTGGGCGGCACGGCCGCGAAGGAATCGTGCTGCCGCTGCATATGGCAGGCGGCGCCAGGCGGCGTCAGGGGCGATCAGGGCAAGCATCCCGATGCGGCTCCGGGCTAGCAGGAAGACATTGTGGTCGTTTTTGAGCCAGACGACAGCGCGTTCAGCGGCGGATTGGGCAAGCTGCCGGTGCGTTGGGTGTCGACATCGGCGTTGGCTGGCTCGACGTATGGGGTTGCAGGGCGTCAGGGGGCGGGGGTGTTTTGCTAACCATAGTTACCAAAATGCTAACCCTAACTAAACTCAGCGTTGAGCACGCGGAGTACTGCTCTACTATTACTTGTGATGTCCTTCCGCATGCTGAAGTACGCAACCGGAGTCGTTGCGGTCTTCCGTTCGGGCGGTACGGCCCTCTGCCAGTCGAATACTTTGGCCCTCTGTCTGTTGCCGATTCTGACGCTATCCGTTTTGCCTTCCTGCAAGGGCCAGGCGCCACCGGTGCCGCCTGTCTTTCAGGATCTCTTTAGCACGCTTAACGCCGACCTCAGCGATTTCAATACCGCGCTCAAGGGCCTTTGGAACGGCTCCAAATATCCGGTCCTCTATGCGGGAGAGTTGACGAATGCCAACTCCAATAATGCGAATTTGCTGAGTTCCAATGGTATGCCATCCGTCATGAACGACCTAACGATGCTAAAGGCTTTAGGGGTTCAAGCCGTTGCGGTGGAAGTCAGTTTTCCCATGTTGTACGAGCCGTTCTTTTCCAGCCAGACGGAATATCAGCAATACGTGAATTTTTATGCGCAAGTGGCTGCGGCGGTCCGGGCGCAGGGCTTTAAACTCATCGTGGAAAGCCAGAGTATGATGCCCAGCGGCCTGGGGTCCGGGTGGGGCCCGCAGTTGACGGCGTTTTACCCCACTCTGAGCTGGACCCAATATCAGGCGGCCCGCGCGCAGGCCGCGCAAGTGGTGGCCCAGACGATGCAGCCGGATTACTTCGTGCTGCAGGAAGAGCCCGACACCGAGGCCGCGCAGACCGGGCAAGCCAACGTGGACACCGTCAGCGGGTCGATCAGCATGCTGGACCAGACCGCCAGCAGCGTCCTCCAGGCGGGTGTGCCTAACATGAAAATAGGCGCCGGGCTAGGCACGTGGCTGACAGGGTTTCAGGGGTTTATCGCCGGCTTCACCGACCAGCAGTGTTCGGCCACGCAGCCCTGTGTAACCGTCCCGCTGGACTTCATCGACATGCACATCTTTCCGATTAACGAGTTAGGGCCGCCGACGAACGACAACTTTTGGCAAAATGCCCTGACCATCGTCAGCACGGCCCAAGCGGCGGGCAAGCCCGTGACGCTGTCGCAGACGTGGCTGCGGAAAGTCCGAAACAGCGAAGTGGATGTACTGAGCGGGAATATTCTGGAGTCGCGTGAGGTGTTCAGCTTCTGGGAGCCGGAGGACGCAGCTTTCCTGCAGACGATCGTGAATCTGGCCAATTACTCCAAGATGATCTTCATGAACCCGTTTGACACACAAGAACTCTCGGTGTGTCTGACGTACAGTGTCAGTCTTTCAAATCTGTCACCGAGCCAGTTATTCAGCGAGGAGGGTTCGGCAGCTTCTACGGCATTGCAGCAAGGTATCTATAGCAGCACAGGCATGAGCTATTATAGCTTGATCGTCTCGCCTCCGGATAATACTCCGCCGTCGACGCCCACCGACCTGACAGCCATCGCCGTGAGTCCGTCTTCTGTGAACGTGAGCTGGAACGCCTCCACGGATAACGTGGGTGTCGCAGGGTACCATATATGGCGCAATGGTGTGGCGCTCCCGAATACCGCCTTGACATATCTCCAGGACTCGGGGCTTTCGGGATACACCACCTACACTTACCAGATCGAGGCTTACGATCTGGCGTCCAATGTATCGCAACCGGCCATCGTCACTGTCGAGACGCCGAATTCTACGCCTCCGAATCCGCCTCGCAAGCTGGCGGGGAGGGCGGTGTCCAGCCAGCAGATCAGCCTGACGTGGTCGCCTCCGACTGGGAACGTGATTCCGACCAGCTACCTGGTATTCCGCGGGGCATCTGCCACTACCATGAGCCAGATCCAGGAACTGAATGGCACGGCTACCTCGTTCGATAATTACTATCTGACGCCTGGGACTACCTATTATTATGGGGTAGAGGCGGTGGCGGGCGGGCTGAACTCCCTGATGTCGAACGTCATCCCAGTCACTACCCTTTCGCCGCCATCGCCCCATGAGATCTCCGGAGTTCGGCGGTAGGCTGTGATCGTCAAAATGGCGAGCATGATCGCACTATGATCGTACTCTTAGTCCAGAAAGGAGGGCCACCGTTGTTAGCATTCGCTATAAGACAAGAGCATCCGAGTATGCCGAACCTACTGAAACTGGTCGTTGCCGCCACACTGCTATCCGCGTCGCCGGCATTCGCGGAGATCGCTCAGAAGCCGGTCATCACCCGTGACTGCATTTCCGTGTCTGATGTTCTGTACCAACGTCACGGAAGCCTTACCCGTGCAGCCGGTACGCTGAGCGCGAAGATTACCAGTCGATGTGAAGAGACGGCCCGCCTGCGTGTGGTTATCGGCTACTTCAATAAGCACGGAATGCAGACTGGAAGCCGCGAAAGATCCATTGATATTGCTCCTGGCGCGGAGTGGCGATTCCATTTAGGCATGTTCTCTCAGCTGTCCAGTGCTCCATATTCCGCGTCGATCATTGATGTTCAGATCCAACAGGAGAGAACTCCGTGCTTAGACGCTGACTGCTTACCTTGACGCTGGCGGCCGGTTGCGCTTCGGCTGAAGATGTCGGCTTCTACTGGATCGGGCTCATGCCCCGCCCGCCTTTCTAGTAAAACACGGGCTGGCCATCCGCCGCGGCGAGCTTGCATACAAATGGTGTGCCTGGGCTGCCTGGGAGTTCGTTGGCCGTGGGCGCGCTGCGGTACGCGCCCGGCGTGACTGGCAGGCCGGTCTGGGCGAATCCGCGCAATAGGCAAACGAAGCATCACCGGCCTTGATCGTCGGCGGAGGGCCCGGCGGATTCAGATCTGGTGGTACATTCGCTTGATCAGGTGGCGGCAGCGATATTCCGAGGGTGTGCGACATGAAAGCGAGGAATCAGCAGGTTTCGATTTTTTATGCGGAGCGCCGGTAACGCTTGCGTGGTGTGGCTTGCTGCAGGTCGATCCCGCTCAGCAGGGCACCCAATTCTTGTACCGTGATCTCCCGCTGGCGCGCTTCTGAGCAGTCACCCAACGGCACCGCGTACGTGCCCTCTTCCAGGCGCTTGCTCCACACTGCGAATCCGTCTCGGTCCCAATACGGAATCTTCACGCGGTCCCGGCGCCGGCTGGCGAACACAAACAGGCGTTCGCGGCGAACGCATCTAACTCCAGATGTTCCCGCACCAGGGCATGCAGCCCGTCGAAGCTCTTGCGCATATCGCAGGCCGTCAAGCACACATACACGCGCACGCTGGCCGGCAGGTGAATCATGCGCGCAGAGCTTCCAGTACCGTGTGTAGGGTTGTGGCGTCCACCCCTGTGCCGATGCGCAGCCGCTCACCGGTCACCAGCACCAGTTCCAGTCCTGCATTCGCCGCAGCCGCCGACGGCGTTGCGCCTCACTCGACTAAGGCGAAACGCACGGGCTGCTGCCGGCTTCGCACCCGCTTGCGCCAACAGTAAAACTGATGCTCCGCAAAACCTTGTTCTTTGCAGAACTTCTTCACGGACATCCCACTCCGCTCTTGCTCGGCTATTCGTTCCGGCCAGTCATCATTTTTCGACGCTGCCTTCGCGCCCATGGTTTCGCCTACGAAACAACTATGCAGCCCCGGCCGGCCTATTGGGAGGAGGGGTTCATCGGACGCTTATTCTAAAAGACCCTTCGCTCCATTTTGGCTCCCCTCGGGCGGTTCTTTGTTCCAGCGGGAACGCCGCTAACACGGCAGGGTTGTGCAACCAGGCTTGAGGGCAATAGGCTTCCTTATTTTGCGCCACATACCAGGGTCCTCTCGGCTCTGATTGTCGCTACGGCTCAGTTCGCCTATTGCCGAAGCCGCTCCTCGGAGGAAGGTGGGTCGATGATCTGGCCCTCGGGGGGAGACAGACCTAGGTAGCACCAAGGTTAGTGAAAACCATTTTGTAAATATTGCCCTTACTATCTCTCGCGACGCCGGCAATGTGCGTGCTTGGTCGAGCCGCGTGGTAGAACTCCACGTTGACGATGGTGCCGCGGTCTCCGGTAATTACGCCCTGAGCATAGTACTGTTCACCCAAAACGTGAGCGACATAAAACCCCGACCCATAAACGGCATCCCACACGGACGACATGCCACTAGTTGTCGGGGTGCCGGCACTCGACGGGGCGCCGGCCGTCGTCGCACTTTTGGGAGCTTGCACAGGAACCACTCGGCTCCAGCGACCCTTGCACAATTCGCCGTCACTCATAACAAAGGAGACGTTTCCTGAGTTGATGGCGCCCTCGAGTTTGCCGGCGAAGACCGGCAAGGGAGTTTGCAGACTTAATGGACCTTGGACAGGGTAAAGCCGGGCAGTAGCTGTGCACCCCACCATTAGGGAAAGCCCCGATAGAATTAAGAAGATCGTGAATTTCATTACACCGCTATGGCGGGATAATAACCTCATAAGTTACACCTCAACAGCCCGGCCTACGAACTCTGCGCGCGCTAAGCCAACAACGCGCCGGCGGCCCCTGCCCCTTGCACGATGCACCGCTGGTTACACTCCACATCTACTCGCGCCCGTTCGACACCTGCGAGGTCTACGATTTGAAGGCGCGGCCCTACGACGATGTGAGGCTGGTGAACACTTCGGAGTATGGCGTTCTGAAGTCGGACGGGAAGGTCGCGAAGTTCCACCTGGCCTCTTGATTCGCCCAGGCGCACGAAAAGCTGGTTCCGTCGCTGGAGAGCGCGGCGCTGTACCTCGATGTTTGCGGGCTGGCGGAGCCCACGGGCACCTGCAGTTCGGTGGCCCTCGACCACCGCAACCCGTAGTCTTGGTTGATGTGCCGGAGACCGGCGCCGCAATGGACGTGGGATTGAAGCTCACGGTCACGCAGGTTGGCTGGCCGCTCGCGAACAAGGCAATCGCCGAGTTGAAGCCGCCCGAGACAGTGGTTGTGATCGCAGAAGCGCCGCTTTCGCCCTGTACCACGGAAACCGAAGTGGGCGAGGCGGAAAGGCTGAACCCGGGAACCGCCGATCCGGCAAGTGCGTGGATGTGGCCGGACCCGTTTGGACTGCCCCTGCCGGTCACCAGGTCATAACCGGTCACAGCCGAAGAGCTGCCGGATGTGCCGCCGGTGATGTCGTGGAAGTCCGTGACGTGAGTGGATGTCACATTCTGCGCGTAGATGGTGGATTGAGGAAGTCGATGGTCCCCAACA